>Ga0209518_1004952_pt1 | contig 10375 bp, 21 predicted proteins | sample RifGroB1_FD_183993 | JGI IMG/M metagenome (GOLD analysis project Ga0209518, IMG submission 183993) | Groundwater microbial communities from Rifle, Colorado, USA - Groundwater B1 (SPAdes) (version 2) | ecosystem: Environmental > Aquatic > Deep subsurface > Groundwater | place: Rifle, Colorado... | reverse complement strand
TTTGGATTATGTTTTATTCTCTTAGCTATTATTCTCCATAGGTATGAAAATTTACACCCTAGTCATATCACACTACTTGTTGGATTATATTATTCTACTTATCACCCTAACCTTTATTTTTACCGTAAGGATGCCGTTGTGGTGTCTGGAGTTTACACACAAGAGGAGATAGATAAAATGGATAAAGGAGCCTAAAATGTTTTGGGGAAGAAATAATATATCTGGTGAATATATGAAATTTAAAGAATTTTGTTTATCTGAATCGTTTCGCCCATTATTCATTGAATATGGAACAGATCTATCTAATAGAGAATGGTATAGTGATGAAGAACAACATTGGACTTTCATAAAATATGAAAAATATTTTTATGTTGTCGTTGTTGATATACACGGAGATGTTGGATTTGCAACTTCTGAAGTTTTTTATAAAAAAATATTTAATAAGTGGAAAGTAATAGAACAAACTTTTGATTTTGAAGAAAGAAAAACTTCCACCGCTAGCAAAGTTTTTTCTTATGTTATGTTTGTGATCCTCAAAGGATTGGAAGAATTTAACATCAACGAATTTAAGTTTTCAGGACAACACGCAGCACTAGGAGAAATTTATAAACGAGTGGTCAACAAAAATAAATATTTCATGAAAGCTATTGAGGAAGCAAGATTTTATTTTGATAGAGAAGAAGACGGAGAATTTTATTTTAGGAGAAAGGAGATCTAAGGTTATGGAAGGAGACGGAAAACATTCAACTGAAGCAAAAGAATGGACAATTTAACTAACAAAGATACTGATTAGAAATAGTCAGCGTTTTTGTCTTTACAATGTATCAGATTAGTGTTATAATATAGTACAAAATTGTAGGAGGTATCATGAAAAAATTTATCAAAGTCTTAGAGGAAGCTAATGCTAAAGCTTCAGTCTTTTGGATTAATCCTGATGATCATATCTATGTGGTGACTAATCATGTTGATGCTGTCATTGATAACCCTAAAGTTTATGGATTTAGTTTAGACCAACTTAAGGATATCTATAAGAAACATAATGAACCTTTTGGTGAATATGCCGGTGAAGCTAATAGTGAAATCTTAGAAATTCTTCTGAATCAAGGGTGGATTAGAATTCGCTGTAAGTGGAATCTTGATCTTTGTCTTATCACCTTGGGTAAGCATTATATTCGGGACACTAATACTCTCAGTAGTATCAATGCTTTCGCTAACGAATACCTGAATCATCAAACTGAAGTTACCATTAATGTCTTTGGTGGTAACACTCCCTTACGTTATACTGGTAAACAAGTTAAAAGTTCTAAGTTCCTTGAGGAAAAATTTGCGGTTAAATTAAATTCAGTAGTCTTGAAAGGATGAATTATGGAATCAGAAGACGATGTTCAAGATATTACCTTCATGCCTCAACACTGGCAATGTGGTGATGGTTGTTGTGATGAGTATTGGTTAGATTGTCTAATCAATGGCGAATTATTACCTAACCGTTATGGTGAACCTCTTGATGCTATTGGGGATATATTAGCTTATTTCGGAATAAATAGTTGTGTTGATTTTGTTGAAGGTAACGAGAGGAGTCATTAATGTTAAATAAATTCAACGATGATGATAAAAATTTAACTATTACGGCAGAAGAATGTGCTGAGGTTATTCAAGTCTTTGCTGAGATGATTCAGACAATCTCAAAGATTAAGCGTTTTGGTTATGATGATTGTAGCCCTTACACTCCAGATGAAAGTAATCGTAAAAAGTTAACTGAAGAGTGTGGTCATGTTATAGCAATGGTAGGAATTTTAATTGATCGTGGAATTCTTTCTCAGAGTGAAATAGAATCAGAAGTTCAGAAGAAATTAACTAAACTTGAGAAATGGTATTAAATATGAAACCAGTTAGGTGTAAACATGGATGGTTATTAGACGAGAACTGTGATCTTTGTGGACACGATGATCATGGCATTGACCCTGTTAAGTTTCAAAGAGAACTCAAATTAAAATCAATTAGGGAGCAATCATATCAGAAATATAAAAATTTAATGAACGCTAATATTCCAGAAAAAGAAGCATTCATTATGGTTATTAATGATATCATAGTGAATATGTAATTTTTAATTTAAAGAAGATTAAGGAGATTTATGTACTTAAAGGTTTCATATGACCAAGAATTTTATGACCTAATGATGTGGCTAAAATCTAAATATCCTGCCAAACTATTCGATATTGATGGTATTGGTAAACAAACCGATATGGCGGTGTTCTCACAGGAATTCTTTTCAACTAAGAATATTGCTGATGTTAGCGTTGACTCTAATGCTAATGTTGATGATATTTCTGTTATCGCCTACAATACCGAGATGCCCAAACCGTTCTTTAAATTGAATAGCTATTATATTCTTTGGAGATATGCCAAAAAGCTTTATGATATTGAGACAGCAAATAAGATGGTTGAATATCAACTATCTGGCGACATTTATATTAATGATTTTCATGGTATCGGTGCGGCAATGCCATATTGCTTCAACTACTCCACCTATGACATCATGCTTCTTGGTCTACCTATGGTCAAGAAAATCAAATCAGTTCAACCTAAATATCTTTATTCCTTTAAGTCTCAGCTTGAACAGTTTGTGGTGATTGCAAGTAACTCTACTCTAGGAGCCGCAGGGTTAGCGGATCTTCTGATTGTTATGAGTTACTATGTAAAGAATATTCTTGAAACTCGTTCTGATGCTGGATTTAAATTTCTTGACGAAGAGTCTTGTTGGAAATATGTTCAGGAGAATATTGTTTCCTTCATCTACACGATTAATCAACCAATGAGAGCTAATCAATCCCCCTTTACAAACGTATCAATTTTTGATGATGAGTTTTTGAAATCTCTTTGTCCTAGTTACATTTTCCCTGATGGCACAACTCCAGATATCGGACTAGTTAAACAGATTCAAGAATTATTCTTAACCGTGATGAACACTGAATTAGAAAGAACTCCTATTACCTTCCCTGTGACTACGGCGTGTTTCTGTGTGGACAACGAGGGTAATATTGGTGATGAGGTTTTTGCTCAGACAATCGCTAAACACAATATGAAGTTTGGATTCATTAATATTTACTGTGGTAAGTCTTCCACTCTTTCTAGTTGTTGCCGTTTACGTTCTGAGACTGATAACGAATACTTTAATTCATTTGGCTCAGGCTCAAGTAAGATTGGTAGTCTTGGGGTATCCACAATTAATCTCCCTAGATTGGCTTTCAGATACAATCAGAATGAAGAAAAGTTCTTCTCTGAGCTAAAAGACCTAGTGGGGTTGTGTGCCAAAATCAACCACGTTAAACGTCATGTAATTCAGAAAAGAATTGATAATGGTAATCTTCCATTATACCACCACGGATTCATGAGTATTAATAAACAATATTCTACTTGTGGATTAAATGGTATTAATGAAGTGTGTGAGATTTTTGGATTAGATATTCTTAAGGAAGATGGGCAAGCTTTTGTTCTGAAATCTCTAGAAGTGATTAATTCTACTAACGATTTCTTCCAGAAGAAATATAAGACTCCTCATAACTGTGAACAAATACCGGGGGAGAATGTCAGTATTAAGTTAGCTACAAAAGATAGACTTCTCAAGTTCCAGAATAAGTATGATATTTATTCTAATCAGTTTATTCCTTTGGTGACTAAGGCTGATATGTTAGATAGGATTAAACTTCAGGGTATCTTTGATAAACATTTTAGTGGCGGTGCTATCTGTCATATTAATATTGAGGAGCAAATTGAAGATCCTCAGAAGATTGTTGACCTGATTAAGTATTGCGCTAAGAGTGGGGTTATTTATTGGGCAATCAATTATAATCTCCAGCAATGTCAAGATGGTCATATGTCGGTTGGTCGTAAAGAGTCTTGTGGAGTTTGTTCTAAACCTATTGAGAATAACTTTACGAGGGTTGTTGGATTCTTGGTTAATACTAAGAATTGGCACAGTGTTAGGAAAGAGCAAGATTTTCCACATCGTCAGTTTTACAAATGAATATTCTAGGAACTCAATATTCTCTGAAGCACAAGAGCCTAGACATTTACTTAGCTGGTTGTGCTGGCCCTCATTGTTCTGGTTGTCATAATCCTGAGAGTTGGGATTATGACAACGGAACAGATTATAAGCTCTTGATTCCTTCTATTATTGAAAAGGTTAAAGATAATATGGTTCAGAAAGTTTTCATTTTAGGAGGAGAACCATTAGACCAAAATGAAGATGAACTAGTAGACTTATTAGATAAGATTTCTGGTAAGGAGATGTGGTTGTTTACTAGAAAAGAACTGGTTGAAGTTCCAAATAAGATCAAACGATTCTTTGCTTACATTAAAAGTGGGCGGTATGACGAATCTTTAAAAACAACCAGTTATTATTCTTATGGAATTCAGTTAGCTTCATTTAACCAGAAAGTTACAAAACATTCCTTACAATCTACAATTAAGGATTATCATTATGGAAAATTGTTTCAGGTGTTATCGGTGTGACGAATTATTTCAGATGCCTTATCATAAAGATTACAATGGGATTAACTTGTGTGTGAAATGTTATCCTGCATACGTTAATATGTGTAAGCCCAAAGTCATTGATCATCGTAAGGATTTTGAGGATGAACCTGAGTATGAGAAACCTCTAAAGAAAACTTTCAAAAAGAATAGATAATAAAAATGGTTATTACTTAATTGTAATAGCCATTTTTACTTGACTTCTCCTTAGATTACTGTTATAGTCAATTCATCTTAGAGGAGTGTGAATAATGAAGAAAATTAAATCAGCTAAACCCTCACAAGAAGAGTTATATAAATCTAATCTTGAATCTAGCATTAGAGATTTGCGTAATCTCTACGTTAAAAATCCTCCCACAGTTCTCTTTGAGGTTGGAGAACGTGTTAAGATTGGTGCGTTAGATTCAACTATCATTAGCGAAGTTCTTGATGATGGTCAGATTTATATTGTTGATGTTATTCGTAAAACTAGAGATGGGGTTTCAGAATATAAAGCTGCTTGGTCATGGACTAGCATTGAAAAATATCGTGAGGATTTTAAGGATGAAGAAATCATTCATGACCGTAATGGATTGTTCTTAAATTATTCTCAGAGGGAAGTCTATTCTATTATCTCTAAGTATTATCATTTTGGAATTGAGATGAATCCTGAGTATCAGCGGGATTTGGTCTGGTCTGAGCAAGATAAAGTTAATCTTATTGCGAGTGTCTTTAATGGAATTGACATAGGGAAATTCCTCTTTGTTCATCTTGAGTGGAGTGATAGGGAAGACCATAAAGGTTATGAGGTGATTGATGGTAAACAACGTATCAGTGCCTTGGTAGAATTTTTTGAAAATCGGTTTCCTTACAAGGGGAAATATTATAAAGACCTTCACCCTCATGATAAGAATTGGTTTACTGGTTATTCTATTTCTTACGCTGAAGTTAAGGGAATTACTCAGAAGCAGAAATATGAATACTTCCTTAAGGTGAATACTTGTGGTCGTATTGTCAGTCAGGATCATCTTGATAAAGTTCAGAAACTTTTGGATGAGTGTGAATAACTCTTGACTTAATTATCAGATAATGATATAAAGATTCAACATTAACCTTTGAGGAGAAATTAATTATGAGTCGTCAAAAATTATTCAAGAGTTACACCCTCAGAGAAAAATATGGGATGTTCTTGGAGAGTCGTCATTACACTAAAGTTCCCTCTAAGAATAAATTTGATATTTATAAACATCCCTCAAAGGAAGGTTATCTTCTTGTTGGGAATAATGGTTTCATTAGAGCTAACACAAAACCTGTCATAGCTAATTCCTATTCAACTAAAATTAACCAAGAATTATTTGATAAATTCTGTGAGGAGAATTAAAATGACTTGTCCAACTTGTAAACATGAGCTGAAAACTAATTTCGAGAAGAGAACTGAAGGTGTAGTTATTAAGTGCAAACATTGTGGCTTAGAGATTGGTAATTACACCAAGAAACAATATAACCTAATTAAATCTCAAATCTAAGGGAATAATAATGCGCTGTAATGAATGTGGAGAGAACGATAATCATTTACCTAATTGTAAGACTGGAGTTATATTAAGTCTTAAACTTAAGAAAGAAAAACTTCAGGATAGAGTTAAGAAGTTGGAAGATTATATTAAGAGTAATGGGAGAATTCAATGAAAAGCGTGACATGTGACCTTTGTGGCAAGGAAGAAGCTTGGGAGAAACAATTTGCTGAAATTAAACATACCTTTGGATATGGAACCTCTCATGATGGGCTCACAGTTGATTTTGATATTTGCGAGGAATGTTTTATGGAAATTTTTAAGGAGCTGTTATGAAAGAGAGTAATAAGGTAAAAATGTGGTGGTGGATTACTGTTATTCTTTGTTTAATTTTTATTCCCTTGGATGTTTATTGGATGAATACCAGTAAAATAGGATTTATTTATATTCCCTTCCTAAGTGTTAAATTATACATTTTCATAGATATGCTGAATGATCATTATTCTAAATATGATTATTTGTTTGAGGGCGAAGAATGAAATATACTAAACAAGAATTAAAGGAAATGGCTGAAGATTACCTAGCGGCATTTCGTAAAAACGATCCTCGTTGTCAATTCCTCATCATGAATATCATGATGCGAACAGGTTTGTCTCAGGAAGCTGTTCAATGGAAAATTGAGGAACTAGGTCTATGGGAAGACCCTAATGACTCTACAATCAATCCTGAAGCTCAGGAGACTACATAATGACTGTTGAACGATTATATATTTGCCATCGGTGTGATTTTTATTGTGAGCCTGAGTATAATCAATGGAGTGAGGTTTGCCCTGAGTGTGATTCTAAATTATACCTAATTGAGGGCTCACCACAAGAGATTGATGATTACATTAAGGATAATTTAAAATGAGTATCGAATGTTACGAAAACTCGTGTTTCTATCATAGCAAAGACGAACCTTATTGTTCGCTAGATGATTCTGTGATATATTGTCATAACTGCGGCGAACCATTAGTTAATCTAGGATACTGTGTTGAGTGTGGCGAAGAAGTAAATAGAAAAACACTTAAGGAATAATTATAATGGCAAAGCGAATTAACGAAGAAACCTTAAATATTCTCAGTAAGGTAACAATTACAGATAATCTAGCTTATCTTACTTGTGGAACCTTAGACCGTAAACAATATAAAGATATTAACGAAGTCTTAGAAAATCTCGGTGGCCGATGGAATAAGAAACTGAAGGGGCATTTATTTTCCAATGATCCTACTGAAGTTATTGATGATGTTATTCTGAGTGGAGAAATTTCTGATCTTAAGAAAGAGTTTCAGCAATTCTTCACTCCTCCTGAATTAGCGCCAAGAGTCGTAGCCTTAGCTAATATTAATGATGGTGATTGGGTTCTTGAACCTTCTGCTGGTCATGGAGGAATCGCTGATTTTATTCCTAAGACCTCTAAGATTGACTGTGTTGAAATTATTCCCGAAAACGTAGCAATCTTAAAATCTAAAAATTATAGTGTGATTCATGAGGGAAATTTCTTGACATTAGAACCTAATCCTGTGTATGATAGAATAGTCATGAATCCTCCTTTTAGTCGTCAGCAAGAAATAGATCATGTGGTTCATGCTTGGAATTTTCTGAAACCTAAAGGTGTTCTTGTTTCAGTAATGAGTTCATCTATAACCTTTCGAGACAATAACAAGACCTTAGAGTTTAGGAAATTTGTTGAGAATCATGGAACTGTCATTAAGAATCCTGAAGGTTCATTCAAGTCTTCTGGAACAAACGTAAACACAGTGATTGTAGTTTTAAATAAACCTTGAGGATAATATGGACAACTCTATTGTGGAACAAAATAGAATCTTGGAACTGAGAGTCGGATCTTTCTTATACGGTACTAATCGCCCTGATAGTGATATTGACCTGTCAGGTGTCTTTATTCCTCCTATTAATTATTATTTCGGATTAGATAAGGTTGAGGAAGTAGACCTAAGTGTAGTCTCAAAACTTCCTAATGGTCGCAATGCTCCTGATGCTATTGACCGTAAGTTTTATGAGTTCAGGAAGTTCGTTACTTTAGCCCTTGAAAATAATCCCAATGTCCTGAGTCACTTATTTGTTGATGAGAAGAATATTATTTTCATTAATGACTTAGGGAGAGAATTACTTAATCGTAAACAAATGTTTCTTCATAAAGGATTAAAACATCGTTTTATTGGTTACTCAATTTCGCAGAAGAAAAAACTCTATGTGAAGCGAGATAATTATAAGGATCTGGAAAAAGCGTTAGATGTAATTCTTCAATACAAACGAACTGACTATTATCGAGGTGGGGTATTTGTATTTGAAATCGAAAAGGAATTAATTGAGTCTGGTGTATTTTCTGACAACGGGAATCAACATTTAAAGTGCGCTGATATTTATATTCAGAAAAATATTACCATTAAGAATGCGATTGAACAAATTCAGAACAGAGTTAATAAATTTGGTGGTCGTAAGGAAATGGTTGATGAATATGGTTTCGATGTGAAGTTTGCAGGAAATTTGGTACGTTTATTGCTTGAGGGTAAGGAATTATTAGAGACTGGTAATCTCATTTATCCCTTAAAGGAACGTCAATTAATCCTTGATATTCACAAGGGTAAATATTCCCTAGCTGAGATTGAAGAGATGAGTACGGATATTGAAAATGATATTAACTCTTTACACGAAACTACTTTCTTACCAGCTAAACCTAGATACGATGAAGTGAATCAATTTTTAACTAATTCCCTAAGAGAATATTTTAGGAGCTAATCATGAGACTTTATACTTTTTGTCATGCATATATGTCATCGATTCAACAAGGAATTCAATCAGCGCATATCCTTGGAAATATTGTTAAAACCTATTACGATAGACTTGGTGAAAAGGGAGAGATGGTTAGAGACTTCCTAAGTAAACACAAAACTATGATTGTGTGTAATGGTGGTAATTCAGCGTCATTAGATATGTTAGAAGATTTTTTCCTAAGTTGTGATAACCCTTATCCTTGGTCTTCATTTTGCGAGGACGAAGATTCGATGGAGGGGATGATGACCGGACTTGGTATCATTCTTCCTGAAGAGATTTACGGTGCAACATTAGTTGATGATTGTTTTCAATTTAATGATATTATGTATCACGATGGATTCTATGAATACGAACTTATCAAACGAATCAAAACTGCGCCACTAGCGAGGTAATAAATGGGAATGCTTGTATTGATTATAGTAATTAATTCTATTTTTGCAGTTGGAAATTATAATCGCCATAATTATAAAAGCGCAATGGGAAGTTCCTTCGCGGCTGGATTTGCTGTCGCCTTTCTAATTTATCCTTTGCTAAAATAGCAATTGACTTTAATTTAAGATTAAGTTATAATATATCAAAAATTTAACATGGAGAATAAAATGAGTTTGATTATTGAAGATGGAATTAAGAAGTATCGTTCTTTTTGAGTTTTCCTAATACCCATCCTTCTCTCAATAATGCTTCAAGAATTTCACCTGTGGCCTTTTTACAAGTAATTCCATTGTTTATATATTTTCCTTTATAGTTCTCTTTGTTTTGTTTCGGTTTTCTGAGTTTCATTTTAAAAGAATCTGATTTTTTGCGTAATATTAAAATTTCTTCTGTAATGTTGATATTATGTGGACATCTATCACCATGATATTGCTTATGGTTACCAACATCCACCAAAATTCCACAGTGTTCACATAGAATTTTTTCTTTGTTCTTCATAGTATTTGAAATTTTTAATTTTGTTTCTTGAGAAGGTATATAATTTTTTCTACTAAGTGACATCTTAACTAAAGTTTCTTTGGAGAAAATTTTACCTTTATTTGAGTTTGAAATTTTTGTTTTTGTTTCTTCCGACATGGGCGCTCTATTTTTGGCTGAGTTCGATTTTTTAAGTCTCGTTTCGTCTGTTGGGTTTGAGTTTATAAACTTAAGTTTATCTATGTGTTGTTTAGATAACTTTCTAGGGTTATTCTTCCAATATAAAATTTGCCTACGGGAAATTCTTTCTCTATCTTCCAAGGAATGTGTGATACCACGTCCACCACATGTTGAGTTATAAGTGTCTTGTCTTTTTATAAAGATTTCGTTAACTATTATGCGTTCAATTTCAAATGCTTCTTCTCTAGTTAGACAATAATGGAGTATCACTTTCTCAAAATTGTTTTTGCCGTGTTTTTTGATGGAATTCTTTAATGCTTTCCCGCTACCAAAATAACCATCATCTAGGTCATAGGTAGAATGAACTCCCACGTAATTTTTGTTGTTGACTTTGTTTATAATTAGATATACAATATGATACATAAAATCTCC
>Ga0209518_1004951_pt1 | contig 10378 bp, 12 predicted proteins | sample RifGroB1_FD_183993 | JGI IMG/M metagenome (GOLD analysis project Ga0209518, IMG submission 183993) | Groundwater microbial communities from Rifle, Colorado, USA - Groundwater B1 (SPAdes) (version 2) | ecosystem: Environmental > Aquatic > Deep subsurface > Groundwater | place: Rifle, Colorado... | reverse complement strand
GGTTGTAGCCGCGCCCTTGGTGTATAAGCTGCACCTGTCTAAATTCATCAGCCGTTATGAGCGGGGCGTGTTTGCCCTGCACTTCCTTACCAGTCCAGGGGTTGATAAGAATACCGGCATAGTATTGATTCTGGAGCATGCGATCCACGAATTGAGCATTAGTCTTGGTCTTACGGTAACGCCCCAGCCCCCAATCATCCAGCATTTTAGCGATAGCCTTTTGGGTATAGAGGCCGGTCAAGTATTCTTTAAAAGCCCTGCGAATTAACGGGCCGGTATCAGGGTCAATGGTGTCCGGCGTATTCTTACGTTCACCTCGCCGTTTTGAGCCCGAGCTTACATATCCCACCGCTGGCTTCCACGGCCAAAAACCTTGGTCAACTTTCCTAATCAGGCCATCGGTACAGCGCAACTTTCGAATATCGTTATCAAACTGGGCAGCGCCAGCTAGCACAACCTCGATAAACTTCTCAGCTGGGTTAGATCCTATGGGCTCCGTGACGGAATGCAGAGTTACGCCGTAGTCGGTAAGGATTTTGCGTACACTGAAGTGATCTTCGGTGTTGCGCGCGAACCTATCAAGCCTAAGCACGACAAAGGCCCCTACCTTGCCCTTGTTCTTGCGTAGGAACTCTAAAGCGCGTAGGAACTCGGTCCGGTTGGTGGTTTTAGCAGACTCACCTTCATCCCGAAACACAGCCGCCACTTCAAGGCCTTTCTTTTGGCAATAGGTACGGCAATGCTCCTCCTGGGATTCCAGCGAGGTGCCCTTAACCTGCTCATCACTTGATACCCTGATGTAGATTATGCCGCGCATATAAAAACCTAAAGGGACGACCTGGTTGTTCCAACTCTACTAGTCCAAGGAGGATTAGCTTCGCTGGCAGGCCGCCCCTTCTGGGCAGTGAAGCAAATAAAAAGCTCCTTGGTGTCATTTAGAGAGTGGAACAACACAGTAAGCATAGCAAAATAAGGTCAAAATGCAAGGGTTATTCGGTATTCAAATAAGCCGCCACGAGTATCTCAGCCAATGCCACAAGCTCCTCCTCAAGCTGCTCGTCAGGAGTCTCCGGGCTCGGTATCTGAGTTATTGTTATACCTCTAATCATGTGGCGGATTATATTTCTAGTTAAAATTGTTTGAATTTCTTACCTGTATAGGGCTAATCCTGCGTTTCTTTGCCTGGGAATAAGTAGTTTAGGCTAGCGCTCGAAGGTGCTGCTCATGACCGTGGCAGTGTGTTTAAGCCATTTAAGCTGACGTCGGGGATAGCGTGTGGTGATTACTCGAGCCGTGCTAGGAGCGTATCCGGCCTTTAGCGCACTCCTATAGGCGTTGCCAAAGGTTTCTGAGTCAAGGTCGCAATAGTATTTGACGTAGTAGTAGCTTCTCGTGGTCATAATCGTTTTTCTATAGTAAGTCATAGCGTTGGTGGTTATGGCCCTAGGCCACGGCATCGTTCCCGAAAACCGACAGCTATAGATTCCCCCTCTCCCCTTCTTGTTAGGTTTTCGGGAAAGTAAATTAATAAAGTAGTGCTGTTAGTTTTTCGGGAAAGGTTAAATAAATACATTATCGTTAGGATAGTACTTAGTCCAAAACTCCAAATACTCTGGCTTCAAAACCCAAGTATCAGCTTTCCCCACTTTCTTACGGGTAATAAAACCAAGGGCATTAAGGTCCTGTAAAATTCTTGTAGTGGTGGTAGTTGGCAAATCCAAGGCCATCGCCATATTTTTGTTTGTCCATTCGGATCTCTCCTCAAAAGAATCTTCCTCTTCGCTATCAGGCAATTTTTCATCAATAGCCGCCTCCGCTAATTGAACAGAAAGTGGCGACTTGGTTAATAATCCAAATACACGAATCCTATTTTTAGGTAGAGAGCTGATAGCTATTTTTCTAAGAATAGCTCTATCGCCGTCGCTTTCACCCATGACCATAAACGCCTGGGCCAAGGTTGTAAGCTGTTTTGCAAACCTGATTGGCATTTCTGGCGCAAATACGTGTGTAATATCACGTTGCCTCGAATCACGCTTAACTCCGCTACGAGCGCGTGTAGCAAATTCGCTGAGTTCAATTATTTCTTCAAACCAGTCTTGAGGAATTGAGACGGCTTCTTTAGGAAGGGCTATAACATCATCTAGATACACCCTGAAGAGTTGAATCAGCTCACTCCTGATGGCTTCTATTTTTGATGCATTATCCATGCCTCTTCTGGTGGCAGCCTTGCGGTCGGGCTGTTTCATGCGGTATTGAACAAAGCGTTCTCCCAAGATGGCGTACATGCCTTGGTAAAGATCAACCGCTTCTGTTACCCCCGCGATGAAGCCAATTTTACCTGTCCATTTAATTTCCTCCCCATTACCAAAAGTTTTTGCGTAGTGACCATCGTAAACTTCACGAAGTTGCGATAGTATCTCTTGCCTCGCGGAATCATAAAGCTCAAGCACTGAGGTGAAGTCTTTAAAAGAAATAATCCCGCTTTTAATTTTCAACAACAAAGACGTTTCGTTGGCTGAACGCTTTTGGCCCGAAGCAAGTGTATGTGTTGTTAGCGATGAAAGGGGGTAAACGCCGTAAACTTCACTTAAGGCTCTAATGAGCTCGCTTTTAAGCCCACTAGGAGGGGCGATTAGGAAGAGCCAGACAGGATCGCCCGGCAGACGATTGGCTATCACGGTAGCGCAAACAAGGCGAATAATTCCCGGATCATCAACGAGAAACCACTCATTTATTTTGTGCTCAAGTGTCTGATAGTTTACTAACGCAGTTTTGTTCTCTGTAGGATTTTCCATATTATTTTGTAAGTGGAACATAATCTATATACGTGTTGTAGAATGGTGAACAGAACGAGAAGTCGTCGGAGAAGTAGGGTAAAATTTTCAGCATGCGTGCTCTGAAGTCCCTGCAGTCTTGTGGATAAATTCCATTGCTTTTTAATAAGTAGGCAAGTCTAGTGATTTTGCTGTAGCGGTAATAATCATCAGGAAACAATCCCGGTATCCGAAAGGGTACCCCTGGGGTAAGAGGTGATGTGATCGAAACTGATTTGTCGCTGAAGCAGCGCTGCCAGAGTATGGGGAGGATAGGGTTAGACATAAACTTTACTTGATAAGAATTAGACTGATTAATGGGCCAAAAAATCCGTGTAGATCAGTAGCTCTGCTGGCGGCGGTGCTACCAAACCTTCACGGATTTAGCTGGCCAGCAGAATTAACCTATTTAAGGAACGCAAAGAGCGACCCATGAATAATCACACTTAGGCCCAAGCCCATGTGTTGATTATCCCTAGATCGCTCAATAACAGATTTTACTCCTAGCCAGCGGAGACGTAACCTAGCTACCAGCACTACTCTTTTTTACTAGGTCATGCCTAGAAGGCGCTGGTAGACATATTGGGTTTGTTAATGTACTCTGATTAAATTCTATCGTGCGAAGACATCGCTGTCAATAGATTTATTTAGCCATTTGTACACAATTTTTCCATATATATCGTAGATATCCAGAGATATCTAAACGCCATCAATTTGTCTACTTTTGGGCTACATTTGATATACTGTAATTACAACCAACGCAGCCTAAACCAGGCCTTTTATGGCCTGGCACGGCTCAAAACCCACGCAGATACTGAACCCGTCGTTCAGGCTCCACTGCGTGGTCTACGCCCGAAAGGGTGTGGGAGATGAAAGTCTCGGCCTAGCGGCGGGCTTTGTGCATTACTTAACAGTAACCTAACTGGTTTATGAAGTTCCACGAAAAACATTCTTTCTTATGGGAATTGTTGTCCTCACCAGGAGAACTGCTTTCAGCAATTATTAAAATTATATTTATTCTTGCGATTATTGGTTTTGTCATCGCTGGGATAGTAGGGCTGCTGGTATTTGGGCTTAGGCAGTTGTTTTAGTTATTTTTTGGCCGCAAGGCCTAGCTGGACCGGGGTTTTGTGGATTATCCTTAATTGATGTATGAAAAATATTCAAGCTGAACATACAAAGTTAAATATAACGGCAGATGTGGATTCATATCCAGATAAAGAATTAGAATTTAGAGCTGTCGCTACTTTAAGGTTATTAAAACTCGACACCGTGAAACTTATATTATCTGTCCTTAAGGAGAAAAAGTTTAAGTTTGATGAATCCAAAGCCATTATTGAAATATTAGGATTTGCAATTTTCCATTGTTGGCACAGCATTCTGAGTGTTTTTAAAAATCAAAAAAAAGCAGACCTATTTAATGTTGCCCTATCAGAATTATTTAAATGGGAGTATAAAGTGAGTAATCAGATGTTTACAAAGTATTATGAACCAATACCGCCAAAGGGTAATTTTAATGAAATAACTTGGCCTGTTTGGCTTTTTGGAAAAAATATCGCACAAACTAAAAAGAAAAAAGATCCCAATATAGTTTTGGCAGTAGTAAAAATTATGCCGCATATTTGGAGTTCAATTTACAGAACCTTAAACATTACTCTAAACTTAGAAAATCACAAGTTACTAGAATTTATGGCATTAGTTGATGGGGACATAAAGACCAACGATACCATAAATGCTACACTTAAATAGATATGAATTGGCTTAAGCAAAAATGGTTTAATGTACTTATTATTGCATTTCTATTAGGAGAGTTTATTTTTTCTAAAGACTGGTTTTTCATAGAGATATTATTTTACGTACTTATAATTAAAATGTTTCTTGAAGCCGATTTATCAAAAAATCTCTGGGTTTATTTGTCGATAGCTATTTGGGGAACATTCTTTTCAGTCTTTGGATTAGCCATTTATGGTAATTATTTCCTTGTGTACGGGGACCACGCTCCTGGTTGGTTAGTATTTTTAAGGAGTTCCAGTGGTGTCGCAATATGCCTAGGTTTACTTTTCGCTGGTATAATAATTACTTCATCTAAAAAAGCATGAATATATGAACAACAAAAAAGTTAATAGTTGGTTAGTACAATAATCATTAACATTTAAGCAATTATGCGCCGTACACTTGATGGTTCTTATGTCCTAGGTGGACGTAATTATTTCAACATCATTTTTGGTGTTATAGTTCCTAGTGTAATTATTTATTTTGCTTCAAGTAGGTCATTACTTGCAGTATTGGTTTACTTGGTATTTCTGGTGATTATTATATTAATGATTCTTGAGGACATCATTCCCGTCGTCTTAAGTAATGTAGGTTTTATTAAGAAAAGGCCAAGTGGCACTGATGAAGACAATAGTGGTAAGCTTTAAAAAGGTCTATTTAGTCCATCATCTATATGAAAACTAAATCCAAACTCATCTATCAAGCCCTACTGCTGGTAGGTGCTCCCATAGTAACTTACGTAGTCAGTAGGGTTAGCTTTGCCAGTAGGGATGTACCAAGCGACCTGTGGGTAATAATCTATAGCCTAATCGCTATGGTTTATTTTGCTATAGTGTTGGCCATAGATTACTACAGACAACAAAAAGGTAAGCCAAATTTTGTTCACCATTGGCTTAGGGGAGGTATCTATGCCTCCATTATCGTTTTCATTTTGATGATCGCACAGAACATATATAACGCCTCACAACTGGGCTTTGGGGTGTCTCAGGGCACTGCCGGCACAGGGTATCTATTACGTAGTTACCCAGCAGACTTTCTCTCAGAAAATTATCTCTTGCTGATTCTGATAGTCTTGATGGCTGTAGCCTTGCGGCTAAACAATACTGTCAGGCCAACTCTCGTAACTGGTAATCAGACATAAATCATGGGTATATGGAAACTGGACTTAAATTTATAGCTGATAATTGGTTTAAATTTATTATAGCTTTTGTCGCCGTTTTAATAGGCGTATCCGTATTTTATTTCTTGACGATTTTGCCAACTAAGGAAAGGCAACGTACTCTTAGCCAAGGCCAGGTCTGTACAGAGCTCGGAGTGGCTTTTCAAGAGAAATTCGAGAGTAAGGTAAGAGGCGAAGGGTTTTACAGCCCTGGTTTAACCTTTATAACTCCAGTTATCAAATATAGTAATAATACTGGTACATGTATATCAAAAAATGGTTACGAGTACGATGACCACGGTGGAAGAAGCCGTGATTTGTTTATTTATGATCTCAATACTAATAGTGCAATATTGAGAGGGTCTGATGGGGTTAGATACCTTAATGAGGCGGGTTCGTATTACGTTAACCCTAAAAATGAAGACATTCTAAGTATTGATGAATTTAACAATAGAGCTGAGATATTGTTGAGGCCAGAATAGGATATTATAATTTAAGCAAACACATAAACACTCTCCCATGTTTCGTGATAGTACTAAAATTTTAGAACGCACACTATCCACCCTATTATTAGTGGCGGTTGTTTTTTCTCTAGCTGGCGCTGGCTGCACTGCCACTGACACCTCATCGTACCTAAATAGCAATACAACGGACACAAGGAGTACTGCACCCGTCGTTGTTCCTCCATCAGACGAACAAGTTAGTCCTCCAGTATTTAACCCAGTCACCGTACCGGTACCAGCCCCTGAAGGCACTTACGAGAATGTGGATGGTAATATAATACCTAGCCCATACTACGCGCCATCAGCCCCAGCTGGCGCTACAGCCAGGTGCCGTGATGGCACCTATAGTTTCAGCCAGCACCGTAGCGGCACCTGTTCACACCATGGTGGAGTGGCGGAGTGGTTATAGTGCTTTATATGTTGTCAGGGCAATGGAAACAATCTACAAATTAAATTTGAAACTGACCCCTGTGTTTAGGGAGATATTGCCAACAATTACTGGTCTTGGTCTTAGATATTGGGTATATGGTGGGATAGGTATGGCCGGAGTAGCTGGAAGGATCATAAGGGAAGATAACGGTGATGTAGATGTTTACGTATTAGAAAAAGACTTTGACCCAATTAAAAAAACGCTTCATGAGTTGTGTGTAGGTAAAAATGGGTGGAAAGATGATTTAAGGCCGGTAAATATTCATGGTCGTCCAAAGTTAAATATTTACATAAACGGGGATGAAATTTTTTCAATGGTACCTGTATATCAAACCGATAAAGGAGTAGAGTTTCGTGCTATTACCAAAGTAGTACTGCCACAAGTGGAAGCATTAACTCAAGAATTAAGAGAGCTTGAAGATTACGAATTTTATTCTCCACCTGCAATTGTTATAAAAACTATATTCCGGTCATTCATTTCCGAGAGACCAGAAAAACTGAAGGATGGGAGTAAGCATTGGCGAGACGCTAAGGCTGTATTCACGGAAGAGGAATTTAGAGCTTCTTATGTCTATTAATAAAGGGTGAGAAACTTTCAAACCAATCACAAGAATCTAGATCGACATAGTATTATACTAAATATGACATCAAAGTACCCTAATTCATATCGAGCATTAACATTCGCGCAAGAGCGTGAGTATATTCTCTGGCTAGGATACCTGGATGAATCCGTTAAAAATGCCATACTTCAAATTAGTCGATGGAAACGGAATTATCAAGGCTGGGACTTGCATATGTTTTTTGTTGCTACAGTTGGTATAGATGATTCAGCAGAAAATTTAGTTCGTTACGTCGGCGGAGACACCGAGTTTAAATCAGTACTGGATACATTCAGGAAGAGTTTCAAAGCCAATTGCATAAGTGATTGGCGAAATAATCTTTTACACAGAAAGAGGATTTATAAGAATGAAAATAGTAAGGGAAAGCGACTTCCAGATAAATCAATTTATATTTTTGGTGGGTATAACTTTAGTACGGATATGTACGAATTTGAACCTTATAAGGTAAGGCTATCTGACGCGTTTTTGATGGTAAAAAATTTAAGAAAAAGGATTCGATTGTTGATAAAGGAGAGACGTATGCAAGCATATTTGGATAAGTCGAATGCGCCTATACCCGGGATGATTCCCTACACTATGTTGCATGGTTTATTTGGTGAAAATAAATCAAGTAGTGATATGAGAAAATTGTTGAAATTTAAGCCAGGTGTTGGGTAGTTTTTGGTTTCTACTACTCAATCAACCTATTTTATATGTATGGAAAATTTTCAAACCAATCACAAAACTCTGGCTCGGTATCCCACCAGTCCTAGTCGCCACGAGGAATCGTTTTCATTTTTGACTTGGTTCCAAATTCTAAGTTAAGATACCAACTCAACCCGACTGAACCGGGGTAGCTGTTTGAAAAATAGCCTGAAATGCTAATATCTCCTGGACTAATTGATTCCAGTTTGTTATCATCAGGTCAACCAAGAAATTTTTGCATGGCCCAAATTGGGCCATGCGTTGTAAACTGAAAGGTACGGCAGGATAGCTTCACCCTTCGGGTGACCACTCGTAGGGTGGCAGTTTCCGCCCAAGGCGGATCAGCCTCGGGCTGAGGTTACTCCTCGGTAAACTCGGGGCACAGAGCGAGGGACTTTCACCCCGCCACAATTTCACATAGAATATCTGGTACGAGGCGGAGTAGCTCAGGTAGTTAGAGCGAGGGACTCATAAGCCCTAGGTCGGTGGTGCAAGTCCACCCTCCGCTACCATGTACTCACAGAAATTGTGGTGGGGCAAGTAAGCCCTAGGTCGTGGGGTCGAAGCGTAAGCGAGAATACAACTGCTTGTATTCGAGCCGCTGAGACGGGCTGACGCGTTGCCTATGGCCGCAAAGCCCCGGCCCCGGAGGGGGATTCCACCCCTGCCTGCGGCAGGCCAGGCCTGCTACCAGAACAAATAACCTCATGGGTAAATCCATGGGGTTATATGTTATAATGATGATATACAATACTTAAATTGAAAGGGGGTGAGCATTATGATGGGTCATAATAAGGGCCTTCATATGGTGACATGGATTTTGGTGATTGTTGGCGGCTTGAATTGGCTCTTGGTTGGTTTATTTAGCTGGGATATTGGTCAAATTTTTGGCGGTATGAATTCAATGATATCAAGAATAATTTATATCCTGGTAGGGGTGGCGGCTATTTATGAACTTGTTTATCACAAAAAAACCTGCAAAGTCTGCGAGACTATGAGCAGTCCCAGTCAGCCAAGGCCGTCGGCTATGTAAAATAAACTAGCTAATTTATTCAAAAAACCACCCACAAAGGAGGCGGTTTTTTGATTTGTCTTACCTGGCTCTAAAAGCTACAATAATTACAGCTTATCTTAAATCTTATTTTTATTACCTATGTACCTAACAGTCCACGGCACCACTGCCATGCTAATAGCTAGGTCCGTTCCTAACCCGTTCGTGGCATTTTTACTGGCCTTAGCTTCTCATTTCGTTTTGGATTTTATACCCCATGGTGACGAACATCTTTTAAAAGCACATTTCACCCGCGGCCAAACCGCTAGACGGATGTTCGGTGCCGCTTCTTTAGATGGTTTAATTTTGTTGGGCTTTGTGGCTATCTTCCTGTGGGTTGGGCCAACAGTTAATACCTCTACTTTTATCTGGAGCTTAATTGGCGCGCTCTTACCAGATGTTCTACAAGGAATTTACTTTGCTACTGAAACCAAATGGCTAAAACCATTCCAAAATTTTCACCTTGGAATTCATAATGCCTCAAACCATCCTCTTAATTGGCATCAAGGCATGCTGGTGCAATGCCTGGTCTTAACTGCGGTTTGGCTTTTTTCTATATTTTAGCTACTAAAAATTCGTCTAATTGTAACTAAATCAGGACGACGCCAGAGTTTAATTATCGGCACCACCTTAACCTTACCATTGCCATTCACTCCTTTAGCGTGAATGGCTTTTTTATCGCCCACATAAACAGCAACATGCCCAATACCTTGAGGGTATTTTGGGTCATAATGACCATACTCACCAGTGAAAAATAATAAATCACCTGGTTGAAGTAATTCTATTCTTCTTCTAACGGACCTCCCCTGAGCCGCTTGCTCTAAACTGCGACGGGGCAACTTAATGCCACCTTTTTGATAAAGCCACTGCACTAAACTGGAACAGTCAAAGACCTTTGGCTGAATTGCTACTTTGGCGCCATATTTATAAGGCTTACCTATTTACTGATAAGCTAAATCTACCAATCGCTGCTGTTTTAACTTATTAGACACGTTACTTGGTACGATAAAACTTAGCTGCCGCCTCAGGTGCTACCGGATTAACTACAATTCCTGAGCCTATTTCCACTCCAGCCCAAGCGCTGCCGCGCGGGGTTATTTTTATGTATAAATGCTGATCCTCATCATGCACTACCTGATGAAAATAATAATTGTAAGAAAGGTTGAGCTGGTGCACGATTTTACCAACTACCCGATGCAAAACACGGGCAAATGACAATCGTTCGGCCGGATTTAAATTTGTTACATTATCCAAATGCCGCTTGGGCATTATCCAAATCTCATAATTATAAAGTGAGGCATAGGGCGTAAAGGCTAATATATATTGATCTTCATAAACGCGCCTCG
>Ga0209518_1004949_pt1 | contig 10380 bp, 16 predicted proteins | sample RifGroB1_FD_183993 | JGI IMG/M metagenome (GOLD analysis project Ga0209518, IMG submission 183993) | Groundwater microbial communities from Rifle, Colorado, USA - Groundwater B1 (SPAdes) (version 2) | ecosystem: Environmental > Aquatic > Deep subsurface > Groundwater | place: Rifle, Colorado... | reverse complement strand
GAATTCTAAAGAAGGTACTAGAGGTTATGTAACTGCTTATCAAATTAATGCAGTTAATACGTGGGAAAGAAAAACAATAACTATAACTGCTGATACAGGCGGATCTTGGAATTTTACTAATGGTATTGGTCTTGTGATTGGATGGACTTTAGCTTGTGGAACTACTTTACAAACATCTACTCCTGATACTTGGTCCGCAGCGGCTTTGGCGTATGCAGCAAGTGGACAAGCTAATTTATTGGCTACGGCGGGAAATACGTTTAATTTATCTCAAGTTCAGCTTGAATTAGGAGGCTCTGCTAGTAGTTTCCAAAGAAAATTAATTGGTCAAGAATTACAACTTTGTCAACGTTATTTTGCCAAAACTTTCCGAATTGATACAACACCAGCGGATGGTTTAGGAACTACAGGCGCTGTAATTGGTAAATCTGCTAATGGAGGCGGTGTAGATGTAGAGCCGTTAGCTAACTGGTTTTTGCCTGTAACAATGAGAACTTCTCCAACGGTGACAACATATAATACAAGATCTGGAGGTAAAGTAGGTCAATGGCAGGTAGGTTCAACTGGCGATACAGATAATGTGCGAGTAATTTCTACTAGTGAAACAATTGTAGTGGTAGATAATACAGGTATACCTCCTTCTGGAAGTAGTGCTCAGCAAGCGTATATTCATATCGTAGCTGATTCCGAGCTGTAATTCTAGAATAAGATAATGTCATATAAATTAGTAAAAGATTTTGAAGGCGTAAGAAGATTAGCTGATGGTGCTTTTGTGCCTTTTGCAAATGGCAATAGAGATTACGAAGAATATTTAAATTGGTTAGCTGCGGGTAATATGCCTTTTCCTGCAGATGAGGTTGGAATTATGGAAGAACTTAAGTTTTTAAGTTTAGAAAATGAACAAATAATAGGACTAGGGGAAAATTTTATAATGGCTGGGGTAACTTTAAATAATAAAAGTTCTTTGCCTTTATCCATTACATTTATACCATTAGGCACACAACCTGAAACAACTTTTGAAATTGTGGTACCATCTAAAGATAGTAAATCTGTACCTAATATTTTAGTGAGAGGTGGAATTGAAATAAGTAAAGTTTCACAACTTGTATCTATTTTATTTACAAAACGTAATATATAATGACATCTCCGTTTCTACCAAATGATTTATATTCTGACGTAAGTCAAGATACGTTTCCATTTCTATCTCAAATTTTTATTATTGCTTATAATACTAATTTACAATCTAGTCAAACTTACCCTCAAACTTTACAACCTAGTGGTGGAAGTTACGTTTTCCCGACTGCAAATGTGCCAGTAGAAGTTTTATCTTCTAATGCCTTGGATAGCGGCGGTAATTTAATTGTTGGTATTATAGGATTAGATCAAGATTATAATGAAATTTCTGAAGCTTTAATTTTAAATGGAATAACGCCTGTTGTGGCTGTAAAACAATATTTTAGGATAAACAGGATGGTAGTTTTAAAAGCCTCTAATAATTTAAATACAAATATCGGTGATATAACAGCTAGACCAGTCGGATCAACAGCACCTTTAGCAACTATACCAGCAGGTCATGGAAGTAGTAGAAATGGAGTATTGACAGCTTCAAATGCTCATAGAATAAGAATTCATCGTTATTATTATGGATTTAATATCGCTACAGATAGTGGTGCGCCAACTTCTTCTATACCATCTGCATTATTTTCTGCTAGATATAATTCTGGTTTTCCTAATAACCATTGGCGTGAAAATATGTTTTTTCCATCTAGTATGGGATTAAATACTTTAGATTTAATTATTCCGACTACTTTAGCTCCAATGGCATCAGTGGAAATTCGTGTACACCGCATACAAGTACCTGTATCTCATACTGTTAGTGCTATTTGTTATATGCATGGTCTTTTAGAAAAAATTGTATAAAATCTGTTAGGAGGATATAATGGCGGAACGAAATCATGTTGTTGAGAAAATGCAACGTGAATGGGATAAAAAACAAGAAAAAGCTGAAGAGGCCAAAGAAAGTCTTCAAAATACCTTAAAGGAATTTTTCAGGGAAAATAGACGAAAATTAATGCAAGAAGCACTTACTAATATAAGAAGTGCTCCAGGACAGAATCCTTTTAAAAGATTAGGCGGACAGGAAGGCGGAACTTTTAATGGTTATGCTGATATTACTGGATTAGAAGATAAAGATTTTGAGGAATAAAAATGTTTGGGAGAAGTCCAGAATTAATTGCAGCTAAAGTTAAAATTGAATTTTTAACAAAAGAAAATGAAAATTTACGTCAACAAGTACAACAATTGCAAGATGCTTTAGTGGCATCTCGAGCACCGGAAGCTTATGCACAAAGACTTGCTGATAGGTATGAAAGTAAAGAACCGGAAAAAAATTTATTACATAATGATATTGATTTAATGAAAAGAATGTTAATGGAATTTGAAGGTAAACCGGCTTTTGAAAATGCAGAAGAATTTATAAAGTACGTAAAGAAACTAGACCCAGGGTTAGAATCTAATTTAGAAATGCAATTAACAGAAGCTCCTGAACCTCCGATTTCTTTACATGATAATGAGGAAAGTTAATGGCTAAAATGGACGCCATGCAATTAGATAGAAAATTCCGTAAAGGCCATATGTATTTAGTGGACCATATAGCACATGGCGAAGGTGGAGCCATCGTTAATGCGTTGGAAAATTATGTCGGAGGATCAAATTCAAATAAACAAAGTCGGCAATGGGCACGGACTCTATTATGGGTTGAAAATATTCACTTTGGGCTCGGTCGCCATTACCTTGATGATTTGCTCACTTCTCGTATTGCGCGTGATAGCTCGGGAAATTTATCACTTAATGAAGTCGTTCGCCGAAGAATTCCTCGCCCGACTAATGATATATTGGGTAGATATATTGAAACTAATATTTCAATTTTAACAGAAAATCGACCTATACCTCGGATACAACCAAAAAGTGATTCTTTAGAGGACAAACAGGAAGCTGAACTTTCCGAACTTTTAATTCAATTTCTTTGGGAAGAATTAGACATGATGGAAAAGCATCGTGAAGGTGCTCGACATCTTATGTATACAGGTATATTCTTTCTTGAAAACTTTTATGATCCACTTGTACCTAGAGTAATTAGTGTACCGGAAGAAATAGAAGAACAAAGTACGCCGTTACCTAGTGGATTAAAAGTGCCTTTAAAACGTAAAGTACCAAAAATTGACCCGGCTACAGGCGCTTTAGTTTATACTTCAGATGTTGAATACGGTGACGTTGTTTCAAATCTAGTCAGTGGGTTTGAACTTTATATGCCGTCAGACCACTCTTGGAATCGTGGAGATCTTCCAGGCGGATGGATTATGAAGGAATCCTATTGGCCTGTTGATGCTTTTAAAGAAAAATATTTAAATAAAAATACTAGAGGTATTGTAAATAAAGAAAATGGTTATTTTAGAGACAATATTGAAAAAGTAGAAAGATCAGTTGTAGATAATTATCCGTTATGGTGGTGGGAACGTCTTTCGGACATTGTAGATGGACCTAATAGTGGTCCGGCAGTAGGTGCACCTGATCAATTAGAAGATTACACTTCTGTAAAAATTCTTGATCGTAAGCCAAATTCCGAATGGCCTAATGGACGTACTATAATCATAGCAGGTAATCAATTAGTATATGATTCTCCTAAAAAAATTGGTGCTAGAGTATATGATAAAAGATGGCCCAATCGCTGGCATCCTTATGTAAGATATCGTTCTGAAGCTCAAATTGGTTCTATATACGGGCGAGCGCCTGTAACAAAAGCATTGCCTTGTATTAAGCGAATTAATTCAATTGATACTACAATGATTATGTATCGGCGAACTGTGCCTATTGCATGTTGGATTATGCCTAAAGGTTCAAGTCCAGTTGATAATTTACATTCAGGGGAACCGGGAACCTATATTACATATGATCCTAATCGAACAAATCGAGCGGCACCAACTCCAGTTCCACCTCCAGATTTTCCAAGTGAAATTCTAAATGAACGTCAAATGATGTTGGCACAATTAGAAAGTATTTTCGGTACAGAGCAAATTTTAAAAGGTGAAAGACCTGTAGGCGCTTATTCCGCTGCTGCAATGAATTTGTTAAGACAACAAGCATTATCTTCAAGAAGTCCTATGATGCAAGCTTGGGATGAATCTTTACAGATGACTGCTATTGCGTTTTTACAAGAAACGAAGAAACATATTCAAGACGATGAAAGATACCGTCAACGTTTAATGCTTCTTGCGCGCGAAAAACATAGTCAATTTACTATTGATAAATTTGCAGGTACAATGGTTGCAGATAATATGAATGTGAAAATAGATACTATGAGTATGTCATTACTTTCTAAAGAAGCATTACAACAACGTGCTTTAGAGATTGTTAATTATGGACCAAATCTAGTTCAATTACCTGTGCCTGTTCAAGCCAGATTACTAGAAGATTTAGGTTGGCCTGAATTATTAACACCTCAAGGTGACGATGTAAATAGAGCAAGAATGATTATTCAGTTTACTAAAGATAAGAAATTTCAGCTTGCGGTACCTATGCCTGAAGATGATCCTTATGTGCTTCATGATATGTTGGTTAGTGAAATTAAGAGTCCAGGCGCGCTCAATTATGACGCTCAAATATTCCAGCATTTGCTTGGTTTAGTTGAATATTATCGCGGTGAAGTACAGAAGATTGAACGAGCTAAGTTACAAATGATGATGGTTCAACAAGGCGCTGTAGCCGGCGGATAAAGTAAAATATATTATGGCGAGTTTAAAAGAAAAATCTTCTAAAAGTAAATCGTCTAGTAAGTCTTTAAAGTCAAAAGCTAAACAGTCTAAACTTAGACCTAAAGATGACGGAGCAATAGCTGCAATTCCTTCAGCAGAATCTCCAGGTATGGCAAATGTTTCTGCAGGAATGCAATTTAATGCTCCTCCTCCGTTACCTCCAGAATTTGATTATTTAAGTAAGTATGCACAAATTCCGGGACTTAGGAAAAAGTCTCAAGGAGTTTTATAAATTGCCAATAAACTGTCCAGAAAATCAAAAACCTAGATTTAGAGTTAAAGATACTAGCAAAGGAAAAGTTAGATTAGCTTTTTGTGGTGATGAAGTTGTCGAAGCTAAAAAGTTAAAAACTAAAGCTAAAAGTGAATCTAAAAGGAGGTCAAATAATGGCTCATAAATTAAAAGAAAAAGCCAAAAAAACGAAAGGTAAGTGCGAAGACAGTAAAGAAGAGAAGGAAGAGAAAGGCAAAAAGAAAGAGTGGTTTAAAAAATAAATAAGGTAAGCTATAGCATGCAAAATATTCTCTTTCTTGACGACGATCCTAAACGAGCTGCTTTAGCTTATAGTCGATGGTTACCTGAAAAAAGCTCTAGAGTAGTTTGGTGTCAGACTGCAGAAGAAGCTATTAAGACTTTACAAGAATTTGATCTAGAAGAAATTTATTTAGACCATGATCTTGAAGGTCGAATGTTTGTTGATAGTTCTCATTATAATACTGGAATGGAAGTTGTTCGATTTTTAGAACATTTTAAAAATTTAGAAAAATTTGCTGAAACTAAATTTATTATACATAGTCATAATATTAGAGCAGGACAGCAAATGTATTTTAGATTAAAAAAACTAGGATTTAATATTCATTATATTCCATTTGGATGTAATGAAATTATTATTTTATAGGATTTGGTATAATAAAAATAGAATGCCGTTATTAAAAGATAATGCAAAAAGAAAGCTAAAAGCAGAAGCTAGTTCTTCTCCTAAACCAAAACCGGATCTTCCTGCTCCAGGTAGAGGTCCAGTTATAGATCAAGGTCCAAAAGGACCTAGAATTGATGTTTCTAAAGGACTTCAAAGAGAAATTTTAGATTATGAAAAATTCGGCAAAAGATCGGCTTCTGCTATTAGAGGAGTTCCACGATCGGAATTAGCACAAGCATTTCAGTTACGTTTACCTGAACGTGTTCCGATTAGATTACCTGAATCAACTCGACCGATTGAACGACCTAAAATAACTGTACCAGAAGCAACTAAAACTGTTCCTAAAGGTACTGTTACAAGAGCACAAACGGAAAGTATTGGCGTAAAAGAAAGATTAGGTAAAGGTGTCAAACCTCCTCCTACTTTCCGTCCAGATCCGCCAAGATTAATGCAATTAGGCCCGGGTGAAATAAAACCTAAGCCATTAATGTTACCGGCAAGAACTAGACCCCGGCCTGAGCTTACTACAATAGATAGGGTACAGGAATATAAACAAAAATTAGCGGCAAGAAGTGGAAATGCTCCAGCTCCTATGGGGACAGCTAAACCGCCTGTTGGTGCTCAAGAATATCTTGAGAAATTAGAAAAAGCGAAACAACCTAAACCGCCTAAACCGGGCCGTATTAAAATTGGAGTAGGAAGAGGAATTAAAGCCGCATATGCCGCCGCTCGAGCTGAGAAAGGTACCAGAGCTGCCGCTGCTGCAGCGGCTCTACGTGCTCCTACGTTTCTAGAAAAAGCTGCTCAAGGTACTGGTAAATTAGCAAAAGTTGCTAGAGGAGCAAGAGGTGTTGGAAGAGTTCTAGGGCCTATAGGTGTAGTTTCTGATGTTGTAACGATAGCTGAAGCTGCTAAGGAAGGTTACGGTATTAGTCAAGCTATGCAACATCAACGGGAACAAGCCGGTGCTCTAAAGAAACGAGGTTATAAAGTAACAAGACCAGAATTAACAGTTTCAGATGTTGTTAGTATGGTTAATCCTTTTGAACCTCAGAATTATAGAATGTTTAAAAGTAATATTGCTTCTATTTTTGATGAAAACGTAAAACCAGAAGAAGGTTTTACTCCCGCTGCCGCTGAAGTGAAGAATTTAAAGATTTACACACCGCAAGGGAAAGAAGTTGTTCCTACAGTTCGGCGAAGACAAAAGAAAACAATTAAACCTTAGGAGGAATTAAAAAGATGGCTGCATTACTACCTAGTCTACAACATACTGTAGATTTAAGGAATGGAGCACAAGTACTTATTAGTGTTGTAACGTTACTTTCTACGAGCGATACAATTACTGTACCTAAACTTGCAAATACAACTGCTAGTGCTTCTTCTGCACAATTACGTAACGCAGGAGAAGCGGCTGTAACAGTTACAGATGATGGTGCTAATACCGTTACTCTAGTTGGTACAGCAGGTAACCAATGTACAGTTGCTTCAATTCATAGATTTGTAAATCACGGCGATGAAGATTAATTTATGCGCTAATGATTTTAATTACTGGAATTGCTCATACTGGAAGTAGTATCCTAGTTTCATTATTTGATGAACTAGGATTTTCTACAGGTAAAGAAATATTTCCTGATCGTCATATTGAAATCTTACGTGATGAAAGAATTCAAGAAATGATCAATAAAGGCCAAGTTCCTAAATGGCCTAGAGTAATTAAACATCTTGGCGGGTTTTGTTATAATTTAGATTATCATGTTAATCGGTGGAATTGGAAAGTAAAACATGTAATTGTATTAGTCCGAGATTTGGAAACTTCTGTTAATAGAAGATTAGTAAAAAAAACTGTAAACGGTAAAACTTTTGGAATAAGCAATAAAGAATGGATATCTTATTCTGAAGAACAGAAAAAGAAACTTTGTAGAGAGCATTTAAAAGATGAATTAGGTTCTTTGTTTTTTAATTTAGTACCTAAAGATTATTCTTTTTTTTGTATGCACTATCCTAGATGGGTTGAAGATTCTAATTATGCATATAGAAAATTAAATACTATTTTAAATATAGAATATGATAAATTTATGAAAGTTTATACTAAAATTATAGATCCGAGTAAAGTCGGAAAATATTAATGGATATTACTTCTTTATTAAATAAAATTAAAAATTTAGGTAAAGAAGCTGAGTTTTTATTAAAAGAATTGAATAATGATACAGATTCTTTATTAATACAAGATGATTCTTTAATAAATCATGTAACTTCTAAAGCGATAAAAGTATATCCTGATGAAGAAAGATCATGGACTCAATCACCTTTTCCTGCAATGTTAATGTCGGCTGAAGCACATTGTATTTATAGATTAGTGAAGATGTTAGGAGAAGGTAATTATGCTGATCTTGGAGTAATGAATGGTGGATCTACCGCTATTATGGGATATGCTTTAGAATATATCAAAAAACCAGGAAGAATTTTTTCAGTTGATTTGTTTGGTAGATTAATAGATGGAAAACCAGTTGGTTCATTTGAAGTTGTAGAAAAGCTTGAAAATTATTTTGCAAAAAATTTTCAATTTGCAAAATTACAAATCTGTCAAGGAACTACAGATGAATGGGCAGAGAAATTACATGAAAAATTTAATTTAATTTTTATTGATGCTGATCATTCTTATGAAGCTGTAAAAAGTGATTTTTATAATTGGTCACCTAAAGTCAAAGAAGGCGGGTATTTACTTTTTCATGATACTCATTTTAGATCAGTAAATAAATTTTTAAAAGAATTAAATAATGAAGATTGGCAATTGATTGAACATATTTTTAGATTAAAAGTTTATAAGAAATTGTAAATCTTTGGTATAATAATAATGGAGGAATTTAAATGGCTGCATTAGCACAACTACAACAGGAAATTTTTGACTATAAAAATGGTCGATTCCTAGTTTGTACTCGAGTCAACGTTACTGACGGAAGTGATACTTTAGTTCTACCGGAAGGGTTAAATAATTCTGCACACGTAACTGTTATTCCAGTAGACTCTAGTCATACTGCCAAATCGGTAAGTTCTATTTCTAGAGCTGCACATCCTACAGGTGTAACTGTTACTATGACAGGCGGAACAAACGGATCTGATCAGATTGTAGTTTCATTACATACTGGCAATATAGCTGGTTTATAAAGGGAGTTTTTTTATGGCTAGAAAGCCGGGCGCGCTTAAAGCTAAAGCCCAAGGAACAGCTAAACCTCCATTAGATAAAGAAACTTGTGCAAATGCAAAAGGTCTTTCTTTAATTCTTGATTGTGAACGAGCTGGTCTACGTGAACCTCCTCCGCAAGATGAGGAGACAGTAGAACAAAAACCAAAAGAAGACTGTAGTAAATATAAAGTCGGTTCTCGAGAATGGATTGCTTGTAGACGAAAAGAAAAGGAAAAATAATTCTCCCCCCAGCACTTCTTCCGAGGTGCAAAGGGCCGCATAAAAGGCACTCCCTCCCTTCTCTTATGCGGCCCTTTTTATTTCTTTAATAAAATCTAGAAAAATAAAATTTATTTGTGTATAATAAAATTAGAGGGAATTATTGAGCGTAACTTTATCTACCTCTTTATGAGTTGTGTTCGCTCAACACGGAAAGATAAAGATTTTCGGCGAATAACCCTCCCAATCGCCGTTAAACAGGAGGAATGAAAATGCCAGACGTAGCAACAGAATTAGAAGCAGCTTTAGCGGCTGCTGAAGAACCAACTGAAGTTGAGGATTCGTCTCCCGAAACAGAAGTTGTTGAAAAGACAGAACCTAAAAAAATCGGTAAAGGCGCTCAAGATCGAATTCGAGAATTAGTTTCAAAAACTAAAGGAATCGAAGAAGAGCTGAATAAATATAAAAACCTTGCCGGTGAAAAAGATCAGGAGTTAAAGAAACTAGTTGATCTTCTTCAAGCTCGCGAAAATGATGCGAAGGTCGTTAAAAAGATCCAAGAATTATACGCAAGCGGTGATGAAGCCTGGAAAGACACAATCGAGAAACTCGATAAAGTAATCCGAGGCGAAGAAGTAGAAGAAGAACCTACGGGTGATCCTAAGAAAGATGATGCTTTAAAGAAAGCAAAAGATCTCATTAAGAATACCCGAGAAGAACTAGATGATGCCATTGCTGATCAAAGAGCTGATTTGCTTTTACATAAAGCAAATCTTCTAATTGAAAGGTATATGGATGAACTTCCTGAACAATATGGTGAACATGACCGTAGACGATTACGGGATGTTTTATCAGATCATATCGATTGGGATGCGATTGAGCAAAAACCTGATGTACTAGCAAATAAAGTTGCTGAAGGTATTCAATCTGCAGTTAATTGGTATGGGGATCCTCAAGGTTCTGTCAAAGTACCAGATAAAAATTCAAATGATCAAGTGGTTCCGCTTGAATCTCCAAAAGATCGTTTGGATAAAATTATGAAGATGGATTTTGGCAAGCTAAAAACAGTTAAGACACCGAAAGGCGATCGAATGACGCCAGAAATTAGTGATGATGTTTTTGAAAAAGAACTTGCCAATGCCCTTCGTTATAGCAATCGATAAAAATCAAGCGAAGGAGATAAAGTAAAGAGAAATGATTACATTCTCAACACTCGGTGATCTTCTGTTGCGCCGATATGTAA
>Ga0209518_1004945_pt1 | contig 10385 bp, 10 predicted proteins | sample RifGroB1_FD_183993 | JGI IMG/M metagenome (GOLD analysis project Ga0209518, IMG submission 183993) | Groundwater microbial communities from Rifle, Colorado, USA - Groundwater B1 (SPAdes) (version 2) | ecosystem: Environmental > Aquatic > Deep subsurface > Groundwater | place: Rifle, Colorado... | reverse complement strand
CGGCGCGCCGACTATTACCAATGACGGCGTTTCCATTGCCAAAGAAATTACCCTTAAAGACAAATTTGAAAATATGGGCGCGGAAATTGTCAAGGAAGTCGCCAGCAAAACCAACGATGTCGCCGGCGACGGCACCACCACATCGGTAATTTTAACTCAAACGATTTTTTCCGAAGGGCTTCGTCAAACCGGTCTCGGCGCCAATGCCATGGCAATTCGCGGCGGTATTGAAAAAGCGACCGAATTAGTCGTTAAGACATTAAAAGAAATTGCCAAGCCGATTAAAGGCAAAGAAGAAATTCGGCAAGTGGCGGCAATTTCTTCGGAAAATGAAGAAGTTGGAAAAATTATCGCCGATACCATTGATAAAGTCGGCAAAGACGGCGTAGTGACAGTGGAAGAAGCCCAGACCATCGGCGTGGATTCGGAAGTGGTAGAAGGTTTGGAATTTGATAAAGGTTATGTTTCGCCTTACATGATTACCAATGCCGAACGAATGGAAGCCGAATATCGCGACCCGCTCATTTTGATTACCGATAAAAAAATTTCCGGCATCAAAGAAATTTTGCCTTTATTGGAAAAGTTGGCAACCACCGGCAAAAAAGATTTGGTGATTATCGCCGAAGAAGTGGAAGGCGAAGCGTTAACAACTTTTGTGCTTAATAAATTACGCGGCGCGTTTAACGTTTTGGCGGTTAAAGCGCCGGGTTATGGCGACAGAAAAAAGGATTTGCTTGGCGACATTGCGGTTACCGTCGGCGCCAAAGTGGTTTCTGAAGAATTAGGTATTAAGTTAGAAAATATTGAAATAAAAATGCTTGGCCAAGCGCGACGGGTGGTGGCAAACAAAGATAAAACCGTGATTGTCGGCGGCAAAGGCAAGAAACCGGAAATTGAAGCCCGCCTTATTTCCCTTAAAAAACAAAAGGAATCATTGGATTCCAAATATGATATTGAAAAACTGGACGAAAGAATTGCCAAACTGTCGGGCGGGGTGGCGGTGATTCGCGTCGGGGCGGCAACCGAGACGGAAATGAAATATCTTAAATTAAAAATTGAAGACGCGGTTAATGCCACCAAGGCGGCGATTGCCGAGGGTATCGTGGCTGGCGGAGGCGTGGCGTTTATCAGAGCGGCCGGCAAAGCCAGTGATTGGTTGGAACGAGAAAAAGCTAAAGGCAAGAATTTCACCAAAGAATTTGAAGTCGGTTTTCAAATTGTCATTAAAGCGCTGGAGTCGCCATTGCGTCAAATTGCGGTTAATGCCGGCAAAGACGACGGTTCGGTGATTGTGGAAAAAATTCGCGTGGCCAAAGGCAATGCCGGTTACGATGCGCTCAAAGATGAAATGGTTTCCGATATGATGCTCGCCGGCATTATTGACCCGGTGAAAGTTACCCGCAGCGGTTTGGAAAATGCCGCCAGCGCCGCCGCTATTCTGCTTACCACCGAAGCGGCGATTGCCGACGAACCGGAAGAAAAGAAACCGCCGATGTCCGGCGGCGGTATGGGCGGAGGAGAGATGGAATACTAAAAACAAAATGATTTACAGACACCCAGTGTCCACAAGCTTGTGGACACTGGGTGTCTACTTGTTGTAAAACAATTTTTGTTATAAAATTATGGTATGATTATTTCATATCATGGCGTGGAGTGCGTCAAAGTTCAATTTGGGGACAAGGTGCTAGTTTTTAATCCGATTTCCAAAGACTCCAAATTTGGCGCGACGCGATTCGGCGCGGACATCGCTTTTATTTCTTTGAACCATTCCGATATGAACGGCGCGGAAAACGTCGCTTACGGCGAGCGCCAGCCATTCGTCGTTTCCGGTCCGGGGGAATATGAAATCAAAGGTATTTTTGCCGAAGGTTTAATTGGCGGCGAATCTGCTTACGGTGGCGAAAAACTGCGTAATACGATTTATTTGGTAACTTTGGAAGGCATTAAGATTTGTTTCTTGGGTGCGCTTAATACTACTAATTTGCTGGCGCCAGTTCAGGAAGTGGCCGAAGGGGTGGATATTTTATTCGCTCCGATTGGCGGCAATGGCGTTTTAAATTCAACTGATGCTTACAAAGTGGCGGTATCGTTGGAACCGAAAATTATCATCCCCATTCATTTCGGCGAGGTTGGTGACAAAAATGCCCTAAAAACATTTCTCAAAGAAGGCGGCGCCGAAGACGAAAAAGCCGAAGAAAAACTGACCATTAAGAAAAAAGACTTGGAGGGCAAGGAAGGGGACATTGTGGTACTTAAACAAGCGTAAGTTTTTTAATGGCGGAAAGAACAAAATGAAATTAAAATTATGTTTTTCCAATATTTAAGAAAATTGCAATTATTGCCGACGGAAAAAAAACAAGCGGTAGCGTTGTTTTTATCGGTAACGCTGACAGCGATGATTTTTGGTCTTTGGTTAACTTCCTTTAATCAAAAGACTGAAAAATTGGCAACGAACGAAACCAGCGGGCAAGCAATTGCGGAAAAACTGACAACCACCAGTCCTTTTGCCGCCATCACGAGCGCTTTTAAGGGACTGACCAATGAATTTTCCAAACGCATTGGCGAATTTTCGGACCAAATTTCCAACTTCCAAAAAACCGAGGTTTGGAATTCTTACTCATCTTCCACTGTTAATCAGACTTTTGAAATTACTAGCCAATAAAATAAAAAATCAACCTAAATTTGCTATCGCAGATTTAGGTGCAAAATTAAGAAAGATTTAAGCAAGATGAAGCTCGCCCATTGATTCTTTTATCAATCCCTTAATTTCTAGAACGGAAATCATGGTATTGGTGTGGCTGGCGGAAAAATTTAATTGACTAATCAAAATATCGCGGGCTAACGGTTCGCGCAACAATTCTAAAATTTTCTTTTCATCCGGCGAACAATCGGCATAGATTAATGCCAATTGCTCCTGATTATTTTTCGCTTCGGTTTTGAAACCCAATGCTTCCAAAAGTTCCGGCGGTGAAGTAATCGGCGTCGCTCCCAGTCGTATTAAAAGATGCGGTCCTTCGGAATTTGGTGAAAAAATGGAACCGGGAATGGTCAAAACGTCGCGATTGTATTCAGTGGCCAACTTAGCCGTAATCAAAGTGCCGGATTTTTTCTCGGCTTCCACCACCAAAACCGCATTAGCTAAACCGGCCATAATCCGATTTCTTTGCGGAAAAGCCCACAGAGTGGCGCGGAAGTCAGGTTCAAATTCCGAAAGCAAGGCGCCGCCGGCCTCAATGATTTGGTCCGCCAATACTCGATGAACGCGCGGGTGAATCGCTTCAGGCAAAAGTCCGGAACCAGGCACCGCTACGGTTTTGAGGCCGGCGGCGAGGGCCGCTTTGTGAGCAATGGAATCGATACCTAATGCCAAACCGGAAACGACAGTAATCGGATAACCGCGCAAGCCGGCGATTAATTTTTCGCAAGTTTCTTTGCCATAGCTGGTCCACCGCCGCGCCCCAACGACGCAAAGAAATTTCTGCTCCCAATCCGGGACCGCGCCGCGGATATAAAGCTTTTCCGGCGGGTCAGGAATTTCTTTCAAAAGCGGCGGCCATTCCTCTTTTTCCAAAATTTTAATTTCCCTTTTTGTCATTTGTTTATTTTATCACTTCTTTATATAATGTTCGCATGCTTGACATCAAATTCATCCGCGCTAATCAAGAATTGATTCAGGAAGCCGCCAAGAAAAAACAGCTTAAATTCAAAGTGGCTGATTTAATCGCCATTGATGACCAACGACGCGAACTTTTGGTTAGAATTGAACAATGGCGCGCCGAGCAAAACGCTTTCAATGAAAGATTGGCAAAAATTACCGAACCAAAAAAGCGCCTGGAAGCCATTGCCGAAATGAAAAAGCTCAAAGAACCGCCGCAAAAAGACGAAGAAGAATTAAAAAAGGTGATGAAATCCTGGCAGTTGTTGATGATAGAAGCGCCGAATGTTCCGGATGTTTCCGTGCCGGAAGGCAAAGACGATTCGGGAAACAAGGAAATCCGAACTTGGGGCAACCCGCCGAAATTTTATTTTCCAGTAAAAAATCACATTGAATTGATGGAAAAATTGGCCCTGGTTGATTTTGAATCCGGCGCCAAAGTCGCCGGCTTCCGCGGTTATTTTTTGAAAAACGAAGCGGCAGTTTTGAGTTTGGCGCTTTGGCAATTCGTTTTTGATTATTTCGTCAATAAAAAAAAATTCACGCCGATGTTGGCGCCGGCGCTGGTTCGACGGGAGAATTTGGTTGGCGCCGGCTATTTGCCTCAAGGCGAAGAGGACTTGTACAAAACTCAAGATGGCGATTTTTTGGCCGGCACCGCCGAAGTTAGCGCTATGGGTTGTTTTATGGACACCGTTATTCCCAAGGAAAAATTGCCAATCAAAATAATCGCTTTTTCGCCTTGTTTCCGCCGCGAGGCCGGCAGTCACGGTAAAGACACCAAGGGATTATTTCGCGTTCATGAATTTTACAAAATGGAACAGGTAATTATCGGCGAGGCCAGCCATGTTCAATCGGTTGAATATCACGAAGAATTAACGGCTAACGCCGAAGAAATAATGCAGGCGCTTAAAATTCCTTATCGGGTAGTGGTTAATTGCGCCGGCGATTTAGGTTTAGGCCAGGTTAAAAAATATGACATTGAAGCTTGGCTACCGTCGGAAAACAAATATCGCGAAACTCACTCCATTTCTTATTTCCACGATTTTCAAACTCGTCGTTTAAACATTCGCTATAAAGACACAACTGGGAAAATCCAATTCGCTCATTCTTTGAACGGCACCGCTTTGCCGACGCCGCGGCCGCTGATTGCTTTGCTGGAAAATAATCAGCAGCCGGACGGTTCCATCGCGGTGCCGAAAATTCTTCAAAAATATGTCGGTAAAGAGACGATAAGCGCCAATTGATATGGTTAAAAAATCCGGCGAACATTTTTACAAAACTAAACGGCCGAATCGTTTAGCCGCTCGTCGCAGGCGAACGCGGCTGATAATCGGCATTTCGATTTTAATAATTTTCGCCAGCGCGATTTTCGGACTTTCTTGGTTTTTGAATCAGCCGTTCATTGTCATCAATAATCTTACCGTTTCCGGCAATTCACTGGTTGCCACCAACGACATTGTCAATACGGTAAAAAATATTATCGCCGATTCCTATCTCGGTTTATTCGCCAAAAACAACATCTTTATTTATCCCGAGAAAATTATCAGACAAACACTGGTCGCCGCTTTTCCAGCCATCAAAGAAGTCAGCGGTAATTTAAAAAATTGGCAGACGCTCCAATTGTCGGTGAGGGAGCGCGCACCGTTTGCTCTGCGGTGTCAGACCATTGATTCAGCTGATTGTTTTTATCTTGATGAAAATGGCTTGATTTTTTCCGTTGCGCCGGTTTTTTCCAACAATATTTTTTTGAAATTTGCGGGCGGACAAATAAGCGCCAGTTCCTCGCCGATAGGAAAAAACTTTCTGCCCAATGACGAATTTCGACAACTGAATTTCTTTTTGGATTCCTTGGCGCCGCTTGGCTTAATGCCGATTAGCTTGGAAGTCGGTATTGATGAGTATCAAATTTATTTGAAAAATGGCGGCAGATTAATTATTGGCGCCGCTGATGATTTATCTAAAGTATTGGAAAATCTGAAAACCATTTTTCATTCCGAAAATTTAAAAAAGACGTTCGCTCGCGGCGGCGCCATTGATTACATTGACTTCCGCTACGGCAACAAAGTTTTCTACAGATTTAAAAACTGACGATTAGCTATGTGGTATAATTCTTTTGAAGAAAAATGACAAAAACCTTTCCGAAGATAAACTTTCTTACCAACGAAGCCATAAAAATGAAAAGGGCTCTCATCGGGACAAAACCCTTCGAGAACCCCTTTCGTCGTGATGTCAATATAATATCCAAGCTAACAAAATTGTCAACTAACTTTTCCACACCCTAAACTATGAAAGAATCACCAGAAAAATTAAATACGAGTAACGATAATAATCCGGAAAATAAAAAAGATTTGTCTTACGAAAAATCTGAAACCCCCGAAGGAGCATTGATCGGGGTTGATAAAATTGAACAAGGCAAACCAGCAAGTTTTATTGTATATCACGGGTCTGACAAACCCTTTGTAACTGCTATTCCTTCTGAGAAATTTCCGACAGTATTTTATGCCGACAAGCCTTCTGTGGCATCAACATATCCTTGGGGTAAATATCTTAACGAATTAAGTGAAACCGCTAATAAATTAAGTGACGATAAAGATGTTCTTATTGGAGCGAAAATTTTATTGACCCACGAGCTTAATAATCCTGTTTTACCAGGACCGAAACCATTTTCTTCTATGGAATTGCGTGATTATCACCTGAAAGAACCTGAAGTTATCGCGTTACAAGAGAGATTAGAACATGATAGAGATTTCCGTCGTAGAGCCGAGCGATTACTTTCTGCGTGGGACGATATTTCATCTGCTTATTATGTAAAAAAGGAGGAGGTTGCCGATTTTGAAACTGGACCACTTGGTTCAGTAAGGGAATATCTGGTTTCGGCAAAAAATCCACTAATTTTTGATTTTCAAGGTCATACATGGGGCGATATACCAGATGAAACAGTGGAGGGTGGTTGGTTAAAACCGACCAGACGCGCCACCACAGAACAACTTCGTGTTTATTGGAATGAATGGTTGAATAAGTTTTTTGAGAAAGGTTACGATATTGTGGTGATTAAAAATATTCGTGATATAGGTTCAAATATCGGTAGTATTTCAGAAAAACCTCACACAACAGTTGTGGTTGGTAAAGATGCAAAGGTGGAAGTGGCACAATTAAATTATAAAAAATAAGAATAAATCACATAAACCATTTGTGGTATAATTTTAATCAATGAAATTCCCAATTCTGGCGACAAAATATCTGGTTTGGCATTACGGCGAAGCGCTTACCGATTGGTGGCGGATTGTCGGTAATTTCATTTGGTTCTTTTTTCACATGTTTTCCATTGGTTTGCTGTTGCGAACGCTGTTTTCGCCGTTCAAACGATTACAAGAAGAGAGAAAAAAGGGCAGTTGGAAATTTGAGAATTGGGGCGGGGCGATCATTATCAATGTTTTAATGCGGTTGGTTGGTTTCAGTGTCCGAACGATGTTCATTGTCGTCGGTTTGATTTTTATTATTTTCACCGCCATGGTCGGCGCCATAGCGTTTGTCTTTTGGCTGATTTTACCACTGATTGTCGCTTTTCTTTTAGTGTTCGGTTTTAGCCAACTTTTCTATTTGCTATGACTTATTTGGAAATTAAAAAACTGATTCGCGGCTATTATCCGACATTGCTTCTGGAAGATTTAATTTCTCACAAAACTCGCGAAAAACTTTTGGATATTCTTGCGCCAATTCTTTTATTATTGTTATTGCCTTTGGCGGCACACGTTGCCAAATTGACGGTTTTACCTTTTTTCCCGACTTTTGCCGGCATCTTCTGTCTACTGACTGCCGTTACCATTATTCTTTTTATGCTGGAGACTTTCCATTCGTCTTTTTATTTCAAAACATTGGACGCGATAATTCTGGAACGGGGCATTGGGGTTAGCGGCAAAGAACCGATTAGTTTTGAGGCGGCGCAAGTTTTATACCACTCGCCGGAAAACGATATTACTCTCGGTTTCATTGTTTCGCCGCCCGGCAGAAAAATTCTGGCGCGGTTAGGCGTAGATGAAAAATTACTCAAGGAATTTATTCAAAACCGCCGTTTGAAACCATCGGCCGGCATGTTCAATTTTCAGTCTTTTGATTCCGAGTATGGCATTACTTTAGCCGATTTGGCAGAAGTTTTTCTCAAGCAGGATAAAGAGTTCGCCGATTTTTTGTTTGCTCAAAGCATTCAGGAAAAAGATTTGCTTGGCGCGGCGCTCTGGCTGGTGCGGGAAGCGCGAGCGGCGCGGCGACGCGAGCGCTGGTGGAGCCGCGATGCTTTGGGCCGAACGCCCGGCGTCGGCAAGGATTTGGCTTATGGTGGCGCTTATATTTTGGAAAAATACGCTCGGGATTTAATCGGCGCGCCGGCCGGCGGAGAATTTTCCAAAACCTATTTGCGTAAAGAAATAGAAGCAGTTGAAACAATTCTTTCGCGAGCCAAAGAAGCCAACGCTTTAATTGTCGGCGAAGCGGGCGGCGGCGCGATGGATGTGATTTATCGTCTGGCCAAAATGATAAATTTAGGCACCGCTCTACCAACTATTGACGGTAAGCGAATGATGTTTTTGGATCAAAATCATTTAATAGCCGCCACTGCCGATAAGACGACTTTTGAAACGGAAATGATAAAAATGCTGAACGAAGCCGCCAAAGCCGGTAATATTATTTTGATTATCGGCGATTTACCCGGATTCATTGAAAGCGCCGCTTCTCTGGGTTCCGATTTACCCGGTTTGATGGATGCTTATCTGGCTTCGCCGGATTTGCAAGTTATTGCCGTCGCCTCGTCGGGCGGTTTTCATAAAGTTATTGAACCGAATAATTCGCTTTCAAGGCGTTTTGAAAAAGTTCTAATTAAAACCGGCGACCGCGAAAATATCATCGGTCTTTTGGAAGATGAAGCAATCAAAGTTGAAAGAAAAAATAATTTATTCTTCACTTATCCGGCGATTGAAGCGATTGCCGATGGCGCGACGCGTTATTTTCCCGACCAAGCCACTCCGGATAAAGCCATTGATTTGCTGGTGGAAATTGTGCCCGAAGCCCGTCTCGCTGGCGGGCAAGCCCAAGCCAATAATTTTAAAATTATCGGCAAAAATGACGTGCTGGCGTTGATTCAAAATAAAACCGGCATTCCAGCCAGTGCCGCAACGCCGACTGAACGCGACAAACTTTTGAATTTGGAAACGATTTTACAAAAACGAGTTGTCGGCCAAGGTGAAGCGCTCAAAGCGGTGGCAACCGCGGCTCGTCGGGCGCGTTCGGGCATTCAAAATCCCAACCGGCCGCTCGGTTCGTTCCTATTCTTGGGGCCGACCGGCGTCGGAAAAACCGAAACGGCTAAAGCCTTGGCCGAAGCGTTTTTTGGCGATGAAAAGAAAATTTTGCGTTTGGATATGTCCGAATATAAAGGCGATGAGGCGATGGACAAACTTATCGGTTCGTTTGAACGCGGCCGGCCGGGCGTGCTTTCCTCGTTGGTTCGGGAAAATCCCTACGGCGTTTTGCTTTTGGACGAATTTGAAAAAGCCGCTCGAGATGTGCTTGATTTATTTCTGCAAGTTTTGGATGAGGGCTTTTTCACCGATATGTCCGGCAAGCGGGTAAATTTGCGTAATCTTTTGATTATTGCCACTTCCAATGCCGGCGCCGATAAAATCTGGCAATTTGTCAAACAAGGAGGGGACTTGCAAAATCATAAAAATGAAATTGTTGATGAATTGGTTAGCCAAGCAATTCTGAAGCCGGAATTGTTGAATCGTTTTGACGGTGTGATTTTATTCCAACCGATTGTCGGCGATGATTTGCGCGCTGTTGCTAAACTCCAATTAAAAAAACTGGCCGAGCGCCTTCGTGAAAAAAGCGTGGACTTGGCAATCAACGAACAGTTGGTGGATTATCTTGTTCAATTCGGCACCGACCCGAAATTCGGCGCTCGGCCGCTCAATCGCGCCATTCAAGATAAAGTGGAGGCGCTGATTGCCGAAAAACTTCTCAAGGGTGAAATTCAACCGGGCCAAAAAGTGGAATTGACTGCCGCCGATTTACAATAAAATTTACAATAAAATTGTGCGGTAAAATTTCATAATAAAAAGCTATCTGCTCCGATATCCGCTATCGCCAGTATCGGAGTAATATCGCTTTTTGATTTTATGTAACTTTTTTGCTACGCTAATATCGGAAAATATATTTCGAGATAGCTTCCGCCAAAGGCGGAAAAACAGCGGTGGAGTGAGAAGCGAAATTAACTATTATCGAAATAATATTTGTCAGATTGTTGTTTGTTATTTTAATATTCCGGGATAGCTCAGCGGTAGAGCAGTCGCCTGTAAACATTCTTTTGTGTGGTAAATTATAATTAATAGCATGGCACCAGACAGAAGAAAATACGCCGATCGTCGCGAAACTTTGATTAAAGCGGTTGCAAAACGCAGACGCAAAATCAAAGCCATGGCAATCGAATACAAAGGAGGAAAATGTCAAATATGTGGTTATCGCAGATACCAAGGGGCGCTTGAACTTCATCACCTTAATAAATCCAACAAAAATTTTGGAATTGGTGACAAAGGTTACACTCGTTCTTGAAAAAGAGTGAAATCAGAACTTGATAAATGTGTTCTTCTTTGTGCTAATTGTCATCGTGAAATATCGTCGGCATCTTGCAGCTTTCTGCCTAAAGGCAGATTGAAAAAACTTGGGATAACGGTGA
>Ga0209518_1004937_pt1 | contig 10398 bp, 10 predicted proteins | sample RifGroB1_FD_183993 | JGI IMG/M metagenome (GOLD analysis project Ga0209518, IMG submission 183993) | Groundwater microbial communities from Rifle, Colorado, USA - Groundwater B1 (SPAdes) (version 2) | ecosystem: Environmental > Aquatic > Deep subsurface > Groundwater | place: Rifle, Colorado... | reverse complement strand
CGCGAAACCGCCAACTACGCCGGCGAGCGCCGCTACTCCCGCCGCGAGTATTAGCGAGTAAATATCAAAATTAAGTTCCATGTTGATGTTCGTGTTGGTGGGCTTCTTCGTGCAGGTGGTGGTAAAGTCCGTGCGGGGTCCCATACAGTTGACCAAGCATTTTCGGGGTTAGCACCTCTCTTGGCTCGCCGAAGCAGAGTCCAAGCTTGTTGAGACAAAGTACCTGGGTCGCGTATTTATAAACAAAAGTAAGATCGTGAGAAACAATTATGGGCGTCACGTCCATGTCATCCTGAAGGCGATGAATCAGCTCATAGGTTTGTTCTTCGCCGGGCATATCCATGCTCGCGGTCGGTTCGTCGAAAAGTATCACGTTCGGATGTCCCAAAAGAGCGAAAGCTACAAGCGCCCTTTGCATCTGCCCGCTCGAAAGGTGGCCGATGGCGGTGTGGATGATGCGCTCCTCAAGATGAACTCGGTCGATTACATCAATTACGTCTTTTTCTTTGAGTCCCAAAATTGAAGCCTTGGCGGCCAACAGATTTTTCACGTTCATCGGCACTTTTCTGTCCAGATCCACTTTTTGTGGAACGTAGGCGATCTTAGCGGATTTTGCCCAAGTTATTTTCCCGGAGTAGGGAACCAAATTTAAAAGGGTTCGGAGGAGCACAGTTTTGCCCGAACCGTTCGGGCCGATGATAGCCATAGATTCTCCTTTTTGGAGTTCAAAACTTACGGAATCCAAAACCGGTTCGTCGCCGAATTCAACGGTCAGATCTTTAACCTTCAAAATATTTGCCATTCTCTATTAATCATAACAAATTTCACATTACTCTTGCGGATTAAAATATTGGATGATAATCTGTGCCCAGAACAAAAGGAGGCATTTATGAGGTATCGGGTCACATACACCGTGGGTGTGATGGGGAATACTGCAGACGGCGACTGCTATTATGGCGAGAGCTTCAGGGGCACGGTCGTCGAGTACACCGACTTCGAGTGCGATGGCGATGAGAAAGATGTTCTTGCGGGGGCGAAGATCATCGTTGTCGAGAACTACGGAGAGTTCGTGAGTGTGGCTCCGATTGATGCCGAGACAGGACCTGCGGTGAGGTGTCTTTCTTCCGAAGAGATCAAGGAGGCCCTCGAGAGGAGTGCGAAGTTCGCAGAAGCTGTCCGTAAGATGTGCGAGCGAGCGGAGCCATCGGTTGTGGACGATACCATTCTTGACTGAAGCTTGGCCCCGTAAAGGGGCCCTTTCTTTTGTTTCGAAGAGATATACAATTTAGCCAATGGAAACAACGAAAGACAAAATCCTAGAAATCATGCGCGCCTGCGGTTCCTTGCCGGGGCGGTTCGCGGTTTTTGATTTTGATAACAGTTGCATCGTAAACGATATTCAAGAGGCGACTTTGGCCTATTTATGCAAAAACTCACTTTTGAAAAATGAGCATCTGGCTCAGGTGTCTTTTGGCGACAAGGAGGCATATGGCCGTGAGGCGTTTCTCGGCTATCATAAGCTTTTGGAAGAGGGCAAGATAAAAGAAGCTTATATTTACGCCGTGCGGACAATGGCGGGTTTTACCAAAGAGGAAATAAGCAAACTCGTTTCGGATGTAATTTTGTCGGAAGGTGAAATCTCGGAAACCCAAAATTTATTCGGAATCAATGTAGCCAAAGGACTTTCCGTAAGATCGCAAGTTAAAACCCTCATGGAGTCGCTTATCTTGGCCGGTTGCTCTGTTTATGTCGTGACCGCTTCTTCCGAAGAGGTGGTACGTTCTGCGTTAAAAATTTGGGGTTTTCCGGAGGTAGTTTGTCTTGGCGTCAGGAATGCAGAAGATGGGGGTGTGTTCGCTGATATAATAGAAGAGCCCGCTCCCATAATCGAAGGAAAGGTGGACTGCATCAAAAAATATATTTCCGCGGATAAAAAGCCCATTCTCGCTGTGGGTGATAGCATGAACGATCTCCCGATGCTTGAATATTCGGAAATCAAAGTCGTGGTGGACCGAGGGAATGCTTTGACGAAAAAAGCCAAAGAGAACGGCTGGTACATAATTTAAAAATGACTGACGGACCCGCACAAACAATTAAAGAGAAGTTGGATATCGTGGAGTTCCTGCGCGGCTATTTGCCGATGACTCCGGCAGGAAAAAATCTTAAGGCCAGGTGTCCTTTCCATAACGAAAAAACTCCGTCTTTTATGATCTCGCCCGAAAGGCAAACTTGGCATTGCTTCGGCTGTGGGTTGGGTGGAGATATTTTCGCGTTTCTTATGAAATACGAGAATATGGAATTCGGTGAGGCGCTAAAAGTCCTCGCGGAAAAATCGGGCGTGGAATTGAAGAGAGCCGATCCGCGCGAATATAAAGTTTTTGGACTTCTTTATGAGCTTCAGGATGCAGCCAAAGACTTCTGGAAAGAGCAACTCAAGACTGCGAAGATAGCTAAGGATTATTTGGATGAACGCGGACTTACGCCGGAAACAATCGAAGAATTCGAGATCGGTTTTGCGCCGAACGACCAGGATTCGCTGGCAATGTATCTCATAAACAAAGGATATGATCCGGCCGACATCACTAGGGCCGGACTTATTGGCAGGACCGAAAGGGGTTTGCAATACGATAGGTTCCGGGGACGGATAATGTTCCCGATACACAATCACTTGGGCAAAGTCGTGGGGTTTACCGGAAGGATCTTGCCACAACTTGATACCGGGGAGCTTGGCAAATATGTGAATAGTCCCGAAACTCCTATTTTCAACAAATCCAAATTGCTCTACGGATTTTGGAAATCCAAGTCCGGCGTTCGGGAGAGCGGCAAGGCATATCTGGTCGAAGGTCAGATGGATTTCTTGATGAGCTATCAGGTCGGAATAAAAAACGCGGTGGCGACTTCCGGCACGGCGCTTACCCCCGATCATATTTTAGCGCTTAGGAAAATCGCAGAAGAATTACTGGTGAGCTTTGACAATGACGACGCGGGCTTTGCTGCCGGAGAGCGGGCGATAGACCTGGCGGAAGCCGGAGGCATGCAGGTACGAATCGTGAGCCTTGAGGGCGTGAAGGATCCGGCCGAGGCCGCACAAAAAGATCCTAAGCTTTTAGGCGAGGCGATAGCCAAAGCCGAGCCGGCCTTCAAAGTGTTTTTTAGGCGATATTTGCCCTGGGGCAAGGTTGATCCCCTAAATCACGCAGAACTTAAGAATTTGCGGATTCTTTTAAATAAAATAAAAAGTATTTCGAGCCCGGTGGAGCGGGATTATTGGCTGAAAGACTTGGCGACTTACGCCAAGATGTCCGAATCCACCCTTAAAGAAGAAATGGAAAAAGTTCAGGTGGTTCAAACTCCGGAAAGATTTAGGGAAGAAGAAAAAATAATTCCAGAAAGAAAATATTCGCGCGGAGAAAGGATATCCAAGGATCTCCTGGGCGCGGCCTACAGCCGGGGGGATTATTCCATACTTAACGACGTGGAAGATCTTTTGGATCCGTCCTCAAAAAAATTACTTAAAACTTTGAAGTCCGGCGCGAAGAAGGCAGCCGATCCGGAAGAAGACGCATTCTTGAATCTGGTAATTTTAGAGGCTGCCGACGTGTCCGATGGAGAAATTGCGGATATGAAGAGCGCGCTTAAAGACGGTAGTTCGAAAACGAAACGTTTGGAACTCACGGAGCGCGTAAAAGAGGCGGAGGCGAAGGGAGACGAGGAGGCTCTAAAAAAAGCGATAGAAGAGTTAAGATCGCTCCCTCAGGGCTAAAATATTGCTAAATACGCGATTTAATATAGAATGAGACCCATAATGGCCAAAAAACAAAAGAAGCATAAACAGATAAAAAAGGTTAAGAAGGCTTCGCAGAAGCCGGCCAAGAAGGCCAAGAAGCCGGCCCACCGACAAAGCTCAGGGCAAGCCAAAAAAGTAATCAAGAAGGGTAAGGCCGTTAAGCATGTCTCAAAACCGGCCAAGAAAGAACCTCTCACCCCGAAGAAGAAAAAAGAACTGGCGATAAACGAAGCAGCCCTTGAAGAGCTCATTACCCGGGGGAAGCCTCGTGGATTTGTGACAGATAACGAACTTTTGTACTACTTCCCGAGCATCGAAAAAAATGTGGATTTTTTGGACGAGGTTTATGAGAAGCTTGAGAAGGCCAACATAAAAGTTATCGAGACGAGCGGTCTTATAGATCTCTCCATGGAAGCTCCGGCCAAAGAAGAAGATATCGGTTTGGAATCCGATCTTCCAGATGCCGTTCAGTTGTATCTTAAGGAAATCGGTAAAACCCCGCTTCTAACCAAAGACGAAGAAAGAGAATACGCCAAGCGTTCGGAAAAAGGGGACGAAGAGGCCAGGCAAAAACTCATCAAGGCTAACCTGCGTCTCGTAGTTTCCATTGCCAAGAGATATGTGAATCGTTCCCCGAATCTTTCAATTTTGGATCTTATTCAGGAGGGCAACATCGGGCTTTCCAAGGCCGTTGAAAAATTTGATTACCGCAAAGGATTTAAATTTTCCACTTATGCGACTTGGTGGATTCGCCAGGCCGTGACACGCGCACTAGCCGATCAATCTCGAACCATCCGTATTCCGGTGCACATGGTGGAAACCATCTCCAAGTATGCGCAGACCCGCCGTCAGCTCATCCAGGAATTGGGCCGCGATCCGCTCGCCGAAGAAATTGCTGCGGAAATGGGCGTAGAAGTGGAAAAAGTTGAACACATTCAAAAAATTTCCCAAGAAGTTCTTTCCATTGAACAGCCGGTCGGCGACGAGGAAGATTCCGTTCTCGCGGACTTTATTAAGGACGAACACAATGTTACTCCCGACCAGGCCGTGTCCCGCGCGCTTTTGAAAGACCTCATCAAAGAGATTCTCGTGGACCTTTCGGACCGAGAACAGAAAATACTAAATATGCGTTTCGGATTGGAAGACGGCATGCAGCACACGCTTGAAGAAGTGGGAAAAGTTTTTGGCGTGACCCGCGAACGTATTCGCCAGATCGAAGCTAAGGCGCTTGAGAAAATAAGAGAACACAGCAAGGCCAAAGCGCTTGAAGGATTTGAAGAAGGGATATAAACCGATGGAATTTTCCGAAAGCGAAAAAGAAAATCAGGAAGAGTTTCCGGCGACTTTGGATGTGGTGAAAATTGACGGTCGCTGGGCCCAGGTTGCAGCCTCCAAGGCTGGCGGCGGAGAGGTTGTAGTTAAATTTTTGGACAACGATGAAGTTGCCGGTTTGGACCTCGCGGATTATGAGCTCACGCGTAAATTCAATATGGTGGTGTCTCACCTTCGGCAATTCTTCGGCGAAGAACTCCCCAAAGAGCAGGCCGAGAAAGTTCACTGGGGACCCGAAGAAACTGAGAAGCCGGAACTTAGGGGTCTCGTAACCGTGTTCGGAGAATATAAAAAACCCTCATAAGGCTGGTTCGAGGTAATATTGACAAAATGATAATCTACCGGTATAATACTGGTAGATTTTCGTAAGCGAGGAGAAGCGAGATGACCGCCAAAGTCAGCAAGAGAAAATCTCTTATGGTCGAAGACGTGCGGCAGGCGGCCGCCCGTGCCACGAGCCACAAAGGTGGTACGTGGAGCGAGACGGAGTTCAATGTCGGCAAGTATGAGATTCGCGAATCTCTCAAGAATCGTGGCGCTACCAGGCGCCAGCTCGAACTCTACGACAAACTGGTTGAGGCAGCGCCCATTATCGGCGGATGCTTCAACCGCTTTTCCGGCGATTAGCCGGCGGCCTCGGGGAAACCCGGGGCCTTTAATTAATTGTTTAAACGACAAAATAAATATCGTAATCGTATATGAAAAGCGCCCCGAGGTCGGGGCGCATATTTACTAAAACACACGAGGGACAGTCAGATAGCCAGGACGCCGTGGTGAAACAGCGTACCGTTGGCTTGGTACCACCGTATGCTTCTCGCTGTTTCGGAGTGCATACCTGGGTCAGCTATCGTGCTCTTCGGGACGAAGATCTTGTAGCCAAGACCTATCGCTGAGCTTGCCGTACTCAGAACGCAATAGCTGGCGTTTATGCCCATTAGAACCAGGCTCTTAACGCCGAGGCCCTGAAGAACCTCGTGGAGCCGCGTTCCCATGAAACCATCATCAAATGTCTTAATTAGGAGAATGGTGGACGGCACTTTGGTGATTTCGTCGACGAGGGGCCGGATTGTTTGGCCGTAACCGTCGTATTCTAAAACGACAAGAGGAATGTCCAGCGTTGCACACGAACGGACTATCTGGCCTTGCGCAGAGATCATTAACTCTCTCTTGCGCGCTTCAATACTTTCCGTGAATAATCTCTGCATATCAATGAGGACGACGCCAACGTTGTCCGGGGGAACGATTTCCCGCTCATCATCGCAGATTATTCGCACGTCGAAACTCTCCTTTCGGTTGAATTGACAAGCAACTATGTGCGCACAGCATAACACGTGGAACGATAAATGTCAATTGTGGCGCAAAAAGTAATGCGCTGAATTCAGCTGGTTTTTGAGCAGATTAGGAGTCGGAGCCAAGTCGGGCCCTAGCTGGTTAGGCGGGACTCGGGGCCTTTAATTTTTTTGAGCGTGAATATAGAATGCTTATTATGACTGCCAACGAGATACGCCAGAAATTTCTAGAGTATATGAAGGGCACGGGGCACGCCGTAGTGCCTTCTTCATCTCTCATCCCCGACGACCCATCGGTGCTTTTGACGACCGCCGGTATGCAGCAGTTCAAAAAATATTATACGGGAGAAGCGGACGCGATTAAGGATTTCGGTTCCAAATCCACTGCCTCCGTCCAAAAATCTTTCCGCACCTCGGATATCGAATCCGTCGGCGATGAGCGCCATCTCACCTTTTTTGAGATGCTCGGCAATTTTTCTTTCGGCGGATATTTTAAGAAGGAGGCGATAACTTACGGTTATGAATTTATAACCAAGGTAATGGGTTTGGAGATATCCTACGTGACAATTTTCGAGGGCAAAGAGGATATTGGCGTACCCAAGGACGAGGAGTCCCGTGAAATCTGGAAATCCCTGGATCCGAATTTAGAAATTCGGGAGCAGGGAATGGACGATGTTTTTTGGGGTCCGACCGGTTCCGGTGGTCCTTGCGGCCCGACCACTGAAATATATGTAAAAGGCAAAAACTTTACCGGGGAGCCACTCGAGGTTTGGAATATAGTTTTTAATCAATTCTATTATTCCGGAAGCCGCGAGGAATTGAACCAGGGCATTGAGGGCAAAAAACTTGAACCGCTTCCGACCCCGGGCGTGGATACGGGCATGGGGCTTGAGAGGCTTGTTATGGTTTCGCAGGACGTGCCGACAATTTTTGAGACAGACCTTTTCCGAAATTCCTTGGGAGCTTTAATGGACTCCATCTCGGACAAACGTTCCGCCCGGATCATCGCCGACCATCTTCGCGCTTCCACTTTTCTCTTGGCCGACGGCGTGAGACCTTCCAATAAAGAACGGGGATATATTTTGCGCCGCTTGATCCGGAGGATGCTCGTAATCGCCAAGCGTCTGAATTTGCCGACCGATGAACTCATAAAATATATCGGCAATATTGTTAAGGAGTATGGGAATTTTTATTTGGAGCTTAGCGTTAACAGCGGCGTTATTGCCGACGAATTCCGCGCGGAAGCCAAGAAATTTAATGTAACATTAGATAAAGGGCTTAAAGAGTTTGATAGACGTTATCCAGCCGCGAAAGGTTCGGCCGTTGAGGGTAGTCATGTTGGCGCGGACGCGTTTGATCTTTATCAAAGCTACGGATTTCCTCTGGAGGTTATTGGGGAGCTTTTGACCGAAAGAAATTATAAATTTAACGAAGCGGAGTTTCGCGCCAAACTCGAAGAAGAAATTAAAAAGCATCAGGAGATTTCGCGCGCCGGAGGGGAAAAGAAATTCGGCGGGCACGGGCTTATTTTGGACACCGGGGAACTTAAAGCCGGAAGCGAAGAGGAGCTGAAGACCGTGACCCGACTCCATACTGCGACTCACATGCTCCAAAAAGCCCTGCGCGAGGTTTTGGGCGACGAAGTGCATCAAGCGGGGTCCGATATTACCACCGAGCGCACCCGGTTCGATTTCAGCTTCCCGCGAAAATTAACCCCAGAAGAAATTAAAAAAGTTGAGGATATTGTGAACGAAAAAGTTGCCGAAGACCTGCCGATGAATAAGGTTGTGCTTCCGAAAGCGGAGGCGGAAAAGACCGGCGCGCTATTCTTCTTCAAAGAAAAATACCCTGACCCAGTGAGTGTTTATTACCTTGGGCAGAATATCGAAACCGCCTGGAGTAAAGAGTTTTGCGGTGGACCTCACGTCAATAGTTCAGGCGAAGTAGGCAAATTTAAAATTGCTAAGGAAGAAGCCGTCGCTTCTGGGATAAGAAGAATCCGGGCAACTGTTGACTGAGTCCGTCGCAAAAGGGAAGGGGGTCGGGGGAACGGGAGTTCCCCCGTGTAGGAAATTACTCAAAACCGAGAGGTTGTGAGGGAGGCCATAGGCCGACTTTTGGGGGCGGACCGCACGTGACCCATTCCGGCGAGGTTGGGAAATTAAAGATCCTGAAGGAAGAAGCTGTGGGAAGCGGCATGCGCCGCATCCGCGCGACCGTGGAATAGCTCTATCCACTATTTACTATCTACTAACAACTATTTTTGGTGCTACAATAAACGTATATGTTCGGCGCCAGAGAAAAGTTTCTTATTTTGAACATTGAACCTACCGGTCCAAGAACTGTGGTGCTTGGGGTCGGTGAGGATAAAAATATCAGATTTCAGAAAAATCTGGATAGTTGGAAAATACCGCAATTTTTGAAAGACCTCTCCAAGAATAATCTGACGGCGGTGGTGAGCCTACATCCCGCTCTAGGCGCCGTGCGCATAGTTCCGTTTAAATTCGTGCGCCAGACGCAAAGCGCGCCATTGGAGCATACGGAATTGGAAAACTTTTTGGCCCAGCTTTCTCAGAAAGCTTTTTTGGAGTTTCGAGCCGATGTTGCCGAAGAACTTGGCATAGACGAGCTGGACGCGATACTCGTGGAATCCAAGCCTTTTGCGTATCGTGCGGACGGAAGCTCGGTTAGTTCTCCCATTGGCCACAAGAGCAAAGAGATACACGGATTTTTGGAATTGCTTTTTACGACCCGAAACGCATTTGATCTCATGCAGCCGACTATATACTCCGGAAATCCGGTTTTTATGACGCTTCATGACAAGTCGGAGCTTATGTCGCTCAAGAAAATGGGGATGACGAAGATATCTCTTTTAGAATTTTCCGAAGAGGGCGGCGCAAGGATTCTCAAATTCGATCTGGATAAAAAGAATAACGAGCCGATGAGCCGCAAATCGGTGGCTTGGTCGCCGAGCCGATTTTTTACGCGGCTTGAAGAGCTTTGGAATGTAGACCATAAAACCGCCACGAGTATTTATTTTAGATATTTAAAGGATGAGATTTCGCCGAAGCTCAGGACGCAGATAGAAAGAATATGGAATAAAGAGACAAACATTTTATTTTCTGCGCTCAGGCAGGCGGGAGTGAGGGGAGAGGTGTATATGAAGACCTGGATGCCGCTGCCGCTCACTCTGCCGGCCAGGCAGAAGGGAATAACGCTTCTGGAGTTTCCGTTCGGAGATATTTTTGAGAAGCTCGGCTTCACTTTTGAGGGCAAACTTTCCGGACTGACTCCCCGAGAAGCTTTTGCACAGCTTTCCCCATTCGTCGAATGCTATTATGATAGTAGCGACCCCCAAGTGAGCCACTCTTTGAGGCGCCGCATACATTGGTTAATCGGATAAATGGCAAAAATAATAATAAACAAAAACGACGACGCGCGGTCGGTAATAAAAAAAATAGAGAATAGCGAAAGCCGCAAGATAATCTTGGTTATTCCGAGGCAGTCTGTTTTTGGGGAAGAGGTCAGCAACTTTGAACTTTTGCGTGAAGCGGCTACGGAACTGGATAAAGAAATTGCGATAGAATCCGTAGACGAGAATATGCTTGCGCTCGCGAGAGCGAACGAATTTGAGGCGCTTCATCCGTTATTCGAGGGCGGGTCAGGCGGAAAAGTTTCCGATATCTTGCCAGCCAAAAGCCGTGGCAGAGCGTCGTCGGAAAAGCGGGAGGGTGGCGCTGCAGGCAAGAAAGAACCCGTGCTATTGCATCATCTGGAAGTTACGTCCGAAGAGCCTTCGGAGAGCATTGTTGAGGAAGGGTTCCGGCATGCCGACGAGATGTATGAACCGGCGCCGCGGAAACGAAACCATAAAAAAACTTTATATATTTTGGGAGGTATTGCGGTGCTTGCGGGAATATTCTTTGCGGGAACCGCGATTTTTGCCCGTGCGGACATTAATCTGCGTTTCAAAAAAACACCTTGGCAGGA
>Ga0209518_1004934_pt1 | contig 10401 bp, 12 predicted proteins | sample RifGroB1_FD_183993 | JGI IMG/M metagenome (GOLD analysis project Ga0209518, IMG submission 183993) | Groundwater microbial communities from Rifle, Colorado, USA - Groundwater B1 (SPAdes) (version 2) | ecosystem: Environmental > Aquatic > Deep subsurface > Groundwater | place: Rifle, Colorado... | reverse complement strand
GCATTTTTTCAATTTAGGTTGTATAATTAACCTATTATGCCTCCGAACCGACGTTCTTCCTTCACGCTTATTGAGCTATTGGTCGTCCTAGCCATCGTGGCTATTTTGTCCGTCGTAGTCATTATGACCCTGAACCCCTCTGAACTCCTGAAACAAGCGAGAGACTCTAACAGACTCTCAGATCTCTCCACATTGAATACCGCTCTCGCAGCCTACTCGGCAGACGTAAATGGTGGGTTCATGGGTACAAGCTCTGTAGTCTATGTATCTATCCCTGACACCACTTCCACCTGTTCTAACCTTGGATTACCCACTCTTCCTTCCGGCTGGGCCTACAACTGTGTAACTACAACTAGTACCAAGCTATCTGACGGTAGAGGCTGGATACCCGTCAATTTCTCTAATATCTCCTTTGGTTCACCTCTATCCTCTCTGCCTGTGGATCCCACGAATACCACTTCTTCCAACCTCTATTACACATATATATCCGGTGGAAGCTACAAGCTTTCCGCTACATCCCTCGAATCACAGAAATATATGGCTAAAACAGCGGATGACGGAGGAGTAGCCTCAAACTCATATGAAATCGGAAACAATCTAACTCTGGGTTCTACCTTCTTTCCCGCGGGCTGGATAAAGGTGCCAGGCAATTCTACTTTTGGAACATCTGACTTTTGGGTTATGAAATACGAAGCCAAGTGCGCGGATACAAATGGGAATCTTTTGATTTCACCCGATACGGGAAGCGGATATCAAACCTATGCCGCCAATACCACTCCGTGTACCGCAGCTAACTCCAGATATGTCACTTCCGCCGCAGGAGGATATCCTATCGCCAACATCGCCCAAAGTACCGCCGGGACGAACAACGATGCAATTGAATACTGCCAATCCATCGGAGCGCATCTTATTACCAATAATGAGTGGCAAACTGTTGCCTGGAACGTGCAAAATGTTGCTTCCAACTGGAGCGGGGGAACAGTGGGAAGTGGCAATATGGGCAGAGGAAACTCCAACAACACTCATGCGTCTCTCACTTCCACCGACGATAACAGCACCTACGATACCGGATACACAGATTTCACCCATAGACGGACCCATGCGCTTTCAAATAGCCAAACAATCTGGGACCTGGCGGGCAATGCTTATGAGTGGACCAATGACACGATAACCGGAACAAACCAGCCTTATGCCGCTCCCGCAGGCTTTGCCTGGCGACAATTTAATGTAATTACTACCTGGGGAACTATGATCCAAAAAACCGCAGGTCCGACCAATTCCTCTTGGAATTCAACCCAAGGAATCGGCCAGATCTACTCGGATGGTACGGTCTCAAATTCCACCAGTTATGCCTTCCTCCGCGGCGGCAATTGGAACTATAGCTCGTATGCCGGAGTGGAGACGCTGGGCCTGAACTACGGACCGACGCTTACGAACGGCTCTTTCGGCTTTCGTTGTGCCCGGTAACTAATTTGTTGCCGAGTTTGTTTTTGAGCCAGATTCATTTAAAATTAAGCAATGCAAAAAAAGCTGGTTTCTTTTACATTAGTGATTCTCTCCGCGGCGGCACTTTTAGGAAGCGGTTATTATTGGGGTCTTGAGACCGGGAAAAACACTCCGGAAATAGTGATGGCGAAAGGGGTGAGCAATGTGGAGTCCGGAGAGGCTCCGGCGGACTTTAGGACCTTCTGGTCGGCTTGGAAAGCCATCGATGATATTTATCTTCGGGCCGACAAGATAGACGGCCAGGCGCGGGTTTATGGCGCAATAAGAGGCTTGGTAGGATCCTTGGGCGACCCGTATTCGGAGTATTTCAACCCGGAGGAGGGAAAGAAGTTTATGGAAGACGTTCAGGGTAATTTCAGCGGCATTGGCGCCGAACTGGGGATAAGAAAGGGGCAGCTCACAGTTATCGCTCCCTTAAAGGGTTCACCGGCGGCGGCGGCCGGCCTTAGGGCAGGGGATTGGATATTTAAGATCAACACTACTTCTACCGACGGGATACAAATCGATGAGGCAGTAAATTATATCCGCGGACCGGAAGATACCGAGGTTATCTTAAACGTTTTTCGCGAAGGCTGGACGGCAGCGAAGGACATAAGCATCAAACGGGGCATAATCGAAGTGCCGACCGTGGACTTTGAAATGAAAAATAAATTTGCTCACATCTCCTTGCGTAACTTCAATGGCAATGCGAGCAAAGATTTTTATGGCGCGCTAAAGCAGGCAGCCTCGAATGATGCAAAGGGTATAATCCTGGATCTTCGGGATGACCCGGGAGGATTCCTGGATGTAGCCGTAGACCTGGCCGGATGGTTCCTTAAATCCGGTACAATAGTTGTAAGCGAAAATGATAAGACTGGTCCGATTGAAACCTTAAAAGCAAGCGGGAGCGCGGACCTTTACGGATTCCCGACCGTAGTTTTGATAAATAAAGGTTCCGCCTCGGCTTCCGAAATTTTGGCTGGTGCGTTGCGAGATCAGGCCAAAGTACCGCTCGTCGGCGAAACCAGCTACGGGAAAGGCACCGTGCAGCAACTCAAAGAACTTCCCGATGGCAGTCAGCTTAAACTTACAATCGCGCACTGGGTCCTTCCCTCCGGACACATACTTGAAGGCAGCGGGCTTAAACCGGATTATGAGATTCAGCTTTCGGATGACGACATAAAGAATGGGCGCGATCCGCAGCTCGATAAAGCAATCCAGGTTTTGGAGGAAAAAATTAAATAGCGCTCTAAAATAATATGAGAATAATTTTACTGCAGGACGTAAAAGGAATCGGCAAAAAGAATGATGTGAAAAATGTTTCCGACGGATACGCGCGGAATTTTTTAATGCCCCAAGGTCTGGCGCGGGTTGCAAACGAACAAAGCCTCGGAGAACTTTCCTCGGTCAAAAAAAATGACGAAGCGACCGAAGAGAGATTAAATAGGTTGGCGAAACTTTTGTCCGAACGGGAACTCCAATTCCATCTGAAGGTAGATAAAAAAGGCGTGGTCTTCGGATCCGTAAACAAAGATGAGATCCTTAACGGCTTGCGCGACACAGGCCTCATAACCAAAGATCGAGTCGAGGTAAAAATACCCAAACCGTTGAAAGAACTGGGGATTCACGAAGTGGAAATCCATCTGCCGAAAGGCATCACGACCAAGCTAAAAATTAAAATCGAGGCGGAGTCTAAATAACAAATCCCGCTCCGACCTAGGTCGGAGCGGGATTTTGATAATATGCTTATGTTTCCGGTTAGACCACTGCAACTATGGTTGCCTTCCTGCGATTTCCATCGAATTTAGTCTTCATAGTGACGCCGAATTTAACAATGCCGTCTTTCATAGCGAAAATAGTATCGTCTTTGGCGAGCTTAACGTTCTTTCCTGGAAGGTAATGGGTTCCGCGCTGACGCAAAATTATCTGACCGGTCATCACTTTCTGCCCATCCTGAATTTTTACGCCCAGTCTCTTGGCCCGTGAATCGCGGCCTAATTTTGTAGAGCCGAGCGCTTTTGTATGTGCCATTTTTGTTTAAATTTTAAGCGTAGCGCCAAAATTTAACCACAAAAATGAGCACCCCGTTATTTCGCAAAGCGAAATGGGCGGGGTCGCCATCCTTGCGTCAAATAGAAACGCAACGTCCATCTATTCTATGCTATAGTTAATATCATGTCAATGTTCATCGGAAAGGGGAGTGGTAATGCTTTAATCAATAAAAACCTGGTCTTTTGGGCCATTCTGGCGATTTTAGCTCTCGCTTTGAGCTTCTATATCGGAGAGCTTTATGGGAAAAAGGATTCGCGTTCACCGATAATTATCGAAAAGTGCTCCACAACCGCCGAACTTTAAATAGAGGCCGCATATATTGACGCGGAGGAGAAGTTAGGGTATGTTTTTCAACAGTTCCAAATCGGAAAGGAGAGTCGAAGATGCATCTGAAAACCCGAGGATTCTGGGATAGCCGCGGAAAGCGGTACTCAGCGACCCTGCACGTGAACGGGGTCGACGTCTCCGGTTCTGACGGCAAAAGTCAGGCCGAAGCTATCGGAAACTTATTTCTTTCCCACCCGCATCTCTTCGGGACAAGAGTTCTCCCGGTTGAAGAAACCGAAGAGACTCGGCCCGCCGGCAGCACGGCTGTCATCCCGGACTTTCAATACGGTTGCTGAGATATCCCCGCCATTCGGCGGGGTTTTAAATTATAGATATCCGACTCTTTTCAACCATTCTTCATTTTCCCACTCCCACAACCGTTTCGCGCCCAAAAACCCTTGAAAGTCGCTCTTCCAGTAGGGGAACTCCTGCAACTCCACAATGCCTTTCGTTTCGCTCCAAGCATGAGTTTCGCACGGCTTGGATCGTCCTCGTTTTATTTTTTCCCGCCCACCCTTGGTCCTCATCGTCGCTCCACAAACATTACAGACTTGCTGCTGATCGATCCTCAGTATCCAGCGGGTTTGAATATTTGGAAAATCCTCAAGCAAAGCCTCCACATAAGCGGAAGTTTGTAAATTATAATCGCGATAAATTCCCTGCGAAGTTTTAATATCCAAGACGCCGAACTTTCCGTCCATTAAAGCCAGCGCGTCTATCGTACCGGCATAACGATGGTCGGCATGCTTAATCCTTCTTTCCACCCACTCCGGAGCAGTTTCTATGTTGCGGGTCTCTACGAAATCCAGATAGGCCTGCACAGCCGGCGCGACAAGCGGATCGATTTGCGGAGTTTTGCCGAGCATTAAGGCTTCCACCGCTTCGTGCACCAGCGTGCCTTCCTTGGCGGAATTTTCAGTGCTTTCTTGCGCCGCCTTGTAGCTCGCCGCTTCGCCATAGAATCGATAGAGGGCCGGTTTGGATTTTATACCGACAATACGCGTGACCCTCGGATACCAAATGCCATCAATGGTATAGCCGTTCTGCTCTTTATAATCTTCTTCGTTTTTATAGTTATCGAACATTTGGGAATTCTAGATTCAAATTATATCCTTTTTAAGGATTCTATTAAACGGGCTATAATCATAAAAGCTCTCTATAATTGAGATTGAGCTAGGAGGGGATGATGGCTGAAGACTGGGCCGGACGAGTGGTTCAATGCGAGTGCGGATCGGAAGACGTGATCTATCTAACCGACGAAGAAGATGAGTTCGGAGTGTCTTACGAAGTTTTTCACTGCAACGAATGTGAAAAGTTGATTCACGTGGAGCTTCCGGACTAAGCCGAAGACAAAGCCAGGGGATAGCGATTTCCCTGGCTTTTTTACAATACTACCTGTCGCACAATATATGTTTTGCGACAGATGTATATATCTGTCGCAATAACATCTAATTCCGTTATGCGACAGACAGACGATTTTTCTGTCGTATAACGGAATTTTGCGACATATCAAAAAGGTCACCAGATTTAGCGATAGATTTAAGAAGCTCCACATTGAATATCTTCCCCGCAGCAATAGATCCTTGCGACGCATATATGCCTGTGCTCTTAAGCCCCGTTCGAGTCAAAACGCCTCCTTGCAGTGTTTGCCATTGTTTTGCCTCGTATTTGCCCCTAGAACGCGTTTATATGAAAAAGGCGCCCTAGGAAAGGGCGCCCCAATTTGATCAGTTCGGCAGCTTGGAGTAGATTCCGTCTTCTTCCACTTTTTCTCCGGTTATGGAAACTTCCTGGCATTCGGTAATATCTTTGGAGCGAATTTCGGCAACTGCCCTTTCAACGTCTACAACGGCTTGATTGATGGGACATTCGCCGCCGCATTTGCCCACAAAAACAAGTTGCATATTTTCCGATAACCAAAACGCGAAAAACTCATACATCTCTTCGCCGCACTCACACATGGGAGTGAGCATCTTTAGCCGGAAAAGCTGCTTGGATTCGTCTGGGGGCATAAAAACTCCTTTCTGAGAGTTATAGGAACCGCTTATAAGAGTTTCACACCTATACGCCCCAAGGTCAAATAAGGCCGGCGAAGAACCCAAAGAACGCCTTAATCAAGGCAAAGAGCTTGCCTAAGACCCACAGAATTCCGTTTATAAGCTTAAATAACTCGGTAGCGTTGCCGACTATCTTTAGGATCAAGCCCGCGAAGAAAGACAATATCGATTTTATTATCCCGACCAGTTTCGCAAATAGATCGGATAAAAAGGCGATTCCCCTCTCCAAATAATCTTTAAAAATATTCTCGCTCGCGTCTCCTAGGAGATTTAAAATTTCTTTTTGGAAAAGATAAATTATCGCGAGTGCAACGAGAATTATGACAGCTGTCTGAATAAGTCTTCCTTTGTTCATCCCATTAGAAAATTAAAAACGCCATTTTGTTTATCAAAACTTATAGATAACCTAGTGGGTTTAGATCTCCACCATAAGGCATCGGTCCGCAACTCTTCGACGGGCTTATGCCTTCCGGATATTTTCCGGTAGCAGGCGGGATAGTCGCTGTGGCGAAAACCGAGAAATGCAAATGCGGTCCGGTCGCGTAACCGGTCTTGCCGGAATAGCCGATAACCTGTCCTCTCTCAACTTTCTGTCCGGGCGAAACTATATATTTGGAAAGATGGCCATAAAGAGTAGTTAAATTATTTTCGTGTTTAATAAGAACAAATTTTCCGTAGGCGCCTTTGTAGCAAAACTTATCTTGGTCTCCGGTCGCAAGCACTGTTCCCGCTTCCGCCGCAAAGAGCGGAGTTCCGAGCGGTATGCCAAAGTCTATGCCGTTGTGCCACTTACCTTTGTATCCGTATGCCGCGAAAGCCGTTGCTCCATAGGCTTGCGTGCAATTCTCAACATCACATTTTGATGTTTGCGACGGCATCGTTCCTTTTATTGGCATCCCTAAAACGCCGGAGGAAAGCGGCGGCAAGAACTTCGGATCAACCTTGCTTCTGAGCTGCGCGTCCATAGATTCCACCTCGTTGGCTATGTCTTGCTGGAGTTTCTGCAGATCGCTTAACTGCTTTTGATAAACGCTCTCTTTTTCTTTGGTTTGGCTCAAAAGCGTAGCCCTTTCTTGTTTCGTTTCTTCGGTTATTTGTTTGCGATTCTTTAAATTTTCTTCGTGATAGACCAGCTCTTTATGTTTAACGCCAAGATCTTCCATTTTTTGCCGGTATTGATCCTTTAGCTCCTTAAGCGACTGGATGTCCACGGCAAGCTGAGAGCGGATATCTTCCAGAGATTTGGTCGCCAAGAGGCCTTCGCTTATGGTTTTGTTTTCCAAAAATATCATCAGGGTGTTCTTGTCCTGATTCCGCTGGAGCTCGCGGAAAAGATCCGAAATGGAGCTGTTCTTTCGGATGACGGAGGCCTCGATATCCTCGATATCCATGTCGATGGAATCGATCTGGTAATTTATTTTTTGCGCGTTTACCCGGTCGGATTGAATACTCAGATCCAATTGCTTCAGCGAGGTATCTAAAGTTTTAACTTCTTTTTGAAGCGTGGTTTTCTGACCCTGAACGTTCTTTAAAGTATTTTGGGTCGTCTGAATAGCCTGATTTAAAGTTTCAAGCTGTTTGGATCTATCTTTTATTTGTTGCTCCAGTTCTTCGCGCGTTTGCGGCGCGGTTGTTGCGCCCAAGGAATTAGACGGCCCCATAATAATAATGAGGGTCGAAATTATGGAAAGGGTCTTTTTTAAAAGATCTGTCATTGTTCGTTTACGGAAGTTTTTTGATTGCTTTTTCGATGCGACGAAGAGTTTCTTCTTTGCCCAAAGTTTCCGCGATAGAGATCGGATCCGGTGAAGTTTTCTGCCCGGAAAGGGACACCCGAAGCGGCCAGAAGACGACTCCCCTGCCCAAATCTTCAGCAAGCAGGGCCAGAGTGTCGCCAATTTTTTCTTTGGTAAACCCGCTATCCGGAATATTTTTGAGGACTTCTTGCGCCGCGAGAAGCGATTCTTTTATCTTTTCTTCCGGCTCTTTATTCCAAACAAGCATCCCCCATTCGTAAGACGGCAATTCGAAAAAGAATCCGGCAATGTCCGTAAACTCTTTGAGCGTCCGAAGCCTATCTTTTTCTACTTCTACGATTTTAAACAAAATTTTTTCATCCACCTCGGTAAATTTTTCGGCAACATACGGTTTAAGAAGCGCGGTTAATTTTTCCGTTTCCATGGAACGAATGTGTTCGCTATTAAGCCAAGAAAGTTTTTCTTCATTCCAAATGGCGCCCGCTTTTTGAACGCGTTTTAAATCGAAAGCTTCAATTAAATCCGAAACCTTGAACACTTCGCGATCGCCCTTCGGATGCCATCCCAAAAGGACAAGAAAGTTAACCATCGCTTCCGGAAGATAACCTTGCTTCTCATATTCAATAAGCGAAGTTTCTGCGTAGCGCTTGGAAAGCTTGCTTCGGTCGGCAGAAAGAATAAGAGGCAGATGCGCGAATGTCGGCTCCGAAAAACCCAAAGCTTTTCCGAAAAGTATTTGCTTTGGAGTATTGGAAAGATGATCTTCGCCGCGGATGACATGGGTTATCCTCATCAACTCATCGTCGACAACCACCGCAAAGTTATAGAGCGGAGAATGGAGATCCTTGGCTATCGGAATATCTCCGAAAAGCGCCGCATCGAAACTCATGTTCCCGCGGACCATATCTTTGAATTCCACTTTGACCTCCGGAGTTTTAAATCGGATAAGCTGCGGAGAACGATCGGTAGGCGCCGATTCCAGGTTTCTGCAACGTCCGCTATATTTCGGCGGCAAACCTTGCGCGATCATCGCTTCCTTCTGAGCCTCGAGCTCTTCTTTGGTGCAATAGCAGTAATACGCCTTTCCGGCTTCCAAAAGTTCTTTGAGATATTTTTCGTAGATTGGCTCGCGCTCGCTCTGCCGATATGGTCCGTATTCTCCACCTACGTCCGGACCTTCGTCCCAATCCAAACCCAGCCAGCGCAAGGATTCTAAAATCCCGTCTTCATGCTCCTTTTTGGAGCGCTCTTTGTCGGTATCCTCAATGCGTAAGACAAAAACACCGTTTTGTTGACGGGCATAAATCCAATTAAAAAGCGCGGCTCGGGCGCTTCCCAGATGAAAGGGGCCTGTTGGGCTCGGGGCAAACCGAACCCGGACCGATTTTTGTGCCTTCGGCTCCATATTTGGAGTATAACATGTCGATTTAGGCCTTTAAATAGGCGTTTTAAGCCCCAAAAACGGCCTGTGACAGGTCTTAGGCAAGCTTAAAGACTTCTACAGCAATTGCCTCGGCGGCCTGCGGTTTAGCGAAATTTAGGGCTGCCCCGGACATAGCCTTGGGGAGATCTCCCCCGCCTATTAGTCTTCTTATTTGGGAAATCAAAATATTGGACGAGATATTGGATTCTTCGGTCACATAGGCTGCGCCGGACTGGGCGTAGGCATAGGCGTTTTCCCGCTGATGATCGCCCGCAGCTTCCGGAAGAGGTATAAGAATTGAAGGCTTGCCGAAGGCAGCTATCTCAAAAATGGTCCCGCTTCCCGCTCGGCCAATGACCACATCCGCGGCCGAGAGCGCGTAAGCCATTTCTTTTCCTTCGAGAAATGAAACCGCCTTATAGCGATTTTTTGCTTCGGCGGAAACTGCTACATCCACGAGCGTTGCCTGCGCCGCTTTTGAAACAAACGCATAATTTGCCGAACCGGTCTGATGCAATATTTGCGCCTCGTTTATAACATCTTTCAAAACGGAGATGATAAAATCATTCACGCGCTCCGAACCCTGAGATCCGCCGAGCACCAAGACCAAAGGAGACGCGGAGGAAAAACCCAAAGCTTCTTTTGCGGCGCCCGATTCCAACTGCTGGCGCAGAAGCGAAGGCCGGAGAGGATTCCCGGTCAGAATAGTTTTGCTCGGATTAAAATATTTGGTCACGACCCCGAAACTTATGGCAATTCTTTTCGCGAATTTGGCTGACAAAAGATTGGTGAGTCCGGGATAAGCGTCGGACTCGTGGATCATGACGGGTATCATATGAAACCTTGCCGCGAGAACGGTTTGAAACGCGCCCGGGCCGCCTTTGGAAAAAACCATATTCGGCATAATCGCATAAATTTTCAAAAATGCCTGGATAAGACCGATAAATATTTTAGGAATATCAATCAGGTTTCCGAAAGATAAATATCTCCGGAATTTTCCGGCAAGGATTTTATGAACTTTTATTCCCGCCGCTTTTATTTCGTCTTCAAATCTGCCGGGGGTTCCCACGAAATGCAGGTCCAAAAGATAACCATTCTTCTCGAATATTTTTTTCAGTTCCTCGGCCACGGCAAGAAGCGGATAAATGTGTCCGCCGGTTCCTCCGCCCGCAAGAACAATTCTATATTTTTTTGTTTTAGCCATCTTGATTTGATTTTACCCCGTATATTTGGAAATGTTGAGCGATACTCCGCCCATGGTCATAAAGATAGCAAGCGCAGTTCCTCCGTAGCTTATAAA
>Ga0209518_1004932_pt1 | contig 10407 bp, 8 predicted proteins | sample RifGroB1_FD_183993 | JGI IMG/M metagenome (GOLD analysis project Ga0209518, IMG submission 183993) | Groundwater microbial communities from Rifle, Colorado, USA - Groundwater B1 (SPAdes) (version 2) | ecosystem: Environmental > Aquatic > Deep subsurface > Groundwater | place: Rifle, Colorado... | reverse complement strand
CTATCAGCGCGGTCTCATCCGCGGGTATGCGACTTGGTCGGGAAGCAGCCTCAGCGGCGTGGCGAAGGACTATGGGGCGCGCTACGCGGAGTCCCGCAAGAACCTGCAAGACCGCTTGGGACTCACCCTCGCGTCGGGCCCGCACAACAAGCTCCTGCCGCTGTGGGGGCAACCCGCCGAGGATCTGCACCGCTACTACACGCGGCGCTACGTCTTTCGCTCTACCCGCTACGACCGCCACCGCGCGAGGAGGAAGAGCCCCAATCTGCCTGCTGGGTGGGAGGTGGTCCCACACGCATTCCTCCAACGCCTCGCTGCCGCACTCCAGCCGCCGACCACGCCCCGAGAGATTCGGGACACCATCGAAACCTTCATGCGGCATCCGCGCTTTCCCCTGATCGACTTCGCTTCTGGGAACGACGCTGTCGCGCTTGGCGCTTCCCCCGCGGATCTTCGCCGCCTGACCACATTCCTGCACGGGCTGGACCCGCAGGAACAGACTCAAGCGCTGGAACGCCTGCAGGCCGAACTGGCAAACTTCGCCACCGTGCGGCTGCTGGGGTCCGTGCAGTGGTGATCCAGCGCGCTTCCACCACTTGGTTGCCGCCCGAAGTGGAACGCCTGCTTCCCGAAGTCGCCAAGCCGCTCACCGTGTATCTCTCCACTTCGTGGGTGCCGGGGCCGAGGCGCTCTAGGGTCTGTTTGCACGGCGGGCCGCCCGGTGCAATCTATGCCTTCTATGAGCACTTGCTCAGTGACTTCCCCCGGTTGGACAACGCCCGGGTGGACACGGTCATACGGCGCTTGGCCGCTGCCTTGGCTGATCATGACACGGCCCACACACAGTCCATTCTGGCCGAACTGCACACCCGGTTTCGCGTACTGGACTTCCTCTCCGGTCATGACGCTGCGCCACTGCGGCTCCACTTCGATGCCATGGACTTGGTGTACTGCATTCAGGAAGCGGAACGGATGACGCGGCTTTCCCCGACTCGGGCGTCTATCCTGACCCGACTGGAGGCACACCACCCCAAGATCGCCCATGTAGTTGGAGTGCGGCTATTGGCGGCCCCCTGGTAGACTGCGGTGGTGATCTCGCGGATTTCCAGAGGACGCCGAGTCGCAGAAGGCCCCGGCGCCGTGTTCCGCCAGTGTATGGATTGGCACGGCTATCCGCACCACTGGCTCTTGCCGAGCACTTACCGCCTGCCACCAGACGTGGCCTCCGCGCCGCCACACGGTGCGTTGCACGCTCGCTGGACAAGGTTTAACCATTCGGTCAACTGGCGCCTGTTGGGCCTGTTGAGCCTATATCCTAAGGTTTCTTCCTGGACTGATCTTGATCGGGTAGCACCAAGTCGTCTGGATGACGTGTTGCGGTGGTTCCTAGCCCAGGCTGCCGCGGGCTCCACCCTCCTCCCCGCACCCGCCGAAGTTCGGGACTGGTACCTGTCCGACCGACGGCTTCGCCTGTCCCACCCGCGCTGGACCGCTGAGGCCGTGTCCGCAGCGTGCAAGACATGGTCCGACGCCCAGCATTTGCGAGATACCCGAGAAGCACAGCAGAAAGCGCTGTGGGCGTTCCCCAGGCTGATCCTGCACGATCCGCCACACGGCACTTGGCGGGCCTCGTACCCGCGAACCCACCCTTGGTACACCCGCACCGCAGCGGGTAGAGAGGTGCTTGGCATCCGGGGTGAGGCGGACTGGCACATCGTGCTGCTGGATCCTGGCTTTGCCAACTTCGTGCATATCTGGCTGACCCGAGACGCCCACCACGGCTGGCACGTCACAGACCTCTCGGGTGTAGAGGCCCACCAGATGGTCTCGCTCCAGCGGGTGCTGTCCCGCCTGTTTGGGCGACCCTCCTGGCGCTGGGGCGCGGCGCTGGAGCGGGTGGGAGACGCAGAGAAGATCATCTCGCCGTTGGAGTGGGTACGTCGGTATCTGGTCTCGGGTGATCTTGAGGACGCCGGGCCTGTGTGGCACGAGCTGCTAAGCGGGCCTTCCCCCGCAGGGGATGGGGGGCTGGCCTGGCCGGTGGATCCTCGTCGGTATAATCTGGATCTCGACTGGGACACTGAGCAGAAGTGGCCCACCGACGAGGACGGCAACCCGGACTGGATCCGGCCCTACACGGCGTTCGGAGCGCCCCTGTTCGCCACGGTGATCATGACGCAGGGCTTGGACTGGTCCTGGGAAATAGATGCGCGGGACCAAGCGTGGAAATGGGCCAGAGAGGTGGACGAGGCTCAGTGGAAGGCGATCCGCAAAGCACGGGGCCTGAAGAAGGGAGAGGACCAGGAAGTAGAGGAACACCTGCGGGACCAGGTGTGGGATTTCATGGAGGGATGGCCGAAGTCCCAGCGGGATTCTCTCCACGATCTGGACCACGACGAGATGGACGATACGCTGAGGATCACCTTGCGGATCGACTTGTTCCGCCTGTTGCAGGAGTCCCGAACGCTGGACGGCGCCATCGACACGGTGAACGATTTCCTGCGTGAGATGGAGTCGATTCGGGCGTGGTACACAGGAGAAGCGTCCTACAACCGGCAGGATGAATATGCTTGGGCCATCTCTAAAACCCTTGACTGGGCCTATGCCCGATACGTCGAAAAGGACGAGGCCAAAGCAAAGCGGATGGTGGACGCGTTCGCAGCGCGGCACCCTGTCCCGTCCCGCCCGCAAGGACTGCTGTGATGCGACGCTTGGGACCGAAGGGTCAGCAGGATCGACGGAACCATAGCTGCGATGTGCCCCGCGGCTGGCACGAGGTCTCCGGGCTCTGCCGCCGATTCGTCCGCGGCGATGTGGCCGGTCACGTCCACGAAGTCACGGGCTCAGGGGCCTGCTGGTGCTACCGTCAGGACACGGAGCGGGCGGGACCGTTCAGGACGCGAGACTCGGCCTTGGAACACGCTGCGTTGGTGGAGGCGGGCACGGTCCAGCAAAAGTGGAGACGCCCACCGAGGTTTGGCCGAGCTGCTGCTGCTTCTCTCTTCGCTGAGGTGCTGGCCGGGCGGCCAGAGGTTGCCCTCTGCACGCTGCACGTCTTGCGCGGCTTGCGCCCCCTGGACTGGTACTCCCATGCCAAGGTTCACCCACGAGCCCATTTCGCCACCACCCTGGCTCCACGGGGATGGGCGGCGGCTGGACCCCGGCTAGCAACATTGGTGGAAAGCCTCTGCGCTGATCCGCCCGCCTCCTGGGTGGAGAGCCCGCAGCATCCAGCTTGGCCAGCGTTTGTGCAGTGGACCCGGCTGGAGGTGATGCGGCGCTTGGCCCGGTACGGCGGGGGGCGGCCTCCTCGGCTGGGGGCACACTTCGACTGGCTGGTGCGGATCCAGCACTACTCGGATGCTCCGAACCGCGACATGGTGGCGCTGGACCAACCACTAGCCGAACTGGCCGCGCAGGTGCCAGTGATGTGGACCTGGGTCGAGGATCGACCCAGCTTCGACCGGCAGAGTTGGCCCGCCGTCTGGCGCCAGCGGGAGGATCACATGCGCGTGATGCGGGACCTAGCTTGGTGAATCCTGTGCCGTCTTGGCTACACGGAGAGCCGCGCGCTTGACGGCAGCCTGGATCTCCGCCGAGGAGGGGCCCACCCCGTTCAGGATCACGGTCCCGTCGGCGGCCAGCACGATCACGCCCCAGTCCTTCGGGACGCCCCGGAAGGGCACGGTGGCGGTCGGGAACAGGATCTGGCCGGGGTAGGTGGACAGCCCGACCAGGGCCTCTCGCAAGGACCGTCCGTCGCTGGCCCAGTCCCGGTCCTCGGGGATCAGGGGCGCGACGACGATGTCGGCTCGCACGCAGGCACCAGCCAGCGCCATCGCGACGGTGGCCCACTCCACCCCGGACAGGGCAGCGTCCCGCCTGGTGTGGCTCCTCGGAGCCTGCTGGCCGGAGCCGGGGCAGGGATCCGTGTGGGCCCCGGGGGCGAAGTGGGCCGCCAGCTTCTCCGTCCCGTCGAGAACCAGGCCCTGTCGGGAGCACGTCGGGCAGGCCCCGACGGGTCGCGCCAAGCCGTATCGGCCCGTGCGCGTGTCCAGCCAGAAGCGGGCCTCCGCCGGGAGGTGGCGCTGGACCCGGCGGCAGAACACCACCTCGGCGTCAGACACGCGCTGGGCGATCAGGGCGTCGAGGCTCCCCTGCAGATACGACAGATCCCGGTGGGCTCCCGCCGCGCGGTCCCGCGCCTGCTTCCGGCGGTCCTGCCCCGCCCAGGCCATCTCCCGCGCGCGGAGCTTTGCCTCGTGGGCTTGGGCAGCAGCCAGTTCGGTTCGGATCTGCTCCAGCGGCGTTGCGGGGGGGAGCGCCGCGGCGGATCCACTCTCCAGCTCGGTCTTGTGCGCCAGCAGGCGGTCGAACTCGGCCTGCAAGACGGGCAGGGTTCGTCCCGAGGGGGGTTGGGGGGCCGAGAAGGTCGGAGGGGTCTGGGCCGTGGCCTGGAGCAGCGCGTCGATCAGCCGGATCTGCTCTCTGGCCGCGTTCTGCGCGAACTGACCCCCGCACGCCCCGCAGAGCCCGTCGTCGCGAACCAGGTTGTGCGCCACGAGCTTGCGGAGGGCGACCAGCCGCTCCCGGCGCGCGGGATCCAGCGGCGCTTCGGTCGTCGGTGCTTCGGTCGTCGGGGTTGGAGCTGAGGCGGCGGGCAAGGCGGCGGCTTCCGCCCGCAGCGCCTCGATCCGCGCCATCACCTGTGCCAGCTCCTGCGGCCTCTGCCGGTTCGCCTCGTAGGCGGCCCACTGCTGGCTCAACTGGAGGACTCGACCCTGCAGCGTGTTGGCGGCGTTGCCAGCCCCCTCCAGATCAGCGTCGGTGGGGCGCAGGCCGAGTTCGGCGCTCGCCGCTTCGATCTCCGCCTCGATGCGCGTCGTCTCGGCCTTGGCCTCGCGGGTCGCCTTCGCCACGTCGGCCCTGGCCGCCAGCAGCGCTTCAGGCAGGGGCAGGTGCTGGCGAGACTGGAGGAGGCCCTGCACGCGCTCGACCTGACCGGGCGGCATCGCGGTCAGCACCTCGGCCTCCGTTAGCCCACAGGCGACCGACAACAAGAACCGCTGCGCCCGCTCCGGGGAGCCGCGAAGCTCTTCGACTACTGCACGCAGGGGCAGATCCACGGGGACACCGGAGGGTGCCTCGTGCCGGGCTCGCCCCAGTCCGGTCTTGCCTCCCGCCAGCGGGGCCGAGAACCGGAAGGTGAACACGGTCCCGTCCTCAGCGGTCACCTCGGCACCTGCCTCCAGCCCGGTCTGGATCTGCGGGTCGATCAGCTCGCCCAGCAGGCCCGGTCCCGAGGCCCAGGGTCGGCCCGCGATGTCCGAGGCCCCACCGAGCAGGGCCAACTCGACGAGGTTGATCAGGGTGGACTTCCCGGTGGCGTTGTCCCCCAGGATGAGGGTGTGCCTGGCGGGGATCCGCACGTCCAGCCCGCCCTTGACCGAGCCCCAGGTGCGCGTCACGCACCCGCGGGCCCCGCCGGCCTTCTGGCCGACCTCCGCCTTCGGGGCCTTCGCGGGGGCCATCGGGACCACCTCGGGGGCCTTCTCAGGGGCCTTCGGGACTGCCGCGGTGATAGGGGCTTCCAGTTCTTCGTCATCGGCCCCAGGCCCCGGATCGACCGCGCGCAGCAGGAACCCGGGATCGAGGGGAGCCGTGGCGCCCGTCAGGGCGTGGCGGACGAGCACCCGCCCGTCGGCCTGCACCTCTATCGGGATCACGATGGGGGGCGGCCCCTCAGCGGGCCAGTCGGCGGGGATGTGTTGGCGCCCCAATGGGGCACGGTCGGCCCGCACAGCGTGGACTTCGGTTTCCATTCCGGCAATCTACAGACACCTGTCCGGGGCGTCAACCCACGACGCAACGATCTCCGTCGCAGAACGCTGGTACGGCCGACCCCTCTACCTCCGCGGCTCCCGCCTCCCCTAGATCCACGGTACGGAGCTGGGCGGTCAGCATCTCGTACTCGGCTGGCTCGACCGCCTCGTAGGGGGCCTGGACGTACCCGCCTGTGCCAGCGGGAAGCAGGGAGATCCCCTTGAGACGCGACTCGTAGATGGCGAGGGCCCGGGGGATGGATGCGGCCTCCTGCGGGGTGAACGTCGCGGTGCAGGACACCGCGTTGTCGGACCAGGCCCACTGCATCGCGGCGGCCAGCTCCAACTGCTCCCACATGCTCCGTGGCTGCTCGATGGACGTGGCGTCGTGGACCGGGAAGCTCACGACGCGGGTGGAGCCGGAGTAGGCGTCGTCCTCCACCGGGTAGCCCGCGCGTTCCAGGGCCTCGACCAGGGGAGAGCCGGCCGCGAACCGGATCCTGCGGAGGTAGTGCTTGCTGTGCGCGGGGTTGTCGTGGATCCCGGGGGTAGCTCCTGACAGGAGCGGCACCGTCCCCCCGGGCTTGATCGTGGTGACTCGGACCGACCGGGGGATGGCGAGCCAGTCTGAGTAGACCCGGTCGAGCCGCCGGATGTAGCCGTACCCCTCGTGGCACCAGCGCATGTGCTCGCGGAAGCCCCGGCGGGCGATGGCCTGCTGGACGCCCGCCTGGGAGAGCCCGATCCGCCGCTTCCGCATCATCACCGCGTTCGTCCGCGGGTCGTGGTGGGGCAGGAGCGTCACCGTCTTGGTGTAGAGGTAGGCCCACTTCAAGGTCCGTTGGAAGTCGGCGTAGGTGTCGTGCGCTGCGGGGAAAACCTCAGCGATATTGCAGGTTTCGGCATCGCAGATCACGATTTCGCCGCAGGGATTCACCCCGAGCACGTCGAGGTCGTCGTCCCGCGCTGGATCGCAGAACCGCCCCCGAGTCCTGGCGTTCTCCAGCCAGTAGAACCCCGGCTCGCCGTTGGCCGCGATCCGGTCCGTGTAGCGGGAGTAGTCCTGGCCCTCCTCTGCAAGGATCGAGTTGTTGCTGGCCCAGCGCCGTGTTCGGAGGGGGTGAGCCGCGATCCTTCCCTCCAGCACGGTAGCTTCCGTCTTCAGGGCCTCGGTCGTCCCGTTGGCCCCCGTGGCGAGCAGGCCCCGGACCTCCCCCAGGCGAGTCGTCCAGGCGTTCAGGTCGGTCGGATCCTTCAGGTCGAAGAACCCGTCGTCACCAGGTGGGCCGAGGAGGATCTCGGCCGACCGGCGGTCGGACCCATGAACCGCAAGGGCCCCGATGTAGTTGCACAGGTCCGCGATGGCCGTGGTCGTGACCGGCTTCCCGACGCCGGGGCGCAGGGTCGCGTGGAGGTTCCCGACGAGGTCGAGGAGCGGTCCCGGCCCGGTCGCTGTCCCGCCCTTGCCTCGGATGGGCACTCCCTGGGGCCGGACTTGGGACACGTCGATGCGCGCGGGGAGCGTCCCCTTGCCGGCGTAGGCGTCGAGGATCCTGGCGATCAGGCCAACCCACGCCTCGCGGGTGTCCTCGACCGTGTGCGTGTCCTCGCCCTGCCGAGGTTCCCGCAGGACGACCTTCCCCGACCCGCGCACGTCCATCCCGACGCCAGCGTCGAGCATCAGGGAGTCCATCAGGAAGGCGAAAGGCGCCGAGAAGTCCTTGTCGATGTCCTTGGTGCTGCGGAAGGCGCAGTTGATCAGATTGCCGACCCCCCGTGTGTAGACGAAGTCGGTCCCCATCGCGCGGAGCCCCCGGCCCGGCGGCAAGAACTTCATGGACCAGATCAGGTCGTACATGATCTGCGCTGACGCCTGGGCTTTCCGCCAGGACCACAGCAGGTTGTGCCGCTGGCAGTGCCACGCCTGCACGCTGTAGCACCCCTCCACGCATCGGCGGACGGTCTGCCACCACTCCTCGACCTTCCCGACCTCGCCGGGCCGGGCGAACTGCCCGTCGATGATGCGGGCGTAGCTTCGCAGGTAGGTGACTAACCCGACGGGGCCCCAGGGGACGGGGCGGTGCCGATACGGATCAAGGAAGTGGTCAGTCAGCCTGAAGGCGTGCTCGATGTCCAGCACTGGACGCACCTCTACTGTGGGCGGCACGGGCCCGGAGGTTGGAGCCTCGTCAGGAACAAGGCTCGTCAGGAACAAGGTTCAGGCACTCTGCCACGGCCCCTGGGCCGACCGCAAGACACTTGTCCAAATCTTCGGGACTACCCCGCTTCCAGTTCATCGGCCATCTCGACGGCGGCCTGCGCGGTCGGGAAGGGCCCCCACGCGGTTGGGAACTCGTCCGCTTGCGGATCTCCCCCGCGCAACAGGGTGTAGCCGTCCAGAGCCTGGAACACGATGGAGAAGCGCCGCCGCACCCAGCGGTTGTTCTGCGTCCAGGCCCAACCTTGGCGGACCATGCGCGGATCGGGAGGTGAAGCAGTACGCCGAATCATTCGCGCTTGCTAGACTATCAGCCGCATGCCGTCCGCTGCACCCTCGGACTTGTCGCTCGGTGTCCGCGCGCTGATACCGCTAGCTAGCGCAGCCGTACTCGGCGGCTTCGCGCTGTTCCGGCGGGTGGGGAAAGAGGATCGCGTGGCGCAGCGGATCGCGGAGGGCTACTCCTGGGCGGATGCGGGGCTGGCCGACCGGATCGTGGAGGTGGCCGAGGCCGTCCGGGCCGATCCCTTCGCGCTGGCGAACCTGATCCAGTTCGAGTCGGGCGGGAATCCACAGGCACGGAATCCGGCTACGGGCGCGACCGGGTTGATCCAGTTCATACCGAGTACGGCCAGCAGGCTCGGGACCTCCACGGCGGTTCTGGGTTCAATGTCGGCCCTCGGTCAGATGGACTGGGTGGAGCGCTACCTGCTGGACGTGGGTAAGGGCCGGTCCTTGAAATCACCTCCGCGGCTCGCGATGGCGGTGTTCTACCCTGCAGCGATGTCCTGGCCCGCCTGGGCGGTCTTCCCCTGGGACGTGATCCGGGCCAACGGCTACCGGATCTACACGCCGGAGGACTACTGGGATCGCCTGGCCGCCCACAGCAAGTTGCCCTCCACGGCGCGCTGGGCCTGAACGTGAAGATCGTCGTCCATCCCCGGATCCTCTCGGATCTTCAAGACTGGTGGACTCGATACCCAGCGTTCATGGCACGGTTGGAGGCATGGGTGGGCGCCCCGCAGGACGCGAGTCTGCGGAAATCACTCCAGTTCAAAGGATTGACAGCCTTCGACGGGGTGTTCCAACTCGGCGCCGTGGGGGTGGGCGGTGTCCCTCGGATCCTTGGCCTGCATCTCCCCGACGGCTCCTTCGGGCTCTTCTACGCCTGGGTCAAGAAGGTGCAGGGCGCTGACAACCGAACCATCGCTCGGGCCAGGGGCAGAGAGGCGCAGGTTCGGAATCAACCCAAGGCGTTCGTGCCCTATCCCGCCTCCGCGCTGACTGCCGCAACTTCGACCACCACGGCCATCATCCAGCGAGTTGAGCCTGCCTTCAATCCGCGTTCTTCCCGGTGGGGCCACCCTGAACACTACCCGACGAGCCGTGCGTGGCTGATGTCGGTCCTGGACACCGAACCCACGCTGACCGCCACCGAGCTGGTCGCCATCATGGCCGCTGCAGGGCTCGAAGCGACCAAGTCCCGGGCCACCCATGCAGTGCGGGCTTGGAGGGCGGAACGCGGATACAAGATGCCCCTGCCCCGCGGGAACCCCCAACTCCACCCGGACTGGCCCGCGGGCGGGTGGTCTGCCAACTGGGAGCCGACTCCTGTCCAGACTGGCGGCTTCAACCCCCGGGCGCAGCACTGGCCGAAGCGGTTCCAGCAGGCCGACGACGAGTCCTGGATCCGGGCGGTGCTCAACGTGGACGGCACCCTGACCACCTCGCAGGTGCTGGAACTGATGGGCCGCGAGGGGATAGGCCAGCAGTGGGGTTCGCGCACGCCGCGGATGTGGGCGAATCGGCAGATCGCGGCTTGGCGGGCCAGTCGGGGGTACGGGATGCCGCGACCTTCTGGCGCTCCGCACGTCCTCGCCCGGCTCTTTCCCGACAGCGCGGAGCCGCCCGCCAACTGGCTCCCGGCTTCCCTAGAGGAACTGCGCGAGATTGTGGATCCTCGCCCCTACGGAGCAGGGCAGAAACGCCGCCCGGCCAAGGCGAAAAAGCAGACGCAGGACGCTCCGTAATCTAGCCGGGACAGGAACCAGTTATTCTACCCAGATGGCACGCTGGCCACGTTTGGATAGGGAGGGCCTCACCCTTCCCGCTTGGGCGATCTCCATCCTGGTGATCCTCGTCGCTTGGGGCATGGCCCTAGAGCTGCGGATCAGCCAAATGGAGGATCGCTTGGTTCAACTCGTCGGCGTGGCGGCGACCGTGGAGGCCGACCATGATCGGGTGGTGGCCATCGAGGCGCGGGCGGAGTCCGTGCTGCGCGGGCAGGAATCTCTGCTCTTGTGGCTGCGCCGTTCTCCCCCTTCTGCCCTTTCCGATCCGGACCCTCTCACCCCGCGCGCCCCTCCC
>Ga0209518_1004926_pt1 | contig 10414 bp, 10 predicted proteins | sample RifGroB1_FD_183993 | JGI IMG/M metagenome (GOLD analysis project Ga0209518, IMG submission 183993) | Groundwater microbial communities from Rifle, Colorado, USA - Groundwater B1 (SPAdes) (version 2) | ecosystem: Environmental > Aquatic > Deep subsurface > Groundwater | place: Rifle, Colorado... | reverse complement strand
GCGAAAAACCTGCTCTGGTTGATAAGAATCAAACTTCTGCTGAAGAGCACCGGCATCGAGGCGTTGACGCTGGGTCCTCAGAAACTCTCATTGCAGCCAGGCTCGCGCAGTCGCCTTGACCCAACGCGGGCCATCGCCTTGATGGCATCTCAACCCATGAACTATCAGCTCACACCTGACTCCAGGTTCGTGGCCACCATGAAGGTGGATTCAATTCGGGATTTGTTTTTCGGTCTTGAAGGACTTGTCGCCCGCCTCATAAACGACTCGGCAACGCCTGGTCCGCGTTAAGGACTGTTGCGAACTGCCTAATTCGTGCTACTTTTTTCCTATGACCAATCGAAATGCCGCAGTAGCGCCCATACTGAGCACGCTCCTCCTATTCGCAATCGCACCAGCCTACGCAACCGATCTGGCAAAGGTGAACGGTGCGACGATTACGCTTGAAGACTTCAACCGGAAGTTCGACGAGGTAACCAAATTTTATCAGGTGAAAGCCCAGAGCAAACAGGGAATGCTCGACGATCTGATCAAACGCGAACTAGGTGTCCAGGAGGCGCGTCGACTGGGCCTCGACAAGGATCCGGAGGTGCAGGAAAGGATGAATACCGTCCTTTATCACGCACTTCTTGACCGCCAGCTGAGTAAGCAGTTCGAAGGCATCAATGTCACGGAACAGGAAGCAAAGAGATATTACTCAAAATATCCAGAGTTGCGGACCAGCCACATATTCATTTCGCTACGCCCCGACGCGGACGCTGAATCGGACAGGGCCGCTCAGGCCAAAATGAAAAAGATCTCTGACGGTCTGAAGCAGGGCACCAGCTTCGCGGAAATGGCACAGCGCTTCTCAGAGGGGACCGCTGCGCCAATGGGAGGCGATCTCGACTTCCAGGGAAAAGACAAACTTGACCCGGTCTACTATCAGACCGCTCTCAAACTCGGCGCTCCCGGCAAAACCAGCGGAATTATCAGAACCCAGTTCGGCTATCACATCATTCGCCTGACTGCGGTTCGTCCCTGGGAAGAGGTCGACAAGGCCCAGGTGAAGCGGCTGGTGTTCGAGGAGCGTCGTGCGGAAATTTTCGAGAATTACATGGCGGGCCTGCGCAAAAAGGCCAAGGTAAGTATCCAGCCCGGTCTTCTCAAGTAACACTGTCCGCACTTGCGGACGGGTCGTCACTTGTGCCACAAAATAGGGATGATGATACCTTCACGGCGCGCCTGGCGTTTACTGGTCATTTCATGTCTCTCGCCTCTAGCCTTCGGTGCGCCTGCGGGTTTTGCGGCCCCCGTTCTGGTGGATAGATTGGAGGCATCGGCCAACCAGTCTCTGATCTTGCGATCCGATTTGAAAAAGTTCCGCCATACAATCGGTCTTCGCAGCCAGCTCGACCCTCTGTTTTCAGGAAACCCCCTGGCCTCGAAGGGGGCCGCCGCTTCCGACAGCGAAATCACCACATTTCTGATCAATGAAAAATTGATAGCCGAACAATTCCCGGTAAGCGATGCGGAAGTCGAGCAGGAGATCAACTCAATTCAGGCATCCAATCGGATTGACCGGGCCGCGCTCAAGAGCGCTCTGGCGGCGCAAGGCTACTCCTTTGATGATTACTTTGAGCTGATTCGCATGAGTGCGAGCAAACGAAATCTGATTGACCGTGACATTCGCACGAAGGCCACGATCTCTGATGATGACGTCAAAAATTATTATTACAATCAGTACAGCAGAACGGCTGGAACACAGCTGTCCTATTCGCTACAGATCATTTCGGTTTCCATTTCCAACTACAAGAACGCCGCTGCTGCAAAAGAGGTTGCCGCGCGCGCGCTCTCTGAAATCAAGGGTGGAGAATCCTTTTCGGAAGTTGCTCGAAAAATGAGCGATCATGCGAGCGCGCCATCCGGTGGCGACCTGGGCTTTCTCACTGAGGACCAGATGGTTCCCGCGATTCGCGAGCAAGTGAAGCAGATGAAAATCGGCGGTCTCAGCGCCGTGTTCGGGGGACCTGCCTCAGGGGCATACTTTCTTCTGCGGCTGGCCGATGTCCGGTCCGATGACTCAGATCGTCTTCAGAAAATGAAGGACGAGATTCGCGCACAGCTGCTCGCCGCCGAGTACCAGCATCAGATATCCCTGTGGCTGGAACGCCAGGCCCAGAACGCCTTCATTCATCGGGCAGGCGAAGCGTCCACCGCCATTCCTAACAATCCTTGAGCGACTCATCGTGGCCCGATTCATCGCACTCACCCCTGGAGATCCTGCGGGAATAGGTCCGGAGATCACCTGGAAGGCCATCCGGTCGGGAATTGAAGCGAAGTTCGGCATTCGTCTTTTATGCATCGGCGCACGAAAGCCTTTCGAAAAGATGGGCGTTCCACTCGACTTAGTGGACGCCTCGGAACTTACCCGCCCGGGTTTCAGAAAACGTCTTACTGACAGGCGCAAAACAGTGCTCCTTCTGTCCGCTCCAGAATCGGCTGAAGTCCCGGGCGTCCCCCACCTGGAAGGGTTCCAGAGCGGGTGGGCGATCCAGGAGGCTGTGCGGTTGACTCAAGCAGGCGTCACCCGGGCTATTGTGACCGGACCCATTTCGAAAGAGCGGTTTCAGGCGGGCGGATTTCCATTTCCTGGTCATACGGAGTTTCTCGCTCATCTTTGTCGAAAGGGCAGGAAGACCCCAAAGGTGGTGATGATGCTCGCCAACGAGCAGCTTCGAGTTGCCCTGGTGACCACTCACTTATCCCTCGCTGAGGTCCCGCCCACGCTTACCAGGCGCGCGCTCGAGGAGACCATCGCGATAACGGCTGACCACCTGAGGCGTTGGTGGGGGATTCGCCGACCGAAAATTGCCGTTCTTGCACTGAATCCTCATGCGGGCGAAAGCGGCATTTTCGGCACGGAAGAGCAACGCATTATCTCGCCTGTACTGAAAAAGCTGTGTGCCAGCGCGACGCAAACAATGGTGCTTTCGGGTCCCCACCCTGCGGACACCTTTTTCGCCAAACACATCGCGCTTTCCCGAAAGGACCGCAGCGATGCGGTCGTTTGCATGTACCATGACCAGGGGCTTATTCCGGTGAAGCTCCTGGATTTCGCAGGCTCCGTCAATATCACGTTGGGCCTGCCGATTATCCGAACATCCGTGGACCACGGCGTTGGCTTTGACATCGCGGGCAAGGGGCTCGCCGATCCGTCGAGTATGTTGGCCGCCATCCGTTTGGCCGCACGCCTTTCGTCCTGAGGGCAGCCCGGTACATGGACCGTAGGAAACCTTTTACGGATGTTGTAGTATCCGCCTGATGCGGAGGTCCCTTGTCCGAAGTTGATGAAGCGATCGTGATTCGCGGAGCGCGCGTCCACAATCTTCAGAACATCGATGTCGTGATTCCCCGAGATCGGCTCGTGGTCCTGACAGGCCCGTCCGGATCAGGCAAGTCATCCCTTGCTTTTGATACCATTTACGCGGAAGGGCAGCGGCGTTATGTCGAGAGTCTCTCTGCCTATGCACGCCAGTTCCTTGAACAGCTCAGCAAACCCGACGCGGAGTCCATCTCGGGCCTGAGCCCCACCATTTCGATCGAACAGCGCACCACGTCCTACAACCCTCGGTCCACGGTCGGAACGGTCACGGAGATTTACGATTACCTACGTCTCCTTTTTGCCAGAATCGGGCAGCCTTACTGCTGGTCCTGCGGTGATCCTATTCAGTCCCAATCTCCACAACAAATCGCCGATCTCATCCTTTCATCTCCCGAGGGCACCCGGCTTTCCATATTGGCTCCGCTCGTTCGCGGACGTAAGGGGGAGTACCAAAAGGAGCTTCACCAACTCCGACAGCGTGGCTTCGTCCGTGTCCGCATCGATGGAGAGGTACGGGACCTGTCTGACGAAATCACGCTGGATCGAAACAGGAAACACGACATAGCGGTTTACGTGGATCGTTTGATCATAAAAGGAGATCGCGGAACGCTTTCCGCTCGCGTCAGCGACTCCGTTGAACTGGGTTTGAAGCTGTCCGATGGCATGCTGATATTGGAAAGCTCTAGCGAGGGCGAGACCCGCGAAACATTGCTCTCGGAAAAGTTTGCGTGTGCCAAGTGTCAAATCAGCTATCCCTCTCCGGAGCCCCGAACTTTTTCTTTTAACAGCCCGATGGGTGCCTGCCCTCACTGCGACGGCCTGGGATATATCGCGCGCGAGGAACTCACGGTGGACGAGGAGTACGACACTGCGACGATCGTCAGACCTCCAGAATCCTGTCCGGAATGCAAAGGAACGCGGCTCCGTAAGGAAAGCCTTCAATTCAAAATCTCTGGCAGCAACATCGCCGACCTGAGCGCTCTTTCGATTGGCAGTCTGGAGGGCTTCTTCGCGAAAATAGCGCTGACGGAACGCGAAAAGCTGATCTCTGAGCGAATACTGAAGGAAATCCGCGAACGTGCGGGGTTCCTGAATCATGTGGGTGTTGGCTATTTGAGCCTAGGCCGGTCGGCCCAGACTCTCTCAGGGGGAGAAGCCCAGCGCATTCGCCTTGCCACGCAAATCGGAAGTTCGCTTGTGGGCGTTATTTACGTTCTGGACGAGCCCAGTATCGGTCTTCATCAAAAGGATAATCGCAAACTCCTGCAAACGCTGATGCAGTTACGAGACATGGGCAACACCGTACTCGTGGTTGAACACGACCGCGAGACGATTGAAGCCGCCGACTGGGTGATCGACATGGGTCCTGGTGCCGGGACAGAGGGCGGACACGTCGTCGCCGCCGGAACGCCGGCGCAAATTGCAAAATCGAAGCAAAGCCTGACAGGAAAGTATCTTCGCGGCGAGTTTGTGATCCCCATACCAAAAGCTCGCCGAAAAATGACCAAGGGCAAGGCCATTCGCATTGCCGGTGCCACCCTGAATAACTTGAAGGGTGTTTCAGTGGATTTTCCGCTCGGCTTGTTCACGTGCGTGACGGGTACCTCCGGCAGCGGCAAAAGCACTCTCGTAATTGACACTCTTTACCCTGCATTGGCGCATCAGCTTTACCGCGTGGAGACCGGCGACCTTCGCGTCAGCTCGATCAAGGGCCTCGAACATATCGATAAGGTGATCGATATCGACCAGAGCCCGATTGGAAAAACCCCGCGGTCAAACCCGGCCACCTACACAGGTTTGTTCAGTCTCATTCGCGACCTCTTCTCCAGTCTTCCGGAGTCCAAAGTTCGTGGCTACAGCCCCGGCCGATATTCCTTCAACGTGAAGGGCGGGCGATGCGAGGCCTGCGAGGGGGATGGCGTCACGAAGGTCGAGATGCACTTTTTGCCCGATGTATTCGTGGAGTGCGATATTTGCAAAGGCCGTCGTTACAATCGCGAAACGCTCGACGTCAGATATAAAGGCAAGAACATTGCGGAAGTGCTGGAAATGACCGGTTCCGAGGCCCTGGAGTTTTTCGATGCGGTCCCCGGCATCAAGACGAAACTTCGAATTCTGAACGACGTTGGCCTTGGTTATCTGCGTCTGGGGCAGAGCGCGACAACTCTTTCCGGCGGGGAAGCGCAACGCATCAAGCTTTCGAAGGAACTGTCTCGACGAAGTACCGGAAAAACCGTCTACATTCTGGACGAGCCTTCAACAGGACTTCATTTTGACGATGTGAATAAGCTCGTTGGCATTCTGCAAGCCCTGGTGGACCAGGGAAATACAGTGATCGTGATCGAACATAACCTCGATATCATCAAAGTTGCAGACCACATCATCGACATGGGCCCAGAAGGCGGCGAGGGTGGGGGGCGCGTTATCGCTGCCGGAACGCCCGAAGAAATCTGCTGTGAAAAAAACAGCGATACAGGCGCCTTCCTGAAATCTTACCTCTAAGCAAACATTCTTTTCTTGCAGCGGACTTCCAGCGATGAGTAAACTAGGCCCGCTGGTTGGAGCCCTGGGCTTCAAGTCCATACACTTACGGAGACACCATGGATAATATTCTGTTTGCGCGATGGCAGATGGGGATCTCGCTGGTTTTTCACATCATTTTCGCGTGCATCGGAATTGCCATGCCGTTGATGATGGTGATCTCGGAGTACCTCTGGCACAAGACGCAGGATAACGATTTTCTGCTTCTGACCAAGGCATGGGCAAAGGGAACCGCGGTTTTCTTTGCGGTCGGTGCGGTTTCCGGGACGGTGCTGTCGTTTGAACTGGGGTTGCTCTTTCCTGAGTTCATGCGCCATGCGGGTGGCGTGATAGGAATGCCGTTCTCCCTCGAGGGATTTGCCTTCTTCACTGAGGGCATCTTTCTGGGCATCTATCTCTATGGCTGGGATCGCATCAGCAAACGAATGCATCTGTTTGCGGGAATAATCGTCGCCATCAGTGGTGCGAGTTCCGCTGTTTTCGTCATCATGGCGAACGCCTGGATGAATACCCCAACGGGTTTCCGGCTGGAAAATGGGGTCTTTACGGATGTCGACCCGATCGCCGCCATGCTCAACCCATCCTCTCTTCACTTGATTTCGCACATGCTCCTGGCCGCGTACATGGCGACCGGTTTTGCGGTGGCGGCCATTCACGCATATGTCCTGCTCAAATTCCCAAACAGCGGCTTTCACAAGAAGGCACTTGCCATCAGCCTTTTTTTAACTGTGCCGTGCGCTGTACTACAGCCAGCCGTAGGTCACTTTGCTGGAATGCAGGTAGCTAAAAACCAACCCATGAAACTCGCTGCGATGGAAAGTCAGTTTAAAACGGAAAAGGGCGCGCCATTACGAATTGGTGGCATCCCCGATGCGAAAACCCGCACCACAAGTTTTGCCATCGAGATACCCGGCGGACTTTCTTTCCTGGCCAATGGCGATTTCGGATCTGAGGTGAAGGGTCTTGAAGAATTCCCGGAAACTGACTGGCCCCATGAGGCTGTTCACTACGCCTTTCAGTTCATGGTTGCCCTCGGCAGCTATCTCCTTTTCATCTCGCTTTGGGCCGCGCTGACCTGGGTGCGGAAGGGGTGGACCGACTATGGAAGAAAGTTCCTGATCGCTGCGGTGATCGGCGGCCCGATGGGCTTTCTCGCAATGGAATTCGGATGGATCGTCACCGAGATGGGGCGGCAGCCCTGGGTCATCTATAACATCATGCGCACTTCGGATTCCGTTACGCCGATGCCGGGGCTTTTCGTCCCGATGACTGTTTTCACTCTCATATACCTCGCGCTCGGAGTCACTGTTATTTCGATCCTGCGGAGACATGTGAAAGCCAGCCCGGTTTATGCTGAAAGAACAAAGGAGGGTGCATGATCTCTCTAGCTGATGCCCTGGCGATGGTAGCGCTCGTTGGCCTGATTGCTTATGCCCTTCTGGGCGGAGCCGATTTCGGCGGGGGTTTATGGGATATCCTTGCTTCCGGACCTCGTACCGCGCGCCAGCGTGTGTTGATTGAGCGCTCCATCGCTCCTGTCTGGGAAGCCAACCACGTCTGGTTGATTCTTGTGATTGTGCTGCTGTTCTCCGGGTTTCCGCCTGCCTTCTCCGCAATGAGCATCGCATTGCATATTCCCCTGACTTTGATGCTGATCGGGATTGTGCTTCGCGGGGCGGCCTTCACTTTTCGGCAATATGATCCTGAACGAAAAAAATCCGAAATCCTGTGGGGACGGGTTTTCGCACTTTCGAGCATCATCGCGCCTTTTTTTCTCGGCGTCTGTCTCGCCTCGATCACGCAAGGAAGTATTCGGGTCTCCAATGGCATACCGACCACCGGCTTCTTTTGGCCGTGGATCGGCTGGTTTCAGTTCAGCGTCGGGTTATTTGCTGTCGCTCTCTTCGCTTTCCTCGCGGCAGTCTATCTGACGCTTGAGACCGATGACAGGGAGCTTCAGGATGACTTCCGGATACGGGCGCTGATATCCGGCGCGGTCGTGGGGTTCTTCGCCTTGGTCACGGGATTGCTCGCATCCGAACACGCGCAGGAATTCCAAGGCAAGCTGCTGAGTTCCTGGTGGACCTGGCCCCTGCAGATCGGAACAGGCCTGGCGGCGATCGGTGCTTTCGCGAGTCTTTGGCATCGGGAATACCGTCTTGCACGGTTCCTGGCGGCAACACAGGTCTCTCTCATTCTTGTGGGCTGGGCCAGTTCACAACACCCCTTTCTTATCTATCCCGATATCCGAATCGCCGAGGCCGCGGCACCAGACTCCACCTTGCGTCTGTTGCTGATCGCGCTGAGTGCGGGAGTATTTGTTCTGTTTCCATCTCTTTATTGGTTATTCCGTATTTTCAAGTCGGGAAAAACCAGATCCGTCTGATCGACTGCTGAATTCAAAATAGAAAAGGCCGGGTCAGATTTTCATCTGCCCGGCCTTCCTTGTAGCTGAACCCAGTATCAGATCAGGTCTTGATCTTCACGAACGCGATAACGAACGCGTAAAGAACAAGGGACTCGATCAGAGCGAGACCGATGATCATCGGAACGAAGATCTTGCCTTGAGCGGCCGGATTGCGCGCGATACCTTCAAGGGCGGCGACAGCCGTCTTGCCTTGGCCGAGAGCGCCACCGAAAGCCGCGAGGCCGATTGCGAGCGCCGCGCCGAGAGAGGCGTAGGGATCGCTGGCGCCACTGGCGGCAGCTTCCTGAGCCATGGCAGCGGATGCGCCAAAGGTGATGAGAATCGAGCTGAGAACGAATACGGCCTTACGAAGTGACATTGAAATTACCTTCCTTTCACTCTTAGTGATCATGAGCTGTCGATAGGGAAATATAGACCATCGTCATCAGACAGAAGACGAAGGCCTGGATGAAGGCCACAAACACACCTAACCCATAAAAAATGACGGGAAGGAGGTAAGGAACCAAACCGCTGAAAACACCGAGAACCACGTGGTCACCCATGATGTTTCCCCGCAGACGAAGTGCCAGGGAGAGGGGACGAAACACGTGCGAAGCCACCTCGATGATGAGCATCAAGGGGGCTAGCCAGATGATCGGGCCAAGGAAATGCTTCAGGTAAGCAAGACCGTGGGCGCGAAGACCGACATAATTATAGTAGACGAAAACGAATGCGCCGAGCGCCAATGTGGTGTTGAGATTGTCCGTCGGCGGCAAGAAGCCGGGAATCAGGCCAAATACATTGGCCGTGAAAATAAAAATGAAAAGCGTGCCAATCACAGGATAGTAAATCGGTGCATCGTGATGGCCGATCACTGATTCAGTGAGTTTGTAAAGACTCTCGGCAACAATCTCGAAAAAATTACGATAGGTCAGCTTCTCTTCGGGAATCAGTCCGCCCGTCGACGAATTCATCACACGCGTCAATTGCCCGCGCGCGATAAAGGTGGTCACGATAAGAAGCAGGGAAACAACAACCGCCATCACCACGTGACTCGGATAGTGATGAAGATCCACCCCGAGAAACGACAGCCAATTAAAACCATGCTCGTCATGCATTTCGCAAAATCCTCTGACTCCAAACAACGCCGCCAGCCAAGGGGACAATCACCAATGTGCCCAGGCCCAGCAGGAGCCCGATGCCCGGAGCTGCCTCCGCCTTCGTTAAGGCCAGGGCGAAAAATCCTAAGCAAGCTAACTTAACAAAGCCCCAATAGAAAGCGCGAATTGCCGCTCCTGCGCGTTTTTCAGGTTCCTGAATTTCGCCGCCAGCCAAGCCAAGCACGGCTGTAAGTGTTTTTCCGAGAGCAGCAATATCGAGAACCGATAACAGCCACAGCCCGACGAACCACAGAATCGCCGCGGCGGATCGCCCTTCGGGGCTCAGTTGCCAGCAAAGAATGCCGGCTATGGCCAGCCACGCACCACTGACTAAGGCGAAAATGCGCGGGACTGCGTCGGTGCGGTTGGCTTTTTCCGGGGCTTTTTCAGGCGTACTCACTATTTCCATACCTTTTGTGACACCTGATAAACGCGATACATCGCTAGAACCAGGCCCGCCACACTGCAAAGAAGCAAAACCCACCAGGGTGCTCCCCATTTTTTCCATGCGAAATAACCGACTGCGATCCCCGCTCCCGTATATCCCACCAGATCTGTCACGATCACGGAGAACATTCCAAGATTCCGGACCCAATCGCGATTAGGTCCGGGTGTCGGGTCAGGCTTTTTTTCATTCATGGAAAACTTATCGGTGGGTAGCACGGATAGACGCCAGGATCAATTCTTCTAACGGTTCGGGCTTTTGAATTCAGCGACTCCGCTGCGCTTTGCGTTCGCGAATTCTGGCTAACTTGATTTGAATCACTTTTGGGGAAGGGTAACTCGTCAGGAGAGCCGCATAGGCTTGTTGCGCCGCATCAAGGCGGTCGAGTTCTTCAAAACAGGAGGCTATCCCAAAACGGGCTTCGGCGAGAAGGGGGCTTGACGGGTACTTTTCCAGGAAGTCCTCGAATGCGTCGATGGCCTCCTGATAATTCTCGA
>Ga0209518_1004921_pt1 | contig 10420 bp, 14 predicted proteins | sample RifGroB1_FD_183993 | JGI IMG/M metagenome (GOLD analysis project Ga0209518, IMG submission 183993) | Groundwater microbial communities from Rifle, Colorado, USA - Groundwater B1 (SPAdes) (version 2) | ecosystem: Environmental > Aquatic > Deep subsurface > Groundwater | place: Rifle, Colorado... | reverse complement strand
CAGAGGTAGTAAGGGGATTACTTTAGCTACTCTGCCCATAAGACAAAAAATTAAAATTGGAATTGCTGACGATAATTCGACGGAAGTTATTTCTGGCTTGAAACTGGGTGACAAAGTTGTCGCTCGAACCATTAATCCCTCTAACACGACAGCTAAAGCCACCGCTCCGTCTATCTTTGGCTCATCTGGCGGGAGCCGAACCACTCGGACCGGCAGTGGCGGAGCAGTTCCTCGTTAAAAAATATGATTGAGATTAAAAATATTATCAAAACCTATGAGACGGGTGATGTTAGTTTTCAGGCTCTAAGGGGGGTGGGGTTTATCATCAAGGACGGAGAATTCGTGGCCATCATGGGTCCATCTGGTTCTGGTAAGTCGACCCTGATGCATATTCTTGGGGCTCTCGACACTCCGACTAGCGGGAGTTATCATCTCGACGGCAGAGATGTGGCTAAATTATCCGAAGACGAGCTGGCCAATATCCGACGCGATAAGATCGGTTTTGTTTTTCAGTCTTTTAACCTCTTGCCTCGGACGACCGTTTTACGCAACGTTATGCTACCCCTGGTCTATGCTCAGGTGGGCTCAGAAGAGAGGTTCCGCCGAGCCAGAGAGGCTTTATTTTCGGTCGGCATGGATGAAGGACATTTTTTTCACAAATCAAATCAACTCTCTGGCGGTCAGATTCAGCGGGTGGCGATTGCTCGGGCCCTGGTCAATAACCCGTCACTGATTTTGGCTGATGAACCGACTGGTAACCTTGACACCAAAACCGGAGGAATAGTTCTCGGCACTTTTCAACGGCTCAATGAAGAGCAAGGCAAAACTATTATTTTGATTACCCACGAGCGAGAGGTGGCCGAACATGCTGATCGGATTATTTTTATTCGTGATGGCGAAGTAGTGGAAGACCATAGTCAACACGCCAAAAGGGTAATTAAACGAGAAAATTAATTATGAGAACCAGAGATATTTTAGAAGAAACTTATTCCTCTCTGTCGGCCAACAAAGCCCGCTCTGGTTTAACGATGTTGGGAATTATTATTGGTATTAGTTCGGTCATCGCCATGCTCGCTATCGGCCAGGGGGCCAAACAGAGCATCCAGGGGAGTATCGAGGGATTGGGCTCAAACCTTCTCACCGTTTTGCCTGGTGTGTTGCAACCAGGTCGGGGAATCGTCTCCTCTGGTCGAGGTAGTGCCGAAACTCTGAAAGTTGAAGATTTGCCCGTCCTAAAACAGATCGAGGGAGTGGCGGAAATATCGCCGGAATCATCTCGTCGTTTTCAGGTGGTGTCAGATGCCGGTAACAATACCAATACCACAGTCACAGGTGGGGAGGTGGTTTATTTTGAAATCCATAATTTAGTTTTAGCCGAGGGTACCACTTTTACTGAGGAGCAGGTGCGGGGGGTGGGTCGGCAAGCGGTTTTAGGAGCGACGGTAGCGACCGATCTGTTTGGAGCCGAAGTCAGTCCGATTGGTCGGAAGGTCCGTATCAACGGTTCGATGTTTCGTGTCATTGGAGTTCTCCAGGCCAAGGGTGGGTTTGGTTTTTCTGGCCCTGATGATATGGTCATTATTCCTTTGTCGACGATGCAAAAAGTGGTCAGTGGCCTAGATAGCTATTCTTCGATTGTGATTAGCGTGACTAGCAAAGACGCTATGACAACGATTAAAGATGAAGTGACTAGTGTCCTCCAGACCAAACACCGAGTGACGGAACCGGATTTTTCGATTTTATCCCAGCAGGATATTTTGGACACCATGTCGACCATTATCAATACTTTTACTTTATTTCTGGCCTCGATTGCCGGTATCTCACTGGTCGTCGGGGGGATCGGCATTATGAATATGATGTTGACGACAGTGACCGAGCGAACTCGCGAGATTGGTTTGCGGAAAGCGATTGGGGCTAAACGACGAGATATTAATTTGCAATTTCTGATCGAAGCGGTGGCTCTGACTTTTCTCGGTGGTTTTATCGGGATTTTGTTAGGTTGGGCGGTGTCTTTTGGAGTGACCTATTTTGGCCTTGTCCAGGCCAGCGTTTCTCTCTATTCTGTTTTGCTGGCTTTTGGGGTGTCCACTGCTATTGGAATTATTTTTGGCTACTACCCAGCTCGCCGAGCCGCCAAGCTCAATCCGATTGACGCCCTGAGGTTTGAATAAGATAAGGACTAGCGGTTTTGCTTTGTTGGTGAAAATATGCGAAAATCGGAGACATGGATAACCGTTTAAAAACCTACATCTTTATTGGTCGCTCTGGTTGTGGTAAGGGCACTCAAGTGGATAAATTGGCTGAATATTTGACGGAAAAGGGAACAATCAATACTGACCACCCCTGGCTTCGAATCGAGACCGGGGCTCGCTTTCGCCAGATTGTTGAGACTGGTGGCTATACTGCCAAAAAGCTAAAAGAGGGACTAGAAAATGGCGACCGCTTGCCAGACAATTTTGCCATCTGGACCTGGACGGGTTTTCTCTTTGATCAATTCACTGGTATTGAGCATATCTTTTGCGATGGCTGTCCGCGGTCTCTAGTCGAAGCCAAAGCCTTGGATTTATTATTCAAATTTTACCAGCGCGAAAAACCGACTGTGATTTATATTGATGTCTCCCGCGAGGAAACCAAAACTCGGCTGTTGAAGCGGGGCCGAGCCGATGATCAGTCTGATGATATTGATCGACGACTGGATTGGTTTGATCGCGATGTTTTGCCAGCGGTGGAATATTACGAACAGAATCCTGATTACGAATTTCATCGGATCAATGGCGAACAATCTGTCGAGGCCGTTCATCAGGAATTACTGGCTAGTCTGAAGATATGATTACGATTAAGACGCCCCAAGATATTGCCATCATAAAAGCGGGCGGAAAAATTCTGGCTGAAGTGCTAGCTACAGTGGCTAAAAAAGCGGTAGCGGGGGTCACAACTTTCGAACTCGATGCTTTAGCCTATGAGTTGGTTACCAAAGCAGGTGGCCGGCCGGCTTTTTTGCATTACCAACCAGAAGGCTCGCCCTCTGACTACCCTGCTTCTCTCTGTGTTTCCATCAACGACGAGATCGTCCATGGTATTCCTAGTGATCGAAAATTAAAAAACGGTGATATTGTTGGCTTGGACCTCGGTCTCGAATACAAAGGTCTCTTTACTGATATGGCGGTGACGGTGGCGGTGGGCAAAGTTAGCCCAGAGGATAAAAAATTAATCAATGTAGCTAAACAAGCTTTGGCGGTTGGTATTAATGCCATTAAACCGGGGGTGAGAGTGGGTGACGTTGGTCATGCTATCGAGTCCTATGTCAAAAAAGAGGGTTTGAATGTAGCGCGAGGTCTAGCTGGTCACGGGGTGGGCTACGCTCCTCACGAGGATCCTTTTATTCCTAATTACGGCAAAGCGGGAACGGGAGAAACTATCGAAGCCGGCATGGTGTTAGCTATCGAGCCAATGGTCACGGCGGGTAGTGGCGCGATCAAACTCCTCTCTGATGATTGGACTTTTGTCACTAAAACCGGTTTACGCAGTAGTCATTTTGAACACACAGTGGTGGTGACAGAGAAGGGGGCAGAAATCATTACTAAAAATTAAAAGTTAAAAATAATTTTATGAATCCCAAAGAAGAACGAACCTATCTAATGATTAAACCTGATGGCGTCCGCAAGGGTTTGATTGGTGAGATTATCAAGAGAATCGAACAGCGTGATCTAAAAATTGTCGCTTTAGAAATGTTTCAGCCGACGACTGATCAAATTGATAACCATTATCCTAAAGATGAAGCCTGGATTAGACGTCTGGGTGGTAAGACTTTAAATACTTATAACAAATATGGCTTCGACCCCATCGTCGAAATTGGGACGGTCGATGAATTTGAAATCGGTAAAAAGGTTCGTGGGTGGTTAATTGATTATATGACTTCTGCCCCTTTGGTTAAGATGGTTATTCAAGGTATTCACGCTGTTGATGTGGTGCGAAAGATTGGTGGCCCCACTATCCCAGCCACAGCCGAGATGGGGACTATTCGGGGTGATTTTTCAATCGATTCGCCAGTTTTAGCTAATAAAGAAAAACGGGCCGTGATGAACCTTATCCACGCTTCAGAAACACCCGCCGAAGCTGAGCACGAAATTAAGCATTGGTTTGCCGATGGACAGGCTATCTGTGACTACAAACGTTTTGGGGTGGATGCTTAATTTTTATCTCCAATCTTGTTTTTGGTCTAAAAATTCAGTCTAATTGTCCAAAAAGTTTGCCGGCCAATTTTTCCGTGTATAATATCCTCGGCGACCGGTATATTATTTAGATCAAAACATATTTTTAGGGAGCCTCATATCGTCTTATCCCCGGGACCTATTGAAAATCTAATATCCGAGCAAAATATTCAAATTTCGAGCGAAAATATCGCAGAATGAGGATGTGTAGTGTGCTACTCTGACGATTGATAAGATATTTGTAGCCGAAATTTGGGTATTTTGACGGATAAACTCTGGTTTCTTTCTTAGTTTGTGATTAGATTTTCAATAGGTCCCTAGGCTTAGACTGCGGGCACCCACCTGGATTTATTCTAGGGTAATATTTCCGGTTGCCATCAAAAATCTCGCCCCTTGGGCGAGTTTTTTGGTAGCAAAAAACTTTTTACTCGACCCACATTTTAAAGGGTACGGATTTTCCTCGCCCTATGGAATAAATTTGTTCAAAAACTTTCTTAATTTCAAAACCCAGACCCAAGCCCAACCATTTTGAAATTAAGAAAGTTTTTTTGACAAATTTCGCTTCGCTATTCCATGGGGTGATAAAAAGGTGCACCTCTGACAAGTTTTTGATTTTTTGTCCACTTTCGCAATCCGCCCGATACGCTATACTAATCATATGCGTTTTAGCACCTGGTTTTGGTTAATCGATTTGATTTTACTCGGTCTCATCCTGTGGTTGAATTCTTTGGCCTGGCAATATTTTTGGTACTGGCGTTTTGATCAGTATGGTTTTGATAAGCTGATGCATTTCTTGGCTGGGCTGTTTATTGGTCTGACCGTCACTGGCATTTGGGTCTGGTGGTGCCATAAAAAACAACGCCCCCTCAAAAGAAGAGAATTGTTGGCTTGGATTGGTTTGGCTATTTTGGCGGTGGGTGGTGGCTGGGAAGTAATGGAGCGAGGTTACAAAAACCATGAGTTTCTATACTGGATTAAACCTTTTGCCCTGATGTCGCAAGGCTGGCTTGATTCCACTACCGATTTTATTAGTGATTTATTGGGCGGGTTAGCAGGTGCTTGGTCATTCAAATTATGGAACAAAACAGAAAACTAAATATTTATTTTTATGGTGGAGTTGGCAAGGTGACTGGTGCCAATTTTTTACTCGAAGATCCCAGTGATGGCGGCCAACGTTTTTTGGTTGATTGCGGTTTAATTCAGGGGACCCGGACGAGTGAAAAAGAGAATTATGAGCCCTTCGTCTATGACGTTAAAGATATCAGTGCCTTGTTTATCACTCACGCCCATCTCGATCACATTGGCCGAATTCCCAAGTTAGTCAAAATGGGCTATGACGGACCGATCTATTCCACTCCACCCACGATGGAGATTGCCCAAGTCTCACTTTTGGATAGTATGAATGTTCTCCAACATGAGGCGACTGACATGGGCCAACCGCCCCTCTATGACGAAGCGGATGTTCGAAAGGCTATGTCCCAATGGAAAACCATCGAGTATCACCAACCTTTACAACTGGGTGATTTTACTATCGTCATGCGCGATTCTGGTCACATCCTCGGTTCGGCCATGGTGGAGTTTACCTACAATGGCAAAAAAATTGTCTTTACAGGTGACCTAGGGAATTCCCCGGCTCCACTGTTGCGTGACACCGAGGCGATTACCGATGCTGATTATCTGGTGATGGAATCTGTTTATGGTGATCGCAACCACGAAGACCGTGATACTAGGCGTCATCAGTTGGAAGATGTGATCGAGGAGACGATGCGCCGAGGCGGTATTCTAATGATTCCCGCTTTTTCCATCGAGAGAACCCAAGAGCTTTTATTTGAGATTGAAAATATGATGGAGAATTCTCGGATCCCGCTAGTGCCGGTCTATCTTGATTCACCCTTGGCCATTGCCGTTACTAGCATTTATAAAAAATACAGCAATTATTTTAACAAGGAAGCGACTAGTATTCGTCTGGCTGGTGATGGTATTTTCAAATTCCCTCAGTTGCATATGACCCAGTCCACCGAACAGTCCAAAGCTATTCTTCGTGACCCAGGCCGAAAAATTATCATTGCCGGTTCAGGGATGTCCAATGGTGGCCGTATCCTTCACCATGAAAAGAACTATCTATCTGATTCGAAAAATGATCTGCTTTTGGCTGGTTATCAGGGAGTAGGCAGTCTCGGTCGCCAACTCCAAGATGGGGTGAAGCTAGTGAAAATCCACGGTGAAGAGATCGCCGTTCGAGCCAAAGTTGAAAGCATTCACGGCTACTCAGCTCATAAGGATTCAGATCATCTCTTGGAATTTGTTCGTCAGTCGGACGATACTTTGAAAAAAGTTTTTGTTTGCATGGGTGAGCCGAAAGCCTCACTTTTCCTTACTCAACGCATCAGAGATTATCTCGGAATTGATGCCATGGTGCCGGGGGAGGGGCAGAAAGTGGAGATCGCTGTTTAATATCAATAATAGACTAAAAGTAAAATGACGACTGAGATAAAAAACAAACTTCGTGATCAGCATTTTAAAATTAAAATCTGTGTTTCTGGGGCGGCCGAGACAAATTATTGTGGTGAGGGAGCATTGGAATTAGCTTTGGAATTGGGGCGGGAGATTGCTCGCCAGGGAGCCGAAATCACTACTGGCGCTACCACTGGTTTTCCTCTATGGGCCGCTCGGGGGGCCAAAGAGGCTGGTGGTATATCTATCGGTTTATCACCAGCCGAGACCGAAAGAGAACACGTGGAAGAATACAAACTACCACTCGAATATATGGATAATATTATTTATACCGGTCAGGGCTACCCAGGGCGAGATATTTTATTGACTCGAGCCTCGGATGCCGTCATTCTTGGTTGCGGTCGGATCGGCACCATCCATGAATTCGCGGTGGCTTTCGAGGATAGTAAACCGGTCGGAATCCTCCAAGGTCCTTGGGATATGGATGAGACTTTGCAGTTGATTCTAGAGCGAGGTCATCGGCCAAATCCCAATATAGTTTTTGATCCAGATCCCAAAAGTCTAGTGGAGAAGATTATCAAGATGGTGGAAGAGGGGAAGGTTAAGTAAAAAGTAGTAAGTAGTAAGTAGTAAAAATCCCCCAGCACCTTGCAGTGCTGGGGGATTTTAAAAGTCTATTGAGCGGTGGCGATGATTTTGGCAAAGGTGTCGGGAGCAGACTGGGCGATTTCAGATAGGACTTTGCGGTTGAGCTGGATGCCTTTTTTCCTTAAGCCCCCCATTAGCTTGCTGTAGGAAGTGCCGGCGGAGACGGCGCTGGCGGAAATGCGGGTCTGCCATAGGCCACGGAAGTCGGCTTTCTTGTCACGGCGGGCCACAAAAGCGTGGACACCGGCTTTGACGATAGCCACCTTGGCCTCACGCTCCTTGGTGCTACGGCCGAAGCGATAGCCTTTGACCTTGGATAGGACGTTGCGACGGGTTTTATTAGAAATTGTGCCTCTTTTAACTCGGGTCATGGTATTTAATTGGTTTGTAGAAACTTGCCTTTATCTTTGTTTTTAATAGCAAAATGAACCATCTTCTTGCCGGCTAGCTGGCTACTACGGGAAGCCTTGGCGTTGAAGTGGTTTTTACCTGGTTTGCGAGCTAGAACTTTACCGTTTTTGGTCAGTTTCAAGCGCTTACTGTAAGACTTATTAGTTTTCATAAGACCTATATAATATACACTAAAAAATGGTGATGTCCACCCGGTAGTAGATTTTGACCTTGCGCCTAGGGCGTGGACTATGTCCGAGGCCAAAATTCACTACCCGGGTCCAGTTTGGGCCCCCGCCTCGACTTTCTTTGCACTACGGTCTCTCTCGATGACTACAGTAATACCCTTTGGGCTTTTTTGAGCTGGGTCGGAGATCTTGAAGTCCTCGCTAATCAGCCGAAGCAGACGCTCTAGGCGCTCGTGGAGGAACTTGGGGTCGAGATACTTGGCTCGGCCGGGGAGGAAGAGGTTGATTTTGACCCGGTGGCCGTCGTGGAGGAATTCTGAGGCTTTCTTGGCCTTCATTTCCAGATCGTGCTCTCCAGTGCCAATTTTGACCTGGAGGGCCTTGGTTTCGGTGGTGTGGACCTTGGAGCGAGCCTCACGAGCCTTGCGGTCCTGGACGTACTGATACTTGCCATAATCCATGATTTTGGCTACTGGAGGGACGGCGTCAGGGGAGATTTCGATCAGGTCGGCATCTTGCTCCTCGGCCAGAGCTAGAGCGTCAGCCAAAGATAAAACACCCAAGTTGCCTTCCTGGTCGTCGATGACCCGGAGCTCTTGGGCACGAATTTCTTTATTGATACGGACGCGGTTACTCAAGTTGCTAGTAGTATAACACGAGAGGCTCAGAAATCAATAAACAACAAACCCGCCTCGCAACCAACAGAAGAGGGTCTGTTGTGGTGCTGGCGGGTTAATTTCCTGGAGGAGGGGCGACGGGGTTGGACGTAAATGGCTTTTTGTTTGTTTCTCCATTTAAATAGGATGCCCAATCCATACGCCTAAAGTATTTGGCCCGAGCATACATCTGCAGGCGATCTTCGAAGGCCTGCGAACCGGGTTTTTCCCTGTCGAGAGCAGCTCTCTCTTGAGGTGATAAGCCCTCGTCGAGCATATGGGCCAGCTCTTCTGGGGTGAGCTGGGTAAACCTGAGCTCGAAGTTGAGCCGATGAAGAAGATCTTTTATTGTCTCTTCCCTCTCGGGCAACTGAAGGGTGTCAAGAAAATCCAAAAGGATTGTCTCCGCCCCCTTCTGGTCGATCTCTTTTTTCTTTCTTGGCACTGGAATCACCTCCTTTCTGTGTCCATGTATATTCCTAACACCTTATAGTAATAGAGTAAAGAAATTGGCTTATTTTTATGTTATCATGACCACATTATGAACCTGGCCGAAAACAAAAAATTCTACCTCCAATACGAGGCTCTCGAAGAATACGAAGCGGGTATCGAGCTTTTGGGTCTGGAAGTAAAATCAATCAAGGCTGGCCATATGGTCCTAGAAGGAGCCCGGGTCTTAGTTCGGGGCGGCGAGGCTTTTCTGGTGGGAGCGACCGTTCCACCCTATCAGGTCAATAACAGTCCGGCTGATTATGACCCGACCCGGGTTCGACGATTACTTCTCACTCGCAAACAGATAATTGAGCTCTACGACCAGGGGGAACAGCGAGGGTTGACAATTGTGCCTATATCGGTGTATAATAAGAACAACCTAATCAAGCTTAAAATCGCTGTCGCCCGGGGCAAGAAAAAGTATGATAAGCGCCAGGATATCAAAAAGCGAGACATTGAGCGAGAAATAGGTCGCACTTTGAAAAGATAGTGTTTTTAATACGGGGGTGATCGGCTTTGATAAGAAGTCTAATCCTTCTAGTGTATGCCGAGGACTCTAACTGTCTCGTAAAAACTGTTAGAAAAATGCAAATGCCAACAATACTGGCAAAGGTGTAGTAAGTCCTTATTACACCCCGGCTTTCGCTCTAGCTTAGCTAGACCCATCGTCGGTGTTTACTCCAATGTTCCTTCCGGCTGGTTGGCAGTAAACATTTTCGCAAGTCGGAATCGTTCACCAGAGGTGCTCCGCTCTGGTGACCTAAAATAATTGGAGATCGATTGAAAAGTTTTCTGTTCGTCTTAGAGCTTTTTGATTTAAACAAACTAGACGATCTACGCATATAGATTCTATTAGGGTACCTTTTTACACGGCGGTTCGATTCCGCCCATCTCCACTCGCAAAAACATTAGCGCCTTCGGGCGCTTTTGTTTTTTGAGTGGAGATGGAGCAAGGCAACTTCTTGCCTTGCGAGCGAAATCGAACGAGCGGAATCATGTTGAGAGAAGCGAAACAGATGAGCTGGGCCGGCAAACACTTAGGAGCGAAGCGAGTTAGTGATTTGGTATGTCGATTCCGCCCATCTCCACAAAGACAAAACTCAGCCCGCAATAGCGGGCGATTTTTGTTTGTGTAACAAAACCACTGCCCACCCGTCTCTCTAAAGATGGAAGAAGATTTAGAAATCCTATCAAAAGAAGAAATCCTAAAAAGGCTGGCAGAATTTCCGGGCTGGGAGTTTGGTGACGACAAAATTAAAAAGACATTTGAATTTTCTTCTTTTACTGAGTCCGTCAACTTTGTCAGTGGCCTGGTGGATTTCTGTAATAGTCTGGATCATCACCCCGACATTCAAATCAATTATGGTAAAGTTACATTTGA
>Ga0209518_1004918_pt1 | contig 10424 bp, 9 predicted proteins | sample RifGroB1_FD_183993 | JGI IMG/M metagenome (GOLD analysis project Ga0209518, IMG submission 183993) | Groundwater microbial communities from Rifle, Colorado, USA - Groundwater B1 (SPAdes) (version 2) | ecosystem: Environmental > Aquatic > Deep subsurface > Groundwater | place: Rifle, Colorado... | reverse complement strand
GGCCGCGATCGTTGTGCGGTGCGCAAGCCAGTGATCAAAAAATTTGAGCTTTGCGAGCAAGGCGGCTGCCTGCATGTCATGGAGCTTGCAGTTGACCCCGGCGATGGGGTAATCGCGATAATGCTCGCGGGCACCGTAAAAACGCATCCGGTCGATCTTCTCGTAGAGCGCCTTGTCCTGCACGATAACCGCGCCGCCGTTGCCCGGCGCCGCAAACGGCTTCGTGGAAGAAAAGCTCAAACAGCCGATCGTACCGATGGCGCCGACCCGCTTCCACGCTCCCTCGATGCACAGTTCCGCTCCGAACGATTGAGCGGCGTCTTCGATGACCGGAAGGTTGTGCGCCTTGGCGACGGCAAGGATCTCCGCCGTTCCCGTTGCCGGCTGGCCGAAGAGGTGCGCAATAAGCACCGCCCTGGTCTTGGGGGTTATGTTTTTTTCGACCTCGCCTGGGTCCATCGCATAGTCGTCCCGCCGAATGTCAACGAATACCGCCTTCGCTCCCACCCACGGAACGCAGGCGACCGTCGAGATGAAACTAAACGCGGGAACGATAACCTCATCGCCGGGTCCGACGCCTAACGCGCGCAGGGCAAGAATAAGAGCGTCGGTGCCGCTCCCGACGCCGAGCACCGGAAGGCCGCCGAGGCGCTCCGAGAGTTTCCCTTCGAGCTCGCGGACGTGCGGATGGCCGGAAAATCCGTAATGGGTCTTCTTTTCAACGACGCTGCAGATCGCGCGCTTCACCGCGATCTCTTCGATGTCCATAAGCGTCGGTTTTTTAAAGAAAGAAAGCATGGTCATAGATCGATGGTCGGCTTCAGAAACCCTCCGAGCGCGATTACCTCGCCGGTCACGTATGACGCCATGTCCGATGCGAGAAAAAGGCATACGGACGCTACTTCGCGAGGCAAGGAGAGACGCTTTAAAAAGGAGGATCGCGTCGCGACTTCAAGGAGCTCGTCGACATTTCTTTTTCGTTCCGTCTGTACAAAGCGCGGGATCACCGCATTCACCCGGATGCCGGAATCTCCGAACTGCCTGGCCAATCCCCTGGTAAGCGCAAGAGTCGCTCCTTTCGATACGCCGTAGTCGAGTCCAGCAATGTCCGATCCGTCGACCGCGGCCGTAGAAGAGATATTAATGATCGAGCCGCCTTTTTGTTCTTTCATCGTCTCGGCGGCGATTCTTGCGACGTTAAACGCTCCGGCAACATTGATCTTGAGCGCGTCGCGGAGCGACGTTTCGTTAACTGCGGCGCCAATGTTTTCGAACGGACGAGATGCGGCGTTATTGATCACGATATCAAGATGCCCGGCCGTTTTTATGGTCTGCTCGATCAGCGCGAGAACCTCCCCCTCGTTGCCCACATCGGCGGCAACCCCCTCTGCGCGATAGCCGCGCGCGCGAATATCATCAACCACACGTTTAACATCTCCCCCGTTGCGGCTGTTGATGATCACCGTCGCGCCATGCTCGGCGAACAGTTCCGCGATCGCCTTTCCGATATTGCGGGTTGAGCCGGTTACCAGCACAACCTTATCCGAGAAATCAAGAAAATCGCGCATGGCAAAACTATACTGCTACCCCGTCGTTTCATCAACGATAAAGCGCGTTTTCCCCCCGTCCGTGTAGGGAATATCATGCACTATCGTTATCTTCGGTTCAATGCCGAGCGTGTCATGGAACGCTCGGCGCAGACGCAACGCTTCTTCGTCCGAATACGTCGGCGCAGGAATGATGCGAAGTTCAACGCTATTCTCGCCGATTTTTGCGAACTGATAACGAAGCAGTATCGGGCTGAAACCGCTTAGGATCATCTGAAATTCCGAGTAGTTGAACCGCTTTCCGCCGATGGTAAAAAAGCCCCCGAGCCGTCCGCGAACGATGAGCCGCCGAGCGCGCAATCCGCACGGGCATGGTTCGTCGAGGATAATGCCGGAGTCGCCGGTATCATAGCGGATGAAAGGAAGCACATGATTGTAGAAATGCGTTATCACGACCCTGCCAACCTCGCCCGCGGGGAGCGGTCTCCCTTCGGCATCGACGACCTCGACAAAGCACGACTCCTCGAAGAGGTGGAGGCCCTCGTGCGCTTCGCAGTCCGCGCCGATGGCCCCCACTTCCGTCAAACCATAAAATTCGTGCATATCGCAGCCGAACACGCGCCGTATATACTCGCGCTGGGACGGCATCAATTCTTCCCCGTGTGAAAGCGCAAAACGCAACCGGGGGCGCTCATCAGGGGGGAGACACTCGGCGAGGCGCGCAAGCTCCACGAGCATGGTTGGCCGGCTGTTCAGCACATCCGGCTTGAATTCGCGGAGCGCGCGGAGCACTCCCGCGGGATCGTTCCGCAGGTCGGCGGTCGGCAGATACAAGCAGTACGGCGCACCGCGGCGCGGATTGATCCGTATCTCCGCGAGCTTCATGTCGAATATCTCGTGACGCGAAAAGCCGCGCCAGAGGAGAAATCGCAGCATTTCGCAATCGACATTTTTAACGGGGCGAAACCGTCTCTCGAGGTAACGAGAAGCACTTCTCGGAAATCGAAATGGTTCGCCGGTCGAACCCGACGTTTCCATCATGTAGTAGTCGGCTGGCGAGAATGCATCGTTCACGATCTCTTCTTCCCGGTGTTTGCGGAAGAACTGCTTGTCGGTGACGGGCAGGGTCGCGAAGTCGGAAAACGTTCTGATGCGTTCCGGCTCGATTCCCGCTTCCCTCCACAACATCCGATATGCCGGCACGTGGTCGTACGCGAGCACCATAAGACGCTTGATGTGCGCAAACTGCCAGCGGCGCCTTACAAAGGCCGGCATGGCATGCACTCCCATCCAGAGCGCAAAATCCAACTTTTTCGAGAGATGGCGAAACAGGCCGGGCGAGAAACGTCCGAGGGGCGTCAGGCGAGCGTCGGCCGTTTGAGATACCATGGATATGCTTGTTCGAACCGATAGGCAGCCGCGAGAACTAATGCATCGGAGGATCTTCTGCCAACGATCTGCAGACCGACTGGGAGACCGCTTTTGGTAAAACCACATGGCACGGTCGCCGTCGGCTGGCCCGTCAGGTTGAAGGGATACGTGAGCTCAAGCCAACGATATGGCGCAAGCTCTTTGCCCGCAACCCATGCCGGATGTTCACGCCCCGCCTCAAACGGCTGGCACGCGACCGCGGGAGCGAGAAGAAGATCGTACGTCCCGAAAAACGTTCGCGCCGCGTCACAAAACGCCAGACGGTCTACCCAGGCGCGGATGTATCGCTCCGGCTGCCATCGGAGCACTTCCTCGGTCATGGCAACGAGCCCCGGTTCAATATCTTCGCGGTGATCAACAAGAAGCGGAGCAACGCGCGCGGCGTACCCTCCGTAAAATAAGGTGGTCCAGATATGATACGGATCGGGCCATTCCGGGTCCGCCGCATCAAGCGCATAGCCGAACTCGCGGAACCGCATTGCGGCGTTCTCGCATATCGCCGCGACCTCAGGATCGACCGTCCCGTACCCCAGGTTCGGACTCCACGCGACCCGAATCCCTCTCGGACTCCCGCTTAATTCCTTAGGATAATCAACCCCATCCGACGGAAGCGCATAGGGGTCGCGCTCGTCGTAGCCCGCAAGCACCTGCATCATCAATGCGGCATCGGCAACGGTTCTCGTAAGCGGACCGACGTGGGAGATGCTCCAGTTCGTGCCGTGCGGATAGATCGGAACCCTGCCGTAGGTGGGCTTGAAGCCGAACGCTCCGCAAAATGAGGCGGGGATCCGAATGGAGCCGCCGCCGTCCGACCCCAGGGCAAGCGGCGACATCCTTGCGACCACCGCCGCCGCGGCACCGCCGCTCGATCCGCCACTCGTACGTTCGCGGTCCCATGGATTCCGCGTGACCCCAAACAATCTGTTCTGCGTGACGCCGAGCCAGCCGAATTCGGGAGTGTTGGTCATGCCGATCATGATCCCTCCCGCGGCCCGCATTCGCTCGACGGCGGGGGCGTCTTCTCCCGAAACGTTACCGGCGAAAACCCGCGAACCCAATGCAAGTGGCGCTCCTTTCGCCGGTATCAGATCTTTCACCGAAAACGGGATGCCGCGAAGCAGGCCGAGGCCGTTCCGGTTCCTGCGTATGAGCATGGCCTCCGCCTCCCGCGCCTCCTTGCGCGCCGTCTCGGCAGTGACGGCACAGAACGCGTTCACGCTGGGGTTGAGCTGTTCGATGCGAGCAAGAAACGCGTCAACGACCTCGACCGGGGATAATTGTTTCTGCCGCATCAGCCACGAGAGCTCCAGCGCAGGCATCCAGCATATCTCGTCTTTTCTCATGATGGCAGTTTTAGCTTATATAATCGTCCCCGGGAAGACAACGGCGTTATTGCGCAGGGTTGACTTCCGGCTTATTCTCCATAAGAACAATGAAGATCTCTTTCCTGCATAAATTTTTGGGCAAGGAAAACACGGACCGGGATGCCGGCCATATCCGCCTCATGAACGGCTATGTGACCATGCAGCTCTGCCTCGCGCTCGAAGAGATCGGCCTCTTCCGCGAGCTGGGAGACGACCCGCGCGTCATCAAAAGCATCAAAGAACTCGCGGAGACGCTGCGGGTGGACGAACACCTTCTGCGGGCAAGCATCGAATTCCTCTCTACGGTAACGAATCTCTTCGAAAAGGACGGGGACTATGTTGATCTCCATGACCCGAAGGGGTATCGCGACGCCACCTGGACATTTTGGCTGATGCGCGCCTATAAGCCGGTGCTCGACGCCACTGCCGAACTTCTCCGGGGCACAAAGACGTACGGCAGGGATGTGAAGCGCGACGGCTACTGGCTGCAGAAATGGTCGGACACCATGACACGCGAGGCCGTCCTCGCGGCGCTTCGGCTGATACCGAAAGACGAAGAGGCAACGCTCGTTGACCTGGGCTGCGGTTCGGCAGATTCTCTTATCGCCTTCTGCGCCGGCAACACCCGCCGCCTCGGTATCGGCATCGACGTCGATCCTCTCATTGCGAAGCTGGCGCGGCAACGCGTGACCGACGCCGGCATCGGGGAAAAGATCCGGATCATCCATGCCGATATTCTGGACATGCCGCAATGGCAGACGAATATTCAGAAAACAGGAGAGGTTGTTTTCTTGGCGAGCGGCGTGCTGCACGAATTCTTGAGAAGCGGAGAGGGGGGCGTCATTCAATTTCTCAAGAACCTGCGAACCGTGTTTCCTGGATCGCATTTCATCATGGTCGAGTCGAACGCGCCCTCCCTCGAAGAACTCCGGACCATGACAGATGCGCCGCGAAAGCTCGGCTCCTCTGCATATCGGTTATTACACTCCCTTTCCGATCAGGGCATGCCCCAGCCGGAAAAACGGTGGAGAGAGATCCTGCAGGCGGCCGGATGGACCATTGCGCGGGTTGTACCGCTCGATCGCAAGAAAAGCCGCTTGCTCGTCTTTTACTGCCGTTAGCGTGTATCATCTGTAGTACCATGTTCGGATTCGGAATAAAAAAGCTCCCCTCGCGAGCAGCGGTCGCCCCCTTGAGACCGCGAACAGTTCCCCTTATCAACGCCGAACTTCTCATGGCCTTGGAAAAACTCGGCCTCTTCGCGTATGCCAATGATCACCCGGCATTGAGCGCACCGGCGGCTGCGCGCGAACTGAAATTGAGACCGGACCTTCTGCTCGCGGCATGCGATTTCCTTGCGGAAGAAAATATTTTCGAAAAAACGGGACCCGACACATTCCGCCTCGCAGTTGATTACCATCTGGTTCTCGAAGCCCAAAACAACTATTTTTTGGCGTATAAAGCCGTTTACGAGTCATTTGCCGAACTCCTGGATGGCTCAAAGAGATACGGGAAGGACGTCGTGCGCGACGCGACGCGCCTCGGCTTCGGCACGCGGCGGAGCATTCCGTTCCTTGTCCAACGTTTCAAAGAACTCGGCATTCGAACTGCGCTCGATATCGGCTGCGGACGGGGCAACTTCCTCTTCGCGCTTGCCGAAGCGATCCCCGGCTTCCGCGGCATCGGCATAGAGATAGACAGAGCAACGGTTGCGTTCGCCGAAGAACGGATCGAGACGTCGCCCCGTCGGGAGTCGATCAAGGTGTTCGAGGGCGACGCCGCGCATCCGGAGCTGTTCCCGAAAGAAGCAGAAGCGGCCGAGGCATTCTACGGGGTAGCCATCTTCCATGAACTCAAAAAAAGCGGGAAGCTCGTTCCGGCGTTCCGCGAATACAAAAAAAAGCTTCCTCGCGCCAAGTTCTTTCTCATCGAGTTCGACACCCCCCCGTGGGATGAGCTTCTCCGGGAGCCCGACACGCAACTGCGCCATGAGGCGGCCCAGTATCTTCTCACGCACTATTTTACGGAGCAGGGACTTCCGCAGGCGAAAGCAGATTGGGTCAAAACGCTCAAGGAAGCGGGGTGGGATGTGCGCGCCGTCCACGATGACCTTCCCATGCGCCTCACCGTCTTCGAGTGCGAATAACTCTTAACGATCGATCTCTGCTAAGTCCATTTCGTCGACAAAAATCGGCGTTTTTCCGCGCTCGTTATAGCCAATGCTGCGGACGATCTTCACTCCCGGGGAAAGCCCGAACCGTTTTTTGAAATCGGCAGCGACGGCGTCGGCTGCCTGGGAAAACCCGTCCGAGAGTACAAGGCGAATTTCGAGGTCCCCCTCGCCCACCCTTGCTATCTGGTAACCAAGAACTGCGTGATGTAATTTCGTAAGTACCTTTTCGAATTCGCTAAGATGAAATTTGCGGCCGCCCAGGGTGACAAAGATACCCTCCCGCCCGAAAACTTGTATGCGTCGGGCCCGAAGGCCGCAGGGGCACCGCTCCGGCATGATCATCCCGCGATCCCCCGTGTCGTAGCGTATAAACGGCATCACATCGTTGCGCCGGAAGCGCGTGATAATGATCCTTCCCGTGTTCCCGTCCCGAAGAATAACTCCGTTGCCGTCGACAACCTCAACGATGCAGGACTCCTCATTGAGATGCATGCCGAGATGTTCCCGGCATTCCACGCCGATGGTTCCGACCTCTTCAAGGCCGTATGCATCATACACCTCGCCGCTGGTTGCGCGCTCAATGAACCGGCGCGCCGCAGGATACAGCGTTTCGCCGTAGGACATAATGTACTTGAAGCGCGGAAGATCGTTTGTATCCATGCGCCCGGCAAGACGAGCGAGTTCAAAAAGCATGCTTGGCCGGCTGGCGATAACATCGGGGCCAAACTCCTTCAATTGGCGGAACAGCGCCGACGGATCATCCCGCAAAAGCCCCCGAGGAATAAAAAGACGCTCGTCCGACGGAACATACCCGTTCGGCAGGGAATCGGAAATTCTCGCCACCCTCAACGATGCGAGAAGATCATTAAGATTCTCGCCGCGCCACAGGAGAAATCGATATTCGTAAAAGACATTGGTGAGATCGAGTTCGCTGTATGCGCGAATGGGAAACCCGAACGGTTCGCCGGTTGAACCGGATGTTTCCGTCCATACGTAATGGGGCAGGAAAAACGAATCATGCATCAAAGACATAATCGGCTGCTGCCGGAACAGCCGCTTGGAAGTAATGGGCAATTTTTTGATATCGGAGAGCTTGACGATGTCGGAAGGGCGGACTCCTCGCTCATCCCACAGGGTTTTGTAGAAAGGGACGTGGTTATAGGCAAGCTCCAAAAGGCGGCGAAGCTCCCACATCTGCCACCACTCGACGAAAAAACGGGGGAGTTGATGGATCCGCGACCATATCGCACGTTCAGATCTCTTCCTTGCTTCTTGAATACCAATATTTTTCATCTGCTCCGTTTTATTTACCCGCCCTCAAAATAAGAAGAACCATGGATGCCCAACGTATCACGGCTTTGATCGACTATGATCTGCATTTTTTCGTTTTTTGCAACGGGAATAGTATCTAAAACCTTTATTTCGGGTTCGAATCCGAATCCTTCTTCAAAAATTCTTTGGAGATGCCGCGCGCTGTTCTGCGTATACTCGGCCGTGGGAACAATGCGCAGTTCAGCTTTTTCATCACTTATCTTTACCAGCTGATAGCGATACATAAGCGAAGAAAGTTTTCCGAGCGCGAACCGAAGCTCGCCATGATAGTATTTTTTCCCTTTGATAGAAAAAATTCCGCCCCCCCTTCCCTGCACAACAAGGCGCCGAGCAAAAAGACCGCAAGGACACGGATCGGGCATGATCATGCCGGTGTCCCCGGTGTCATATCTGATAAAAGGCATGATGTAATGACGGGAAAAACGCGTAACAATTACCCTCCCAAAATTTCCAGGTTGAAGGGCATACCCGTTGTCATCAACGATCTCGACCACAAAAGACTCTTCGTTGAGATGAAATCCGTTATGTTCTCTGCATTCAACCCCAACGCCGCCAACCTCCGCAAGACCATACAGATCATATAATTCCCCGCCCCCGAACGTATCCTCAATAAAACCGCGCAACTCCGGCGTAAGCATTTCCCCATAGGAGTAAATGAAACGAAAATACGGCCTCTTCAAGCGGCGTAATTTTCGGACCGTGCTGGCGACATCAAAAAGCACTGCCGGCCTTGCTTCAATGATCTCCGGAGAATATTCAGCGAGTCGTTGTAATGCCCTCTCGGGATCGGTTCTTACAAATTGCCAGGGCAGGGTCGGTCCCGGCACGGATGATACGGGATTTTCCGTGATATGAACAACTTTTAAAGATTCGGCAAGATAGCGGGGGGTAACGCCTAACCACAAAAGAAAACGATATTTGTAAAAAATATTTGGATACTGAAATCTATCATCTCGCGCAGTTGGAAAACGGAAAGGTTCTCCGGCAGAACCGGAGGTGTGATACCACGTATATTCATTAACGGAGGCCTCATCATTGATAAGATCGGCAAAAGAAACCTGCCGAAAGATCTTCTTTGTGGTTATCGGGAACTTTTGGATATCGGAAATGGTTCGGATCTGTAACGGATGAATGTCATTTTCTTGCCAGATTTTTTTATAAAAAGGTACGTGCGCATATGCAAGGGCGGCCAAATTCTTCAACTCCCTGAGCTGCCACATTTCCGCAAAAGGCCGCGGGAAAGTATGAATTCTCCGCCACAGTTCGAAATGGACGACGCGTTCTACGAAAGTCGTGAAATTCGGCATGAGAGGCCGCACTATGCTACTATACACGGGCAAATCGGCATGCGCAAAACTGTTTTCGCGTCTTTTGCGGCGCTTCTCAAGACGAATCGCAACCTCGATCTCGAAGAAGGATTTCTCATCGCGGAGATCTTCATGGCGCTTAAGAAAACCGGTTTCACCGCATACGCGGCCGCGCACCGGGAGTTTTTCGTCATGTGCGCGGCGGAGGAGCTCCGGCTCCGCAGCGACCTTCTTGAAGCGCTCTGCGAATTTCTCGCAGAGAAAGGCATCATGCGGAAGACGGGGCCGGGGACTTTCCGCGCGGAGAGCCGTTTCTTCTCCGACCAAGGACCGATTCCGTTCCTCCTCGCCTACAAGACCGCCTGCAACTCACTCACGGGACTATTGGACGGCTCCACGACATACGGCAAAGACGTCGCGCGCGACGCGCGCTATTTAGGCACCGGGACAAAGCTTATTTTTCCGCTCCTCGGGGAGATATTCAAAACGCGCGGCATCAAAACCGTACTGGACCTCGGTTGCGGAAACGGCGCGTTTCTTCTAACCCTTGCCGAGACATTGCCCGGCTTCCGGGGTATCGGCATTGACATTGACGCGCCGACCGTCGAAGAGGCGACAGCCGCGCTTCGCGTTTCTCCCCATAACGATTCCATCCGCATACGGGAGGGAGACGTACGGCATCCGGAGTTATTTCCGCCCGACGTTGGTTCGCCTGAAGCGCTCGTAGGCATGGGCATCTTCCATGAGTTCAGGAAAGACGGTTCTCTCGTCCCTCTTTTGAACCGCTACAAGACCCGCTTTCCCAAGGCGCGCCTCTTTCTTGTTGAGTTCGACACGCCGGGATGGGACGAGCTCCGAGAGAAGCCGGAGGGGCCGAAACGGCGCGGAGCCGCTATCTATCGCTTAATGCACCATGTGAGCGAGCAGGGCCTGCCGCAATCGAAGGACGAGTGGCGGAAGACACTGGAAGAAACAGCATGGCGGGTCGTGGACATGCACACGGGCCCGAATCGGCTGGTTGCGTTCGAGTGTCAGTAGCCCCGCGCAGCGGTCCGATATTTTTTGAAGAGCGCCTCGCTCACTCCCCAGCCCACGGGTTCGGAAGCCCGAAACGAGCGGATAAGCCGTTTCCAGTTCTTATAGTACTGCCGTCCGTTCAGCTCCGTGCCGCCGATGGTTGTAAGCCGACTGCCGCACGCCACGCCGACGAGATAGCCGATGGGAGGAGCCGTAGTGAGATCCATGATAGTCCGTCGCATCCGCCGTTTCC
>Ga0209518_1004914_pt1 | contig 10428 bp, 10 predicted proteins | sample RifGroB1_FD_183993 | JGI IMG/M metagenome (GOLD analysis project Ga0209518, IMG submission 183993) | Groundwater microbial communities from Rifle, Colorado, USA - Groundwater B1 (SPAdes) (version 2) | ecosystem: Environmental > Aquatic > Deep subsurface > Groundwater | place: Rifle, Colorado... | reverse complement strand
TACGGTAATGACCTGACCAAGTTTGATAGGGAGTTTCCGGTCTCAGCAGCAGTCGCCTTCATGTCCGGCGAGGGCTCGGTATTTCCTACAGCCCAGGTAGATGCATGGCTCCGGCTACCACCTGCTTCCATTCAGGGGATTGCAGTTCGCCACTTGACAGATTCTCAGGAGGTTGATAGCTTGCGTAAGCAAGCTATCAAAGAGAACAGCAATTGCCCCTTCTGGCTCACTCCCGGTGGCGATGCCTGGTGGATCTGGAAACTACCTGAGCTGCACCATGAGTACGTTGTTGGCTGTGACGTAGGAGCAGGGGGTGGTGCAGATTATTCATGCATCGAGGTCCTAGATCGTCACACCTTAGAACAAGTCGCTGAGTTCTACTGCAACAAGACACCACCGGATGTTCTAGGTGAGCAGGTGGCTGAGATCTGCGCCATCTACAACAATGCCTTCGCCGTGATAGAGCGCAACGCGGATGGTGGCACGACAATCAAGGCCTGCTTGGATGCGGGCCACAGCAACATGTACCGCAGAAACTCAGGCAAAGAGCTCAAGCCAGGTCAGAACTGGATACAGAGCTTTGGCTTTGTAACCAATGAGCCTAGCCGGAGAGATCTAGTAACTACCCTGATAGCCGCTGTGCGAGATTGCGAGGTGGCCATGCTCTCCAGACGCTTCGGTATCGAGGCCTCTAGCTTCGTATACGACAAGAAGGGTAGAGCGGACCACAAGTCTGGCAAACACTCAGATGCCCACATCGCTACAGGGCTTGCCCTCTTTGGCCACGGGTTCTTGTCCATGCCAAAGGCGTTGCCTGTTATCCGCCCAGCAGCTACCATGGAGCCGAAGTTCGAGAAGGCCCTAGCCACAATGCGGGCCAAGGCCTACGAACCTAAGAAGTCACGGCGAGGTCTAGGACTATGACCGATACCCGTACTGATGCTGATAGGCTGGCTGACCAATGGAGTCAGTTCAACAAGCACCACAAGGCCTCCTTCGAGAAACACCTTCACGCGGAATACGAGAAGCGGTTGAATGACCTCCGCTTGGCCGCAGAGCTGGCCAAGAAGAAGTCAAAGGAAGAGGAGGAGTAGCCGTGTGTGTATTTGGCTTTACAATGGGTGCCTCAGCAAAGGCTCTTAGATAGAGAAGCTATTAGCCTAGGTGAGTCATAGGGGGTAGGTATGGGTTGGGGTTCTGGGGTTCTGGGTGCATTGGGCGGTGTCCTAGGGTTCCTCGGTGGTGGCCCACCGGGAGCCGCAGCCGGTGCAAGCATCGGTGCGGGCCTTGGGGGGAGCATTGATTCTACGGTAGAAGAAGGGGAGCAAGAAGGGGAGCGGCGTGCAGCCCTTGCAGCACAGAAGGACGCCCTTTACCAACAGCGCAAGGGTAAGGTAACCCCGTCTCAGTACGTGAACCCCTACACCTACCAAGGCTCCCCATTGCAGGATCCGGGTGCTACCTCAGTCCAGATGGACCCCACGGACTTCCGGCTCACGGCAATCGATGATCTACGCAAGCGGTATGGAGCGAGCTGATGAACTGGAATACACCCTTCGGCAATCCCAACTTCGGCAAGAAGCTACAGCCGGGTGAGGCTCAGGTGGAAGTAGATCAGGATATCCAGAACAACCTGGACCCTGATGCGGAAGCTAGGCTACAGGCGGTGAACCAGCTGCGTGCCCTCTATGGTGCAGCCAAGCAGAACCCCGCCCCCGATGGCTCAGCAACAACTCAGCCTACGGCAGAGCCTGGCTTGACCAAGCTCCAGAAGCCCAGGTTCATGTCAGCACAACAGCGTCAGGCCCTATTTCAGGGGCAGAAGCCCTTGGTGTAACCGATGGCCAACTCCCCCATTGTCACAGCCTACGCAGAGCTGCCTGAGTCAGAGCACCCGGTCTATCACCCGAGTGAGCCTACCCAGAAGCTCATCAGCTACGTCACTGCGCAGCACGCACGCACTGAGGAGACCAAGCGGTACGATGTCTCCAGAGCCTGGCAAGGTCAGGCCTTCCTTCAAGGACACCAACACGCCGTCTGGGAGCCCATCAATGGGGCTCTGATTGAGCCCAGCGCAGACGATGGCGACGTACTGGATGTGCGGAACTACTTCCGCCACATCATCGAGGGCATGACCGCCAAGCTGACTGAGAACAGGCCCGACGTAGAGGTTGTCCCTGCCACCTCGCAAGAAGAAGATGCTGACAAGGCCCGTTGCTCTACCCAGTTGCTAGACCACATCTGGAACAAGCTCAACCTGGACAGCACGATCACCTCCTTCGTGAAGACCCTGTTAGTCCAGCCCATCGGGTTCTTGATGACGGAGTGGGATGTTACTGCGGGGGAGGAGTATACGGTAGAACCCGACTCCGTTGAAGCCAAGGTCCTCACAGCGGAGGGTGGAGAAGACCCAGAAGCTATCCAAGGTGAACTACAAGCCGCAACCCTGAAGTCAGGGTTCCCTACAGTTGTCTGCTACGGCATCACCAACGTGGGCGTAGACCCGGGCTGCATCAAGCCCGACCTCTCCGATGCCCGGTGGTGCTACACGGTTAGCCGCAGGCACATCGATGAGGTCAAGCTGGCCTATCCCGAGACGGGCAAGTACGTCAGCCCGAGCTCTACATTCAAGACGAGCCCCATCTACACCCTGCAAGCGCAGATTGCAGGCCGACCCTTTGATGACAAGGGCCCCGAGGAGTACGTGGATGTCATCGCTTACTACGAGAAGTCCTCACCTCGCCATGAGAAGGGCTTTGAAGCGGTTGTTTGTGGGGGCGTGCTCCTAGATTACCTGGATGAGCTGCCCTACAACGAGCTGCCCCTGGTTGCGGGCAGACACAACAGCGTGCCTGGCCAGCTCATCGCGGATGGGGCAGCTGCTGACCTGATGCCCATGCAGCGCAACCTCAACAAGGCCAGTTCTGCTATCCTCCGACAAGCAGACCTGATGGCCAACAACGTGTGGCTCATCGCAGACGGCTCAGTCACTACCGAGATCACAGCCCGTGACGGGCTAGTGATCAGGTACGACCCCAGCAAGCCGGCTCCGAGGCAAGCTCCTGCGGCACCGCTGAGCCCAGTACACGGGCAAATCATGCAAGACCAGACGGCCGCCATGAAGGAGATCTCGGGAGCTACCGACGTGATGCTAGGAGCCAGCCCCGACATCTCGGGGCGGGCTATCGGGCTACTCTCAGATAGAGACAGCACCCTGCTCTCAGCCACGGTCAAGGAGCTAGAGCGGGTCATCGTGTCCATGGCACAGAAGCTGTTGCGCCTCTGGCGAGACCGCATGCCTATCCCTGTAACACTGAGAGTTACAGGACCTGACGGTATCAACGAGGTACGTGAGTTTCACCGTGAGGACATCAACTCCCTTGATGTCCGTATCATCCCCAACTCGAGCCTGCCCAAGTACCCCAGCTACCGTCGTGAACAAATCAAAGGGTTCTTCGCTTCTGGGATCATGGGCCCCGTCAATGACCCCATGACTGCAGCCAAGGCGCGCAAGCTCCTAGAGTTTGGCGACATGGACAAGGTCTTCGGAGACAAGTCCAGGGACCGAAAGTGTGCGAAGGATGAGAACATCCTCATCCGGCAAGGTGGACACCCCAAGCCCACAGGGCTGGATGACCACGTAACCCACATCGATACCCACCTGGACTTCTTCTACACTGAGGAGTTCAGAGCTGTCCTTCTTCCAGAAGAGCAGTTCGCTCTCATGTGGCATGCGGCCTGGCACTACTTGTTCCTGGCGGCTGAGAAGGCCAACATCCCGTGGTACAGCCCCAGGCTTCAGGTCAAGGACTACCCCGAGATGCCTCCTGATGATGTTGTACCTGTAACAGCACAAGGGCCTGCCGGACTTCTGCCAGCGCAACCCCCTCAAGAAGATGCATACAGCTTGACGCCCGGTATGAATACTCAGCCTATCCAACAGCCGCCCCCCGTAGGTACCCTGACCCCTGAGCAGCAAATGCAGTACGAACAGGCCATGCAACAGTACTTGCTAGCCCAGCAAGAGGGTGCTCAGCCCATCGCGCCCCCTCCTATAGACCAGGGTGGGATGTAGGATTTACTTTGGTTGCCTCACCAAAGGCTCTTAGATAGAGATAGCTATTAGCCTAGGTGAGACAACACTTCCTAGTTGATTGTCCCGAAAATCATGACTATGCTACTCCCATCGAGCGCCCCTACGACACAGGGGCTGGGGAGAACGAGTGAGCGTAGAGATTCAAGACCCGAGCGTTACGGGCACCTCGCAAGAGGAAGAAGGCTCCGCAGAGCCTGTCGTGGCTGAAGAGGATCTTGCCGTAGAAGACGGTGCCGAAGCTGAGAGCGCAATCTCAGAAGAGACTCAGAAGCCGGTGCCCTATGCTCAGTTCCAGAAGAGCAGGCACCAGCTTCGCGAGACCAAGCAAGAGCTTGTACAAGCGAAGCAGCAGTTGCAGCAGCTGACGCAGTGGGCCTATCAGGTCCAGGCGCATCTGGCTCAACAGCAAAGGGGTCAGCCTGAAGTTGAAGAAGAGCTCATCGACCCTGTTGAGGAGCTACTTCAGTGGAAGGCTCAAACCCTTCAGGAGCGCAAGGACGCGGAAGCGGCCTATCGCCAAGAACAGGCAACAGCACAACTTGAGTCAGAGCTGACCGTAGCCCTGACTGAGTTCCCTGACGCGAGTCCGAATGACATCTTGAATGGGCTTCACGCCAACCCCAAGGCAGACGTGAAGATGCTAGCCAAGAAGTCTCAGGACGCGTTCTACGCGAAGGCTGACAAGCGGGTGGCTGCCAAGAAGACACCTCCTCCTGTGAAGCCCGGTCTTCGGACCATGCCAGGGGCGGGTGGTATTCCTGGGGGGCAGGCTCCGAAGAGCTGGGGAGACACACGAGCTGCTGCACTGGCGATGCTCGGTAACGACTAGATCACGCTCTGCGGAGCAGGAGACAATAGATCATGGCAACTACGACACTTTTCACGGACGGTCTGAAGGAGCTCTACCACAGCCAGATCGAGACCCAGATGAACAACGACTGCGTCCTCAAGGATGCACTCGATGAGTCCAACAAGGGCATCGAGGTCGGGGGTCGGGGCTTCTACTTCCCTGTCAAGCTGACCCGGGGTGGCGCCGCGGGCTCCATCGCTGAGGGTGCAGCTGTTCCTCCGGTAGGTACCAACAAGAGCCCCTCGGCTCGAGGTCACGCCATCCCCAGCGGCGAGTTCGTGGCCAATATCAGCCTCACGTCGATGGTCATGGCTGCCAGCAAGGGTGGCAACAAGGCCGCGTTCGTGGACGCGCTCCAGAACGAGACTGAGAACGCTGCGGATGAGCTGAGCCGCAACTTCAACCGTCAGCTCTTCGGCAACAAGCCTGCCAGCCAGACCACTACGTTCACGTCGGGTGTCCTTGCCCGCGTCACCACGGGTGCCAACAGCGCATCGCAGACCATCAAGAACGGCTACGCCAACCACTTCTACGCCGGTCAGCGACTCCTGTTCGGTACGGCAGCAGACCTTGCTGCCTACCCCGGCGTTGCAGGCAGCGTGGTCACCGGGGTAGTCCAGTCCGTGGACAGCGAGACGGGCATCACCCTCGTGGGTGCGGCCAACACGGTTACTAACGACCTCATCACCACGGGTGACGCCACCTTCAACTCCTACTCACGGGAGATGACGGGTCTCGATGCTATCGCGAAGCAGGATGACGACAACCTCTATGAGGTGGACACGGGCCTGAATGCGGGCTGGCGAGCCCTCGTGATGGGCAACGGCGGCGACAACCGTCCCATGACCCGTGAACTCATGGATGCTCTCGGCAACAACCTGAAGAACACGGGCGGTGGGCAGCCGGATCTGGTCATCTGCCACAGCTCGGCTCAGCAGGAGATCGTGGGCACCATGACCGGGGATGTCCGGTATATGCCCTTGGTCTTCAAGGGTGGCTACAAGCGTAGCGCTCTGACCTGGGTCTTCGGCAATACGGACGTGGGCATCGTGACGGACGTCCACTGCCCGCTGCGCAAGGTCTTCGCCTTCCAGAAGGCCAAGCTCCAGCTCGGCTACCTGAAGAAGTTCGGATGGCTCGACATGGACGGTGCCGTGCTCAGCCGTCTCAGTGGTGTGACCACCTTCGGCGCGCTCTACACGGCCATCGCAGAGCTGGTCTGCCTCCAGCGCAACAGCGTGGGCGTGATCAGCGACCTCCAGATAAACACATCGAATCTGGTTTTTGGGCAAAGCTGAAAACTGACGGACAACACCTAGTCCTTCGCGGCTGGGTGTTGTCCGTGTTTCTGCTAGCAAGCCGTTCACGCACCTCTCTTCGCTTCTCTTCGCTTCTACTCACAACACAACTCGGTTGCCCCCGTCGCGGGTACTTGCTACACTACCCACCAGCTAAGTATCAGCAGCCCTCACGGCGAGAGCTGCTGGGTAAACTGTAGATTGGCCATCCAGAAAGCAGACGAGATCATGCCCATTCTGAACCGCTCCATCGCGCGCAAGTATCAGAGCCTCTTCATCCCCGCCAAGGAGTTCAACTCCATCGGCATGTTCGACGGTGATGCCACGGGTGACCCCGTAGGCATCCAGGACGTCAACACCGTGGGTGTGGTCCTCGCAGAGGTCGGCACCACGGGCTTCCTGGGCCTCGGGATGAACACGGATGGCGTTACGTGCCAGACGTTCTTGCCCCTGCCGCGAGACGTGGATACGGGTCAGCCCATCTACGTGCGTATCCACTGGACCACGCAGTCTGCTACCACGGCTGACACCGTGGCGTGGAAGGTCTTCTACGAGAAGTTGGTGCTCAACACCACGCTACTCTCGGGGACCATCGACAACGTCCTGGATACGGTGATTGCTAGCGACAACGTGATTGCGGCGGATACCTGGCACACCACAGCAGCGGGCATCATCAACGCCAGTAGCATCGACGCCACCACGGTGGGTGCTCTCACCCTCAAGGTGGAAATGGATGCCAAGGCGGTGGGTCTGTCCGAGGAGCTGAGCTTCCTGGGCTTGGAGTTGGCCTACGCGCCGCTCTACGCTACGGATACCGGTGCCGGTGTGAGCGCGGCTGCCCCCTGGTAGTAGCATGAGCTGATGGATGAGGTGCCGTCGCTAGGACGGCACCTCAGTCCCCTCTGACATCGCAAGGAGCACACCATGGGCATCACCAACTCGGAAATCACCAAGCGGTATGCGAACAAGTTCTACCCAGCGGTGGACTTCTCATCGGTCCGCTGGCTAGACGTAGAAGGGAGTGCCCTCTGTGCATTCCAGCCAGAGACCGCGCTCACGGAGTCCCCGCCCTCAGTAGAAGTACTTCCCGGAACGGGGTTGCCCGCAGTCCGGTTCTACGCCGTGGGTGACTACATCCGACATATCATCCCCTTGCCGTTGGACGTGGACTTCCGGTCTCCTATCTACTTCCGATGCCATTGGAGCAGCGGCTCTGAGACGACTACAGACGACGTGAACTTCACTCTGATGTATCAGGTACTGCTGACCGGGGGTAGTTGGGAACCTGCGGGCCAGAGCCTAGATACAGCTATCCCCAATGACCTCGTGTCAGGTCGGTTCAAGGTGGAAACCACGGATGTTGGGGTGCTCGCAGGTGGCACCATCAACCAGAACACGGCCGAGTTGCTGCTTCTCCAGGTCGCGATGAACGCCACGGTAGCAGAGCTGGGTGTCACCGCAGATGAGGGCATCTACCTCGTAGGCTTGGAGATGGCCTACTTACCCCGTATGGCCAGCGATTCTGCTGCGCAGTCCATCTCAAATCCGTGGGCCTAACTCATGAGCTTGATCCAAGTAGCGAGTGACCTTCGGTCGGTCAACGCCCACAGTGAGATGAACGAGCGGACCTACCGTCACCTCAAGTCCATTGACTGGAAGACGAGTCACACGACTCGCTTCCAGCAGGCCACGGGGGATGACAAGCTGGTTGTCGGCTATGACCCCCACCGCGAGTGCTGGGTTGCAGCCTGCTTACGGCCGAGGACCATCATCACGCACTTTGGTAGCTCGGCTTCTGCTCACACAGAGGTCATGCCCATCGTGTTCTCCAGCCTCAAGGATGAGGCTGGCAAGGCACTCAGCATCTACGACCCCCGCATCATCCCGGCCCTGAAGCAGGCAGACATGTTTCGCGCTGACTTCTCTCAGGTCAACGAATACCTACAAGCAGAACAAAGAGAGCGAGCTGAGAAGAAGGCGGCCCTTCGTGACCAGCAACGCGAGAAGATCAAGGACCTTTGGGTACCCTGGAACAAGGCTCGGGCTGAGCTAAGGATGTGACCCATGGCTGGGCTGACTCGAACTCAGATTCAAAGCATTGCGCTAGGCCTGGTCAACTCCACAAGCGCAGATCAGTTCTACGGCAGCACCCTACTCAACCTGCTTTCTGATGAGGCTAACAGACAAGTCTACCGACTTGTCTGTGATAGCAGCCCTGAGTACTTCGAGACGGTGTCTAGCTTCTCGTGGCCCGCAAATACCGAGAGCCTCGATGTCACCGGGGCCAGCTATCTCGTAGCAGAGCCCTACAAGATCTTGACCATCGAGGAGACCCCGAGATCCGGGGCGGTGTCCCAGTCCAACCTCCCTATCACCTGGAAGCAGATGCGACTCTCAGAGCGTAGCACCTACCTTCAGGATGCAACTCGGGTCTATGGCCGGCACTACTGCCTCCAGGGCACGAGCATGTACGTCGCCCCTATACCGGCTGCTGCGGCCTACGTGAAGGTCCACTGGATTGCACAGCTAGCAGCGCTCTCAGGGGATTCTACCGAGGTGCTGGGTGGGCTCTGTGAGCCCTTCGGTGCAGCCGTGGCGTACTGCTTGGCCAACATGCTCAACAGCAAACAGGAGGGGCAGAACCCGATTGTGGCTAACCTCTGGGCTCAGGCCCAGAAGGACATCGAGAAGCAGGCCAGCAAGCGCGCGATAGGGCCTACTTACGTCAAGCGAGTTGGACTTCGTCGGTGAGTACACCGAAGCCAGTGATTGTGGCAGGCCCTTACAAAGGGGTTGAGCTACGAGAAGCAAGCCAAACACCGCAGCACCTCGAGTTGGCAATCAACGTAGATCTCTCCGGTGGGCGCATAGAAGCTCGTAAGACCTTCTGTACCTACTGGGATCCAGGTTCTTCAGGCGCTCTCCTCATCCGAGGTCAGCTCTGGCTTACAGAAACAATCCCTCAGCGCATCTTGAATGTAGGGGTACTGGCTAACGGGGATATCGCCGTCCATTTCTATGGTACGGACAGCATCTACCTCAGTGCATACAACCTAACAACCGTCTTTGGAGAGCCTCCAGCCACAGGGTTCAACCGGTTTGAGTGCAGCTTCGTGAACACCACGGTGTTGATCAATCGTTCGGGTGTGGGGGCAGAGGCTGTCAACGTCACCATCATCAGTACCAAGTACGGGACCTACCTGTGCGATGGCGTTGATATAGCTCGTGGTCTACCCACGAGCTACGCTATCAAGCAGAACTCAGCCAACATCGCCTACTGGAACTCACAGCCCAAGGGCACGATTACGTGTCTGCATCAAAGCCGCTTGTACCAAGCAGGCTTTGCCCCGGACTCCTCTGTAGTCTTGTCCAAGGTTCTGGAGTCTGACCAGAATCTAGTACCGGACATCCTGATCAAGCCCAGTAGAACAGAGCTCAGCACGCCTGAGTGGGCTATTGCCTACTCCGATGAGTATGACCCCCTTGGTTTTCAAGCTCATCACATCTTCGGTACGGCCAATCACGAGAAGGTCACGGGGTTAGCGAGTTTTCAAGACAACCTGATTATCCTCACGGACCAGAACATCCATACAAAGGTGGGTGGAACAGACGCTGAGTTCAGGGTTTTCAAGTCCGTCTCGGGTGTGGGCTGTGTTGCGCCCCGCTCAATCATCGAGGTGCAGGGCATCCTCTACTGGGTAGCCATGGATGGCATCCATGCCTACGCAGGGGCGGCCTCTCAGGGAGCTCCTAGCACCGCACCCAAGATCAGTACCTCCATCGACCCGTTCTTCACGGGGCGATGGGACAGGACCCGGTTCCCCGAAGAAATCCAGACCAAGCTCACGGCTCTTGGTTATCCCTGGACTGTGGACCCAAGTGACCTGCGTTATTGCCAGGCTATGCACTACCGAGAGCGCAATCAAATCTGGTGGTCCATGCCCGTGAAGTCCCGGGCCCCGGGCAGCTTCGCTGTGACCCTGGTGCTGGACTATATCCTGGGGGCATGGACTTTCTTCGTGAAGACAGTTGGCTCTCGAGCTAATGCGAACCTCGATAGCTGCATGTACTCCGGGCTCTCAGTGCGCCTTGATGGTGCAGAGAAGGTCTACACAACCAACGCCATTGGAGAGTTCATGATCTACGGCGGGGGTAACGGCTACTCCGTCTGCGCCGATGGCAGC
>Ga0209518_1004909_pt1 | contig 10436 bp, 12 predicted proteins | sample RifGroB1_FD_183993 | JGI IMG/M metagenome (GOLD analysis project Ga0209518, IMG submission 183993) | Groundwater microbial communities from Rifle, Colorado, USA - Groundwater B1 (SPAdes) (version 2) | ecosystem: Environmental > Aquatic > Deep subsurface > Groundwater | place: Rifle, Colorado... | reverse complement strand
GATATTAATAGATGGTACTGACGAAAAAACGATGGGATATGCTATTAAAAGGCTTAATAAGCTCAGCTGGTACAAGGAGAAATTACAGGCAAATGCCGAAAGGTTTTCTAAGGAGAGATTTAAGAAGGAAATTAAGAGTTTTGTTGAGAAAGCATGGCAAGCCAAATAGCACATGTTGTATATGGCAAAAAGATATTTGATCGGTTGACGAGTTTTTCGTGGCCAGATTTCGTTGTCGGAACACTTTTTCCGGACATCAGGTACGTCGCAAAGGTTGAAAGAGATAAACTTCATAAGTTCGGCACTTCCGAAGAGTCAATTCCCAGGGGAAATTCTTTTGAGGCTGGTATGTATGTACATTGGCTAATAGATGAAAAAAGAGAGAAATTTATTGTAGAAAGAGGACTATATGAGCTGCTGCCCAAAGGAAATTATATGCACGCCTCGCTAAAATTGGTTGAGGACGAACTGCTATATGACACGTTTGGCGATTGGTCAAAGATAATAAGAATCCTGGATTATTACCCGGAAGAAGAGATGGGGTATGGGATAAATAAAGAGACAGGTGAGTATTGGCACGAACTTTTGAAAAAATATTTTCAGAAGAAGCCTCAACCCTCGACCTTTAGAGAATTGATATTAAGGTTGGGTTTTGATAAAGAGATTGGGGATACGGTTATAGATCAAGTAAAATAATAAAAGGCAACTCCGAAGTAGTAAAAATAATCAAGTCAACGTTTGAATATATTTAAATGCCGGAACTTTCAGACGGTGAAATAACAAATTTTTTAGTTATCCTTCTTTGTGTAATTGTTCTTCTCATTTACAAAAAAACTAAAAGCTACGCTTCAGCCAGGGGCGTCGTTTTGTTTATCGTCTTTGCCATTCTTGCATTTATTAAATTCAAAACTGTTGTGAACCCGACCCTTTTGGGATTTAGGCTTGATAATTTTGAGGCAACTATTTTCCCAACAATACTATTCGTTGTACTGGGAACGGCATTTTTATATTCTATGCGCATTAAAACCCAAAAATTTAAGGTCGTAAAGTGGTTAATGTCTTTAGCCAGCCTTTATTTGGTTTTCGGCATCGCCCAGCAGACGTTTTTTCAATCTATTTTTACCCACAGTCTAAATACTCTTTTGGGGAATCAAGTCTTAGCCGTTTTATTATCAGGAATATTTTTTGCCTCTTTTCACTTAAAGAAGGGAACAAGGGGTATAAGGTTTGGTATTATGGCCCTTTTGGGCGGATTTGTAATGTCTTATCTTTTTCTTTCCAGCCCCAACATAATTCTTCTTGGGGTTTCGCATGCCTTTTTGGCAAGTGGTTACTATTTTTGGGTTAATGATGAAAATAACCTAGAAAGGAGACTTAAATTAGAACATGCCAGAACTTCCTGAAGTAGAAACCATAAGAGGAAAGTTAGAAAAGTATCTAATTGGCCACGAAATAACTGGGGCAGATGTCCATTACAAGAATTTTGGGGGGCAGGAAGAATTTTTAGTCGGAGGCAGGGTCAAAAGCATAAGAAGGTTTGGAAAGGTTATTGCCATCGATCTTGATAACGGGTATTCGCTTGTTATTCATATAAAACTCACTGGCCAGTTAATTTACAGGGGATCAAACCTTAAGGGTGTCCCTGAACTTTCTAAGAAGGTTGTGGGTGGGGTTCCTGGTAAGCATACACACGTGGCCTTTGAACTGGATAAAAATGGTGCCCTTTACTATAACGACATCCGGCGTTTTGGTTGGCTAAAGGTTGTTAAAACTAAAGAGGTTGAGGAGATTCCTTTTATCAAAAAGCTTGGCCCGGAACCATTTGGGAAGCTGACCTTTGAGCTTTTTTCTCAGACTCTTTCAAAAAGCGCCCGTCCCATAAAAATAGTTTTGATGGACCAGGAGAAATTGGGCGGGGTAGGGAATATCTATGCAAATGACGCCTTATGGCTTGCCAAGATTAATCCCAAAAGGCCTGCCAAGGATTTGGGAACTAAGGAAGCAAAAACTCTTTATAGGGCCATTCTCAAAGTTTTAAAAGAGGGAATAAAAGATGGAGGATCCTCTGAGCTTTCCTACGTTACTCCGGACGGAAAAGAAGGTCAGTATCAAAAACACGCCCTTGCATACGGAAGGGAGGACGAGCCCTGCAAGCGCTGCCATAAGGGTAAGTTTATTAAGTGCTTTCTTGGCGGTCGAGGAACATATGTTTGCCCAGTTTGTCAACGAGATTAGTCGGTTACTTTAATTATGATTTCTAAACTTCGTATAAACAACTTCAGGAATTTCAAGACTAAACTTTTGGATTTTTCCCCCAAGACTACAATAATTATTGGACCGAATGCATCGGGCAAAACAAATATTCTGGAGGCTTTATTTGTTCTGTCTTCAGGCAAAAGTTTTAGGGCCCACATTGAGGAGGAGATGATTAATTATGCAAAAGACCTGGCAAGGATTAAAGGAAGGATTCAAAAAGACGGGGAGATTAAAGACCTGGAAGTCGTTTTAACCAGGGGATTTATAGATATAGGAAAAAACTCGCCCGAGAAGGTTGCCAGAAAAAAACTTTTGGTGGGAGGAATCCCCAAAAGATTAATCGATTTTGCGGGCAATTTCAGGGTAGCCCTTTTCGGTCCGTGGGATCTTGATCTTGTTACGGAATCTCCGAGCCTGAGAAGGCGCTTTTTAGATACTGTTTTATCTCAGGTTGACCGGGAATATAGACGCGCGTCTTTGTCGTATGAGAAGGGTTTAAGGCAAAGAAACAGGCTTCTTCTTAGGATTCGGGACGAGGGGCTATCCCGGGGGCAACTTCTTTTTTGGGACAAACTGCTTGTCAGAAACGGAGACTACATTTCCCGCATAAGGGAGGAGTTTATTGATTTTGTAAATATGACTCCGCCTCTTGATAGCGAAGTATTTAGCCTTGAGTACGACAAGAGTGCTATTTCTGAGGCTCGACTTGAACAGTACGCAGAGGAAGAAGTTGCTGCGACAACCACGTTGGTTGGTCCCCACAGGGATGACTTTATTTTCTCAAGGGGAAGAAGGGACCTGGCAAGATACGGTAGCCGTGGAGAGCAAAGGATGGGCGTTTTATGGCTTAAATTGGCAGAGCTTAAATTTATAGATGAAAAAACAGGTAGTCGGCCGACCCTCCTTCTTGACGATATATTCTCGGAACTTGACCATAGGCACCGCGAAATTGTACTTTCCGCCTCCCAAAACCAACAAACAATAATTTCTACAGCAGACCCGCACTTTCTTGGAGGAGTAAGAAAAGTGGAAAAAATTAAGCTCGGAGGGTAAAATAGGGGCATGGCGGAAAAAACCGAAGATATAGACAAAATTTATGTGGTAGATCGAGAACTTGAGGCAGAAAGAAAAGCCAAGGAAGAGGCAGAGAGGCAGGCGCAGCTTAATAATCCTCCAATTGATACTTTACGTCCAGTTGATCCTCACACAGGCAGACGCACGGACCTACTTCCCGGAAGGCCTGAAAAAAGTAGTTACCCGGGGAATAAACCTCCAAGGCCGGTGTCTATGGGTGGGGCAAAAGACGACTAGCGCCTTTTTACAAGCCTCGTGAGGTTATAGGTAATTACAACCGCCAAGACTGTTACCAATACTGCATAAATAAGAAGAGAAATTATTCCGGAGTTGCCACCCACAACGGGCTTGATATACCCTTCGACGACTTCTTTAATTAGCTCATTCCAGGCTAAGGCAGCCACAAGTCCAAACCCACTGGTTGCTAAGCTCAACATTTGTTTAAAGACCTCCTTTTTAATTCCGGAAAGGTGCCTGGTTATCTTTACCATGGGTAAGTCTTAGTATAGAGTAAAAGGGCACAAGTTTTTCAAGTATGTCAGAAATTTTTGACCCAAACGCCCTGAAAAAACTTTATAAACCTGCCCACGATTCTGGTGGAGAGGACAATGGTAAGGTAACCATAATTGGCGGCTCGGAACTTTTCCACGGGGCTCCGCTTTTGTCTCTTAAGGTAGCCTCAAGAATAGTTGACATGGTCTTTTTTGCTTCCCCCGAAAAATCCGTAGGGCATATTGCGGAAAAGTTTAAAAGCAGACTGTTTTCTTTTATCTGGATACCATGGGAAGAAGTAGATAGGTATATCGAAAAGTCGGAAGCGGTTCTTATTGGGCCGGGATTCATGCGCTATAGAAGCGAAAAAACACCACACAGCCACGAATCTCATATTTGCGACGACGCCCGTCGTGAAACGAGGGATATAACCGAAAGACTTCTTAAAAAATTTCCCAATAAACGTTGGGTTATTGATGCGGGAAGTTTACAAACGATGGATGCAGGGTGGACCCCACAAGGCGCAATTGTGACTCCCAACAGAAAGGAGTACCAGATTATGTTTGGTACGATGTCTCCCCAGGAAGCTGCGCAGAAATACAATTGTACGATAATTGCCAAGGGTCCAACCGCTTACGTTGTTGACTCAGAAAAGACGGTAGAAGTGAAAAATGGCAACCCCGGACTTACCAAAGGGGGAACGGGCGACGTTTTGGCAGGACTTGCAGCTGCACTTTTTGCCAAAAATGACGCATTCTTGGCCGCCTGCGCAGCAAGTTATGTTACCAAGGCTGCGGCCGATGAGCTATATAAGAAAGTGGGCACCGGTTACAATGCGGATGACCTGGCAGACAAAATTCCCGAAACCCTCCACAATCTTATAAGGTAATCTTGTTTTTTCCGCAAATTTTGCAATAATTGGGATGGATGTACTCTCCGAAGTTTACTATTTCAAATAAAATCCTCAAAAATATCGGCAGCATCGAGGCTGCCAAAGAGGTAATCGAAAACGCCCCCCTGGTTCCTGCTTTTGAAAAAGAATTTCAGTCAGACGCTTTGGTTAGAACCGTTTACCACGGTACCCACATCGAAGGAAACGACCTTACCCTAATGCAGGCAAGAAAGGTTTTGGAGGGGGAGGAGGTAACTGCAAGGGATAGGGACGTACAGGAAGTAATCAACTATAGAAGAGTGGTTGAGCTTTTAGAAGAGCTTGCGGCAAAGCGCGGGGGTTATGAGCCTTCGATGTTAAAGGATATTCATAAAGAAACTGTAAGAAACGTGGTGGAAGAGCATAAGGCAGGGGATTTTAGAAAAACCCAGGTTGTAGTTAAGGAAGGAGGAACGGGAGAAGTAATCTTCAGGCCCCCCGCCTTCCCTGAAGTTCCTTATCTTATCGAGGATTTTGTAGATTGGTTGAATAGCGATGAGGCAAAAGAACTGCATCCAATCTTAAGGGCAGGAATTACGCACTATGTTTTGGTTGCAATCCACCCATTTGTAGAAGGAAACGGTCGAGCCGCAAGGGCCTTCACAAGCCTTATCCTTATGAGGGAAGAGTACGATATCAAGCGCTTTTTTGCCTTGGAGGAGCACTTTGACGCCGACCCTCAAAGCTATTACAGGGCCTTTTGGGTAGTTGATAAAGACGCTCCCAATATAGCGGAAAGGGACCTTACGCCCTGGCTGGAATACTTTACCGAGGTTGTAGCAATTGAGCTTTCCAAGATTAAAGAGAAGGTCAGAAAACTCTCGATAGACGTAAGGCTTAAGATGAGAATAGGTCACCAGGTAGCACTTTCCGAGCGCCAAATGAAGCTTATAGAGTACCTTTCCGAAAAGGGCCCGTCCATAATGCAAGAGCTTAGACATGTCCTTCCCATGGTTTCAGAGGATACGGTTCTCAGGGACATTAAAGACCTTTCTGAGAAAAATATAATCAAAAAGGAAGGAAGCACAAAGGCGTCCAAGTACGCCCTAGCCAATAAATGAAACCCACAGACCCGCAGTTTATCTATATGATTTTGGTTCTGCCTGCGCTTTTCGGGCTGACCCTAATTGGGGAGGGGATAGCAAAAATTATTCACGACGAAGGAGGATTCATAAATATTTTTTTTGGACTTGTATTTATCGTAATAGTTATTTTTGCCTACTATTTCTTCTCTACCTACTTCGGGGCCAGAGCCTAATAATAAGTGACTTTGTTTGGGATTTAGATATAATTGGGTTGTATGAAATTTAAGGCTTTTTCCCAGTACCTTCAGAGGCTTGAAAAAACCCCATCCAGAAATGAAATTACCCAAATTCTTGCAGAGCTTTTCAAGGAGTCCTCCCAAAAAGAAATAGATAAAATTGTTTATCTGGCCTCGGGGCAACTTGCCCCATCTTATGTGGGAATAGACTTTAACATAGCGGAAAAGCTGATGATGAGGATTATCGCAAAAGCCTATGGGGTGGATCTGGAAAAGGTAAAAGCCGAGTTTAAGCAGAAAGGGGACTTGGGAATAGTTGGGGAAGGACTTGCAAAGGCTAAAGGCAAAGACCCGGAAGTACTAGAAGTATACGAAACGCTACTTGGCATGGCCAGAGAAGCCGGTGGGGGAAGAAAGGAAAATAGACCAAATGGCGGCTCTTCTGTCCTCTTTGGATCCGCTTTCCGTTCGCTACGTTGCCAGAATTCCTGTAGGAAACTTACGCCTAGGCTTTTCCGACATGACCATTCTTGATGCCCTTTCAGTAATGCTAACCGGAGACAAATCGGGGCGGCATGAGATTGAGGCGGCTTTTAACGTAACGGTGGACGTAGGCAAAATTGCCGCCCTCTTAAAAGAAAAAGGTCTTGAGGCGGTTAAGGATGTTAAGCCCGTTCCTGGAGTTCCTATTCGGCCTTCCTTGGCGGAAAGACTTCCGTCTGCTGAGAAAATGCTGGAGAAAGTCGGGAAAACATTGGCCGTCGAACCAAAATATGACGGCTTTAGGGCGCAGGTTCATATTTGGAAAGAGGGGGAAAAAAAAGTAAGCATTTATTCCAGAAACCTGGAAAATACAACATCGATGTTTCCGGATTTGGCAACAGCGGCTGCGGAGATTAATGTCGACTCCGCCATTTTTGACGCAGAGGCAATTGCGTATAATGCAAAGACTCAGAAATTTTTGCCCTTCCAGGAGACCGCCCAGAGAAAAAGAAAATATGGGATTGAGGATGTCATAAAAAGGCTTCCCCTAAAGCTTTTTATCTTCGACATCCTCTACAAAAACGGAGAAAGTCTTATGGAAAAACCATTTAGCCAAAGAAGAAAGGTCCTTTTGCAAACTGTTTCTAACTCCGGACCAATTCAGGTTATCAGACAGGAGATTGTTAGTGATCCGGACAAGATAAGGGACCTTATCAAAGAATACCTTTCGGAGGGGCTTGAGGGTGCTTTGATTAAAAAGATTGACGCGCCTTATAAAGCAGGAGCAAGGGGTTACCACTGGGTCAAATACAAAAAAACGACGGAGGATGGTGTTGCCGATACAATTGATTGCCTGGTTATCGGGGTTAATAAAGGAAAAGGAAAAAGGGCGGGATTTGGGGTGGGAGCATTTTTGGTGGGGGTAAGGGATGGAGCAAAATTTAAAACAACCTCCAAGATAGGCACGGGATTAACAGATGAGCAGTGGAGGGAGCTTGACAGGCGGGCTAAAAACTTGGAAGTTGCCCAAATGCCCAAAGAATATGAGGTAGACAAAAATTTAACACCGGACGTTTGGTGTAAGCCTTCCCTGGTTGTTGAGATTTTGGCAGACGAGATTACAAAAAGCCCGATCCATACTGCGGGCCTTGCCCTAAGATTCCCCAGACTTATCAGGTTTCGGGACGAAAAAAGCCCTGGGGATTCAACAAGCCTTACGGAGCTTACAAAACTATATAAAATGCAAAAGGCTTAAGGCTGGTTATGATAGGATTAATTTATGTTTCCCCAGGAGACAGGGTTAAGCTCCCAAGAGGCAAGGGTTAGGCTTGCCCGCTATGGAGCTAACCTAATTTCCGAGAAACCGCCTCCCTCAAATTTGGCCACATTTTTCTCTCAGTTCAAAAATCCTCTCGTTTATGTCCTGATTCTTGCAGGAGTTACAACTTTGCTTCTAAAACACTTTTCGGATACCGCCATTATTTTAGCCGCAGTACTGGTTAACACGGTTTTGGGTTTTCTCCAGGAAGCAAAGGCAGGCAGGGCACTTTCTGCTCTTAAGCAGTTGGTTGCACCCCAGGCCGATGTAGTAAGAGACTCAAAGAGGCAAAAAATTGAAGCAAAAGAAGTAGTTCCTGGAGATATGGTAATTCTTTCCCAGGGAATGAAAGTTCCGGCAGACGGACAGCTAATCCACAACAATAGACTTTTTGTCAATGAGGCCATTCTTACAGGAGAAAGCCTGTCGGTTGCCAAGGCCAAGGGCGAAGAAGTTTATATGGGAACAACCGTATCTTCTGGCCAAGGCCTGATGGAGGCCAGAGTTACGGGAGCAAATACCCAAATAGGCAAAATTGCCCAGGAGGTTGGGGAAACGCCCGAGGACACTCCTTTTAAAAGACAGATTTCCCATTTTAGCAGGCATCTTCTTGTACTGGTCGGAGCCCTTACCCTATTTGTATTTATCATCGGTTTGATTTCAGGCGAGTCCATAATAGAGATTTTCAAAACCGCGGTTGCATTGGCAGTTTCGGCAATTCCCGAAGGCCTAATTGTTTCTTTAACCGTGGTTCTGGCAATCGGTATGCAAAGGATATTAAAACGAAATGGTCTGGTCCGAACGCTAACCTCTGCCGAAACCCTGGGTGGAGTCACGACTATATGCGTTGATAAAACAGGCACGCTCACTGAAGGAAAAGTGAAAGTAATAGACGTAGTCGGGGACAGACTTGAGCTTGCCAAGCAGGCTGTTTTGGCCAATGACTTAGACGAACCACTCGTCGTTGCCGCATTTGAGTGGGCAAGGCAGTTCGTCAAAGATTATCTGCAAGAGCACCCCAGGCTCGATAGTATTCCCTTTTCCTCAAAACAACGCTTTTTTGCAAGCCTCCATAAATGGAAGGAAGGTAAAAACATCATTTTTGTTAATGGTGCCCCTGACTTTCTTCTTTCTTGGTCCAATATTCCCGAAGGACAGAAGAAAAAAATACAGCAGCAAATTGAAGATTTGACTAAAGAAGGCAAAAGAGTCATTGGCTTCGCCCGCAAAGAGGTACCGAAGTCCCAAAGGAAACTGGTAAGAGACCAAGTCAAGAGCGGGCTTTCCTGGATTGGCCTTCTTTCCTTTTCGGACCCGGTCAGGCCTGGTGTAACCGAAGCCATGGACAAGGCCCAAAAAGCCGGGATAAGAATCATAGTTATAACGGGGGATTATCCTAATACGGCCAAAGCGGTTTTGACAGAGATTGGTTTGCCGGCTTTGGAATCCGAAGTATTATTGGGGGATGATCTTGAGAAACTATCCCTGACCGAACTTTCCCGGGAAGTTACTAAGATTAAGCTTTTTGCACGAACAACTCCGGACCAGAAACTAAAGATTGTTGAAGCCCTTAAAAGGAACGGTGAGGTGGTAGCCATGATGGGCGATGGAGTTAACGACGCCCCTGCTATTAATAAAGCGGACATAGGAATTGTTGTGGGAGATGCTAGCGATGTAGCTAGGGAGTCGGCGGACTTGATTTTATTGGATTCGAATTTTGCCACAATCGTTGCGGCCGTTGAGGAAGGCCGGGGAATTTTTGAAAATATCAGGAAGATTATTCTTTATCTTCTTTCGGACGCTTTTGGAGAAATAGTTACCGTAATTTTAGCAATAGTTGCCTCGCTACCCCTTCCGGTCACAGCAGTTCAGATTCTTTGGATAAATCTGGTATCGGACGGATTCCCTTCTCTGGCCTTGACGGTGGACCCAAAAAGAAAAGGCATTATGCAGGAGCCTCCGCGTTCTCCCAAGGAAAATGTTGTAAACGGCTGGATGAAGGTATTAATAGGAGCGGTAAGTGCATTTTCGGGCGTTTTTGCTTTGGCCTTTTTCGCGTATGTGTTTAATGCGGGGGGCGATCTTAAGTTGGCCAGAAGCGTTGCCTTTCTAACGTTGGGAGTAAACTCTTTGGTTTATGTGTTTTCAGTAAGAAATTTAGCCACACCTTTTTGGAAGAGTAACATTCTAGGCAATAAGTGGCTTATTGTGGCAGTCGTGGCGGGGTTTATGCTCCAGGCGGTTCCTTTTATTACTCCACAAAGCAGGGAATTTTTCGATACAGCCTCCATACCACTTAATTATTGGCTTGTGTCTTTGGCTCTAGCCGCACTTATGTTTATAATGATTGAAGTGTCAAAATTTGTATTAAGAAAGACAAAATCATGATTGTACTTTTGATATTACTGATTTTTTTGTTCTCCTTTGCCCTTATTAAGTCTGCGGATCAGGTGGTTTTGGCCCTAAGGCGTCTTTCGCGGGGCTCGAAATCCACGGGCTTTATCCTTTCGGCCCTTCTTATCGCTCTGGCGACCTCCTTCCCGGAGCTTTTTGTTGGGATAACCGCCGCTCTAGAGGGAGCCCCGGCACTTTCTCTGGGCAACGTGATGGGGGCCAATATT
>Ga0209518_1004907_pt1 | contig 10443 bp, 20 predicted proteins | sample RifGroB1_FD_183993 | JGI IMG/M metagenome (GOLD analysis project Ga0209518, IMG submission 183993) | Groundwater microbial communities from Rifle, Colorado, USA - Groundwater B1 (SPAdes) (version 2) | ecosystem: Environmental > Aquatic > Deep subsurface > Groundwater | place: Rifle, Colorado... | reverse complement strand
GGAAATCCGGCGACGACGACGCGGCCAGCGAACTGATGCTACCTGTAGCTTTCTGCTTGCAATTGTTCGCAGTCCGACCTAATCTTACCTGGAGACCTGGAGCTGTCGGAAGGGTTCCGGGTAAACTACTGCTGTGGCAGGCGAGAGTGCCCACCCTCGCCTGTCTTTCTTTTTGCGCCCGCCTCAGCGATAATGCCGCCATGGAGCGATACAACTGCTACTGTCGGTGCGGCACTGTCTACCGTGCAACAATCAAGGGCGATTGGGATCCGCCTTTCATGGTGCTATGGCCGGAGCCAACCACCTGTGAGGCGATGTCGTCGCACATAGAGCCGTTCCTCGCCTTGCGCGCCGCATTGGCCCTAGCGTTCATCGTCGAGACAGACCCGCCTTGTCCGAGTTGCGGCACCATCACGCTGACACAGCGTTGTATCAGCGACAAAGCCTCCAAGCCGACCCGTGGCTCGGTTTGATCCCCCAACGCCCCCTGCGCAATCCTGGCGCGTTTACGCCCTACACACGCAGATACAAATTTGCCAAATATGCGTACATGCGACACGTTGAAACGACTTTGACGCAGGAGCAAGTCTACCAGACGACGGTGCTGATCGTCGGCCGGATCGCCACCGAGCGCCTTTGCCGGGAGTTCGGCGGGCGCCGGGTCCAGTTCCCATCGCCTTGGAAGCTCATCCCCCCTGGCGCCCGACGCGCTATCATCCGCCTGGACAAAGCCGGGGTTCCCCGGAGCGACATCTCCATACGGATGGATATGCAGACGGAAGACGTGGCCGCGGTCCTGGACCGCCTGAACGGAGGGCGCAACCATGGCCCACGGTAGGGATGTGCCGTTTCTGCCCGTCCTGGAGTGCCGTAACTGCCCCTGTTCGGCGCGATGCCCTAAGTACGACCCAGCCAGGGAGGACTGCTTCTGGGAGGTATCCGCCAGCCAGCCGGACGTGGATACGAAGAATGGCCTGGTCGAATTGCTCAGCGAGAGCTTGCTGGTCAACTACTTGCGATTCCGCCGGGAGTCCAACATGGCAGCCCTGGATGCCCAAGTCGATCCCAAGGTCCAGATCGGGCTGACGTCCCTGAGCCGGGAGATCACCCGTCTGGGCCTGGCCCTGGCCAAGATCGGCGGCCTGACCCAGGAGGACACCCATTTGCATCTGCACCAAGACCAGATCCTGCAATTCACGCAGCAGACGAGCACGATCTTACAAAAGGCCCAGGATCGTCTTCGCATCTTGGCTGCGGAGAACGTGGAGCCGACGCCCCTGATCATCAACCCCGACGTGAAGGTAGCGTGATGGTTGACTTGGCCGATGAGCTTCAAGACGCCATGACCGAGACGGAACGGTACATCGACGATCTGGAGATCCTGGCGGCCCGCAAGAATCTCGGCCACTTCGCGGAATACGTCATCACGGACAGCCAGACCAATCTGCCGATCAAGCTCTGGCAGGGCCACTGGGAATGGATCAAGCACATCACCCGCTGGTGGGCGCCGGGCGCCAACATCGGAATCCTCGCTCCGACTGGACACGGAAAATCCGCGATAGCAGCCACATCGCTCCCACTCTTCGTTCTGGGCCTGGATCAGCGACTGCGAATCGGCATCGTCTGCAACTCGGACAATAACGCCGAGGCCCGAATCACTTCTTGCGGCGAGTACATCAAAACGTCAGAGCGTTACCATCGCGTCTTTCCGCAGGTCACGTCCGATCCGGCGCGAGCATGGAATACCCAGCGCCTTTTTATCCGCCGACCAACTATCTCGAACGAGGCCAGCCTGAACGCCTACGCCATTGGCAGCCGTCGAACTGGCGCTCGCGTGGATATCCTGATCGGCGACGATGTAATTGACCTGGATGATCGCCTCTCTCTGAAAGTTCGATTAGAACGCATCCAGCGATGGAAGGGGGTCTGGTCGAAGAGACGCGAGCCGAACGGCGTGACGGTCTTCATCTGCACCCCCTGGGCGGACGGCGATCTGCGTGACGAGCTGATGGACTTGGGCCATTGGCACTGGTTGGTGCAAGGCGTCAACGAGGACCTGACGGCTATCGAGCAGCCGCCCAAAGAACCGGCGAATCTGTACTGCAATCGACCCAACGTAGCCAACGCGGACTCGCCGATCGACATTCCGCTTTGGGATCGCTGGACGCAGAAAGCATTGGAAGAAGATCAAGCTGAGTCCGCAGAGCTGTTCAACATGACCAAACGGATGTTGCCGAGCAACCCGGAAGCCATCATCTTCGATCTCGACAAGGTGGACGCCGCCTGTCGCTGGAATCTCGCCGTCGAAGATATCGTTCCGTTCGACAACGAAGGTCTCCCGGAATGGCCCTGCTGGACGGGCGTGGACTTGTCCGGTGAAGGCCGACCCGGGTGTGCCCTGTTTACCTTTTGCCGCGCGCCGATGAATGCGCCGACCCATGTTCGCGGGAAGAACATTGTGATGGACATTCGCGTTGGAGCGTGGGGCATGGATGTGAAGATGGTCGAACAGATCTATGAGGTCGATGCCGCGTTCCGTCCCATCGTGATTGCTATTGAAAATAACTTTTTGCAGAAACGATGCGTCGAGTGGTACAAGGAAAAGTACGGCACCGCCGTCAACGTTCGCGGAATCCATACCGGCAAAACAAAGCTGGACCCTGCCAGCGGCGTTCCGGGATTGGCCATTCAGGTCGCCAATGACGGCTGGATCATACCCATGAAGCATATCGCCGATCATCGCCCGAAGCGAGCTCGCTGCCCCTGTGGATACTGCCGGTTGATCCGGGAAATGACGAGCTATCAGACCGGTTCTGAATCGTCCCATGATGTGCTGATGGCTTGGTGGCAGGCCACAAGGGTAGCTAGTCGGTCGAAGACGCCAAAGGCGCCGCCGCTGATGGAAACGGGCGAGAGTCGCATCTTCGGCGGGGTTGCACGGGTGTTCAATACGCTCCCCATGCCGCAGGTGTAGCCTACAAGCAGCGTAGATTTGTCGATAAGGTAAAACCATGAGCCAAGTGAAGTCGCTCGCAAGCATCGAAGAATTCGCCAACATCTCCCTGGCCGCTGGCGTCGGTATGCGTCCAGGCGCTTGGATGAACGGCGCTGGCAGTGAACTGTTCCAGGAGATCACCCGCCGTCCAGACGCCGAAGGCATTACGCCCGTTGAAGAAAATGGCGTCATCCAGTGCCGGCAATATGGCCCCCGGATCATCCCTCAGTCCAAGCGCAAGCTCATGCTCCAGGACCCCCAGCTCCACCTGGGCTACCGCGCCATCTGTGCGCCCATCATGGCGTCCTTGGCTATGCCGCAGTTCGTCGCCTCCGATCCTGTCGTCGAGGCATATTGCATGTCCGCAATCGTGCCCTTGCTTCGCCGGATCGGCGTCATCTCTTTAGGTGCTCTACCCTACGGCTACATGGCCTGCGAGAAGCTCTACGAGTTGCGGGACCTGGACTTGATGGTGACGGAATCGGATCGCACCGTTCGCCGCGTTCCGTTCAAGGGCGCTGTCGTCCTGAAAGATCTGCGCGATCTGGACCCCGAAGACTGGTCGCCCTACATCACAGCGAAAGGCTCCGAATTCGCCGGCGTCGGCAAGGGGATGACCCCCTTCTCCGCGTCCGATAGTTGGGTCCCCACGCCGGCGTCACCCATTCGCCCCGCGGATAAAGCCTATCTCGTGGTGAACGAGCCGGAATTCGGCAGCTTGTGCGGCAAGAGCATCCTGGACCCCGCTTACGAAGTCTGGGCCTGGTGCGTGTACGCGAGCATGTGGATGAACCGCTGGTTGGAGAACCGGGCCATTCCGTGGGTCTATGGCTATGCACCCCAAGAAGTGACGGACGAGGATGGAAACACAGTTACCGGCGTCCGCTATCTCGCCAAGCTCATCGGCAAATTGAAGGGGGAAGGCATCATCGGGATGCCCAATGCCCTCATCGACGGAGCCAACGGCCCGACGGACAAGCGGGAGTGGGAAGTCGGACTTGTCAAGGACGAGCAGCGGGGCGATCAGTTCGTGCGAATTCTTGACTACTTCCAGACGCTCAAGCTCCGTGCCTTGGTCATCCCGGAACGGACGCTCACCCAATCCGCCCAGCAGTACGGCACGTTCGCCCTGAGCTTGACTCACAAGGAGGTCTTCGAGACTAACGAAACTCTAATCCTGGACACCACGCTGGAGCACGTCAACCGCTGGCTCATCAAGCCGCTGGTGAAGATGAACTTTGGCCCGGAAGCAACCGCTACGCTCACGACCGTCATCCGCATCTCCGACCGCCGCGACTTGATTTCGCGGATGCTGGAGACGGTCATCAACGCCGAAAGTAAAGCCGGTGGTCCAAGCACGACAGCGGAGCTGGTAGATGTCATCCGGGCCTACCAGCAGCTCAACATCCCCACCCGCGCCATCGGCGACACGCCGCAGCATCTCGTTCAGCCGGTAGCCCCGGTATCCGACGCCGATCTGTCCGCCAATCTGCTGACGCTCCCGGAATACATCCGCATGTCGGCGGATTACCACGGGGACAAGGATGCCCGCCTGGACTCCAAGCCGCTGCAAAAGGCGGTCTACGAGCAACTAGCTCGCGCCCACGGCAATACCGGTCTGGTCAGCAAGATGGCCGACGCCGCGACGAAGTATCTGCTCAGCCGGTTGGCGGCTTAGAGTACGCCGAACAGACCCGCTCCCCAGTCCCGCTCTCTGCGAATACAGCCGATTCCCACCCGCATCATCAATCCGCCAACTAGAAGAGCACCTGCGCCGACAATGATCCTTGTCCAATCCAACCCGTCCATGATCTCTCCTTAAAGCAACAGCAGTGCTGGCCAGACGATCTTCAGCGCGTCGCCGAAGATTCCGTAAACGATGGCTCCAATGACGAGCATGACGATGAAGGCGCAAAACCCGTCCGCCTCGCTGTGCGTTGCGTTCCAGTGCGGATATTGCGGGACGGACTTGGACCGCTTATCCGCCGCCGGTCTCCGTGGCCGCCGTTCTCGTGCCGCAAGCTGCTCGTCCAGCTTCCGCAGGTCTTCATTTGCCGCCTTGGTCTTGATCTCCGCCTGCGCCTCTTGCGGCATGGCCGCGACCATCTTCTCGAACTCAGCATGACTGATTTTCACGCCTACCATCCCTTCTGCGCTTTGATCTCTTTGGCGATGGAGATAACAGCGTCGGCAGCGATAGCCTTGTCAGTTTTGGAGATGCCCCAGCCAACGCGAGCATTCCGCGTGAGATTGGCACGATAGCCGATGACGCTGTGCGCAACTCGCCAACCGCCATCTGGAGTCGATTCAGCAGTTCCTTCAACGGTTCTGCTCGTTCTTCCTTGTATATGGGATTTATCATGCCTTGCCTCCCTCGATGAGAACGAATGGCTCGTTCGCGCCTAGTTCTTTGCGAACGCCCCTTACCGGCCTTCTGCCCACGTAGACCCAAGTATCCGGCGGCACGTCTTTGAGTTGCTCAAGCAATTCGCCCACGGTCAACGGCAAGCCACTGCGCTGGTCTTCGTGCTCTATGTCGAACATCGCACAACCTCCTCTGGATTTTGTGCCGCCCGGATGTCGAGCGAGCAGAATGGACATTGGATGATTTCGGGATAGAACCAGAACGGTGATTTTTTCTTACGCTTCATGCAGATTTTCCCGCATCCGTCAGTTGTCTTCCTAACCTCGTCCGCACGATCAACTCTTTGTGCAAGAGCCACGGCTCCACCACGTCCACCAAGGTCTGCGCGGAATCCCCCATTGTCGCCGCCATCGCCTCTACGCCCGCAGGCCCGCCCCGGTGTGGCCCTGCCAGAACCCGTAGATACCGCCGGTCCAGTTCGTCTAAGCCCAGCTCGTCGATGCCCAGCATGTCCAGCGTCTCTTGCACCGCTGCCTGGTCGATGGGACGCCGATGGACCTGAGCCAAGTCCCTCGCCCGGCGCATGAGCCGCAGCGCGATCCGCGGCGTTCCCCGTCCCCTGGAAGCCAGCAGCAGGGCAGAACCAGCGCCCAGCTTGAGTCGCATCTTCTTGCTGGTCTGCTCGATGATCTGACTCAGCTCGAAGTCGCTGTAGAGATTCAGCCGCCAGACGTGCTCGAAGCGGTCGTAGAACGGCTGGGTCAGCCTGCCCGCCATCGTCGTGGCGCCGATCAGGGTGAACGGCTTGACCTTGATCCGCACGGGCATGGAAGCCCCCGACGCCATCTCCACCTGGAAGTCGGCGGCCAGTTCTTGCATAACCGGGTAAAGAATTTCCACAACGCATGTGCTGGAAGAATGGACTTCATCCACGAACAGCACGTCGCCCGTCGCTAGCTGGGTCAAGACGCCCATGATGTCCCCCGGCCGCTTGAGCATCGGTCCCGATGTGACGTAGCACTTCGTGCCCATATCGTCGGCGATGGCTCTCGCCAGCGAAGTTTTGCCAGTACCCGCCGGCCCGTGGCAAAGGACGTGACCTAGTGGTTCTCCGCGTTCCTTCGCCGCCTGCATGAACATCCTGAGCTGCCGAAGCACTTCCGGCTGGCCGATCCAGTCGTCAAGACTGGGCCGGACGCTCTTCTCAATTTGCAGTTCATGCTCGTCGGCGGCACTGGCGTCAAACGGTCTTGCGCTCATGATTTCACCATCTTGATGCCCCGCCTTTTTGCTTCCGCCGCAATGGTTTTGTAACGCAAGAATGCCTCGTCCAGATGCTCTTGGGATGTATATGGTCCGCTCGCGCGCTCACGAGCGTCGTCTAACGCTTCGCGCAGTTCATCGTCGCTGCATTCGATCAAGTCCCTGGTAACTTTGACTTTCATTGCCTCTGCTCCTGTTCCAACTCCCGCCGCAGCCGTTCCTTCTGCCGCTCGCGCTCCTGATTCCAGACCAGGGCGGCGAAGAGCGAGAAGAACAGCCACAGCAGATTCGTGATGACGCAAATCCACCAAGCCATACTTTCCCTCCTCATTTACATGTTTGATCCATTGCTCCTGATAAGGCCAAAGAGCCTTGTCGTGGAGACAGAATTCTCGGGCGAAAGCCAGGAAGTTCCGCCGCCATAGACATACCGAGCTGTCCAATTCACGGGTTCTTGGCCCGAATGGCATTGCTCATCTCCACTTCAGTTTGAGCATGTCGTAGGTCTCCTGATTCGTCCGCGGATGCCAGCACAGGCAATGGTCCGCCCGCTTGAAGACCAAGCCCTCCTCATCTGCCCGGTTGCGAGCCAGCAATTCCTGCTGGACCTGCCGCCATTCCGCCGCCGACCAGCTTCGACTGGCGTATAGGGTCATGCCCTTATACGCCGCGACGACGCACATCTCCATGCCGACTTGACCGTCGATGTTCAGCCTGCGAATCAATCCGCTCTGCCGATCCCGGTAGATTACGTCAGTCAGGTTGACGTTATCGAGATAGGCGTCGTCCCATACGCAGAGCCGGTTATTCGGTTCCCCAGCCTGCCTTGGCCCGATGACCTCGCCGTCCAGGATGAAGTTGTCTCCGAAGATCGACTTGATCCAGGACCAGTCGTAGCCCTTCGTAGCGGCCAGCGGATACTGCCCCGCCTTGCCGAATACTTTGAACTCGCCGTCGAAGCACTCGATAACCGCGCGGTGGCCGTCGTACTTGATCTGGACGATCCAATCACCCACCAGAGTCGGCACGGAGTAGATTCGTTTGGGATTGGGGGGAAAGAGTCTCATTGCGATTGCTCCTGATGACGACTTGGGATGTTGTATCTTCGCCGTGCGAACGATGGCGGCTCCAATGGTTCGCCTGATTTTCCGATCTCGGAATGGCCGCAGCGCTCGCACTCTCGCACGCACCATTTATTTGGGAAATAGTCCGCGTTTGGCGGCTTTCCCTCTCCACCCTCATATGTTCCAGGATCGAGGGGTGCCACGCCAAGTTCATCGTCCGCCAACCAAACGAAGTCATCTTCGTCAGCCGGATCAAGCTGGATCTTCGGCCGTCCATTGATGCCCCACGCCTTGCCACAGTTCCCGTCGCAGCACACACGCATCGGTTTGCCACAGTATTTGACGACCGCTTCGCACTTCATGGATTTCACTCCGCCACCAGCATGTTCATCACATAGCCACAGCCGCCGTCGAACCTGATCCTGGCCTTCTCGCCGGGATCGGCCTCGATTTCGACCGTCCCGTCGCCGCATTCCGCCGCCAGCATTAGCAGCCAGTTGGCGAAGTAGTGTGACCCGATTTTGGTGTGCGCCTTCTTGCTCACGGCCTTTCCGGTTCCACGGCATTCTGCGCAGGAAGTGGTCGTGCAACTAGTTCTCCGCGTGCCGTGACAGTCTGGGCAGTCGTGCATGTGGGTGTCGTCGCAATCGTCACACGTGATTTCGACCTTGCCATCCCCGCGGCATTTTTCGCACCAACCGCCCTTGCCGTCGCCACAGCAGGCTTCACATTCCGTGAGAACCCGTTCGGGCTTCAGCCGCACCCATTCTTTGACTTGGTCGTGGTCCCACGGAAACTGTTCCACCTTGTAGGCGCCAGGAAGTTCTTCGGCAGGGAAGTCGCTCGCCGCTAGGCGGATGCCGATTTTGCCGTTGGTAGCGTAAACCCATTCGCCAAGCCGCCATGGTCGGCCGATCCTAAGATGGCCTTTCTCGCAGACGTTTTGAATCATTGCCGCGTTCATTTTGTTTCCCTTTTGCTTTGCTTCTGCCTTCGTTCCACCGCATCAGCGGCTTGTTCTGCCCACGCAGCGGCCCGATCCATAACGGTCCCGATGTGCTCGAATGGGTTCTCTTGTCCGACCGCGAAGCTCTGCCGGATGCACTCCCCCATCGCCATCCCCACGAACCAGTCGTGGAGGGACATGCCCCCTTGGCCGAATTCATCGTCCACGGTATTGCCCGCATGGGTTATTGGTTGAGGAAACGCCCGTTCGCCATGCTTCATCGCGCACCTCCCTTCCGTTTTTCATCCAGCAGTTCTTTGCAAGTGACGCAGCGATCAAATTCGCTCTGCACCGCTATGCGCCCGCACACGCGACAGCTTGCGCATCCAAAGATCGGCTTCGCCGCCACGTCCAAGTCGGCAATAATCATGGCCAGTTGTCGGTGTCCATTGTGCAGACAAGTCTGCGGCATCTCCATCACATCCCGCAAGTCGTTGGCAATCTTCGTCAGCGTAACATCATCCGCCACTTTCTTCGTCGCGGGGGGCTGCGTGTTGGGATCGATCCGCGTCAGGCAAGCGGGGTCGAACATATGCGTGTCCACGCCATGCCAAGTTGAACGGCTACACGATACTTGGCCCGTCCACATATCCTTCGGAAATCCGGTGATGGTGAATGGCACGCCGCCGCTGTTGAGCCAGACGATCTCGCCAATTCTGAATGCTTCGGTTTTGTCGGCCATGAGATTGCCTTTCAACTTGGGGAAAGCAGAGCGGGGCGAGCGAAGCCGGGGGGAACCCTACTCCGCCCGCCCCTGGGGAAGCGCCGCTATCCTACCTTGCTCGATTGCTCCTGTCCATGCGCAAGCACCCAATCGTCCGCGGTCAAGTCGCCCACGGATGGCTGCCAGAACATTCCCTCTGGACACCAGTCTTGAAAACGCAAAAGGTAATACACCGGATACAACTCTAATGTGGCACCGTCCTGCCAGATCGGCCTGCGAACCTTCTTTCCGGCTTGCATCTGCCGCCCGGCTTCGATGATAGTCATGGCTTCACTTCTCCACGAATACATGCCATACGAGCTTCCCGCCGAACATGCCCACGGTCCCGATGAACCTCCACGTGTGGTCGTCACCAGCGTCTGCCATAAGCGGATGTCCCGTTCCGACAATTCGCACGCCAAACTTCTCCCTCTCCTCTTTGTCGGGGCTGACGATGGCGTACAAATAGATCTGCTCTCGCTGGACAAGGACCGAGATGAACTGTGCGTCGGCTGGCGCATAAATCTCTTGCAGGTCCGTCACTTCCAATGGGTACTTCCAGATTTGCTTCATGTTTTCACCTTTCTGGTGGTGGGGCTGCCCTCACATCCACAGTCGGACGATCAAGCCAATCAACAGCATTATTATAGAAAAAGCGATACTCTCGCTTATTCCCTGTATCAGCAGGTCACAAGTCATCTTCCCCGGAGTGTGCGGCGGTCGAACGACGCTCACGAATAGCGTAATCCCAATGGCGACGGGAATCGAAATCTCTCCCAGTCCAAAGGTCGGGACAATGAACCATCGCCAAAGAACACTCATTACCCAGCCCTGAAGAATGGCCATCGGAGCCACACAAAGAATGGCGACCAGGAGCAACCAGCCTGGAGTCTTTTCAAGGTTTTGTTCACTGAGCATTATTTCACCTTTCCTGCTTCGACCACGAACACCCCGATCTCCGCCGGGGCCTCGGCGGGCTTGTCCGCCACGACCGTCGCCAGAATGGTCCGGGAGTCCCGCTTGGCCCGTTCCAGGTACTCCATGACC
>Ga0209518_1004905_pt1 | contig 10445 bp, 7 predicted proteins | sample RifGroB1_FD_183993 | JGI IMG/M metagenome (GOLD analysis project Ga0209518, IMG submission 183993) | Groundwater microbial communities from Rifle, Colorado, USA - Groundwater B1 (SPAdes) (version 2) | ecosystem: Environmental > Aquatic > Deep subsurface > Groundwater | place: Rifle, Colorado... | reverse complement strand
GATTCAATATCATAATTTTCTATTACTTTATCGTGACGTTCATCTTCTGCTTCTAGTGCTATGTCTTTTTGTTTTTCATATACATCTTTGTAGATTTGAATAATTTCTTCTGCTGCTTGTTCTTGTTTATTATATAATTCTTGTTTATTATCAAATTCAGCAGATATTGTTTCTTGCAATTGTTCATTTAAATTTTTATATGCAATACTATTTTTATCTAGTAGTAATAATTGTTCTTTTAAATATGCTTTTTTATTTTGTATTGCTAATAATTCTTGCTTATGAGATAAAATAACTTCTTTAAGTTTTGCGTTATAATTTGATGTACCTTTTGTTAACATTGATAATTCTGATTCTAAGTTTGATGTGTTGTTAGATGTGTTGGATATAGCATTGTCAAATTCTTCAATTTTAGAAGTTATTTTTTCAAATGATGTGTTGTTTATTTCATTTTGTAATGACCACCAATCAGTTGAAAGTTGCTTTCTTGCTTCTTGCAATTTAGCAATTGCATCTAAATCTACAGGTATTAAATTCCTTTGACTTTGTAAATCATCAATTGCTTGTAAATCTGTAAAAGTGCCATCTTCTATACCTTTCTTCATATCAGCTATTTTTTGATCTAATATTTCTGCTTCTTTTACATTGTTTTTCATATTTATTATTGCTTGATCCATTTGTTTTGCTTCTTCTGCTTTTTGTATCTGTTTTTTCTTTAAATACTCTATTTGTAATTCTAATTCATCCCTATATTGCTGAGAATCTTTAGGCATAGTTTCCTGTTTTGCTCTAGAAAATTCTATTTTACTATCTAATTCTCTTTGAATATTATCTGATTCTACCCATAAATCAGCATACCATTCAATAGAATTGTCTGTAAATTCTTTTTCTAATTTTAATATTTCTGCATTTATTTCTTCTTGATGTTTAATACGATCTTCTGCTATTTTTTCATATGATAATTCAGTTTTACTATCTACAGAAGTAGTTATTTGTCCATCTGAAAATTCTTTACGTAAATTCCACACACTATTTTGCCAATTATTATCTGTGGCATATATACCAGTTGGTAAATTACCATTATTACCTTGATTTAATCTATCAAAACTAGTATTGTCTGGTGTCATACCCCAAGCAAGCATTTTTTTTACTGTACCTTCTACTTGCTTTTCAAGTCCAGCATTGCTATAATCTGAACCAGAATCATACGAACCATAACCAGTATACATTCCCCTTTTACCGTCACCTAATTTGCCCCAACCAGTTTCATGCTGTCCAATTGCTAATATTAAAGCAGGATCAACATTATATTTTTGAGCAAGAGATAGAACGGTATCCACAACTTCAGGAGAAATATTATATCTATCAATAGCAGAACGTGAAACATTTACTGTTTTTTGTGTAGATTCACTAGGTAGGTATCTTGCACCAGCATAAAAATCACTTCTTGAAGACAATGTTGAAGTTCTTACATTAGCACCAGTATGAGGAGATTCGATAAATTTATCATTACCCATGTATATTCCAACATGTTCAAGATTATTGAAAAATACTAAATCTCCTTTTTGTAATTCATTTTGCTTTAATCCTTTAATTGGTGCTTGTTTATATTGGTCATAAGTTACTCTAGGTACACTTATACCCTCTTCTTTGTATGCTTGCTGTACTAATCCTGAACAATCTACACCAATTTTAAGATCGTTTCCTCCCCATTTATAAGGAGTACCTAATGAATCTAATGCTATATCTACTATACCTTTTGCTTTACCTGTAGATGATGGGGTATATATATTTGAGGTAGAAGAAGAAGTATTATCTAATCCATCTCTTTGTTTTCTTAAATATTCTAGTTGCTTTTTAATTTCTTCATTTTCTTCATGTAAAGCATCTCTACGTGCTTTAGAACCTTTTACTTGATTTTCTGTTATTGACTCTAATTTATTTAAAGCATTATCATATTTTTTGATTCGATTTGTTACTTTTTCCCATGCTAGGGCTTCTTCTGTTTTTGCTTCTGATAATTCTTTTGAGGAATTTGTAGAATCTTTGGTATCATCACCAATTTTAGAAAAATCTACACCAGAAGATTCATCTGCAATTTTCCTAAAAGAATCTGCTATATCTGCATTAGCTTTTTGTAATTGTCCATATGAATTAATTATTTCTTGATCGTCTGTTACAAATTTACCTGTTTTTTTATCTGCAAGATATAATTTTTTTGTTTCAGGATTCATTTTAAATTCATATTCATTATTTTTAAATCCTTGAGCATCATAATATTTAGACCATTTTTTTGCTAATTCACCTATTAAATTTGATTCAATTGCTTTTTTAGCATCAGCTAGATTTTTAAAATCATTTAAATTAATTTTATATTTATTATTTAATTCTTTTACTAATGAAGTATTCAAGAGTATACTTTTTTTATAAAAATCTTCACTTTGCATCAACATATTAATATAAACTTGTTTCGCTTTATCTTGTTCTTTTTGCATTATATCTATTAATGCTTGATGAACAGCTTCTTCATCACCTAATATTGGTATTAATTCTGTATGTTTTTTTGCTAAATCTATTAAAGTATCAATATTGAATTTTCCTGTTTCATTATATTCATCAAGTGCTGATTTTATTGGTTTAATAATTTCTGCACTATCACTTAATTGAGACTGTACATCTGATAATTTTGAAGCAAAATCTACTACTTCTTCTTTTGCTTCTTTAACTGATAATCCAAATTTATCTGCTATAACTTTAGCAACATCATCTGCTTCCGAACCAAGATATGATAATGCTACTGTTAATTTACTTATAGCATTCTTATTGAATTCATCTATGTCTTTTTGTGTTATACTTGTATTTTTACTTAATTCAGTAAATTCTTTATTAATATCATTAAATGTATTAGCAAAACCGTTATCTATTAAACTAGCAGAAAATATTTCTATTCCACCAGATTTTTTTATTTGTTCTAGTACATCTTTTGATTTTAATAAACTACTAACAAAATTATCTAATTCTTGAGTTTTAAAATCTTTAAATCCATCTTTATTTTGTAATGTTGCTTTAAATCCAGTTTTTAATTTTTCAATTGTTTTTATGGATTCAGATTTTAACTTTAATAATTTTGTTTCTGTTTCACTAATATCTTCTAATATTGTTTTATAACCAGATTTATTATTTTTATCCATACCAGAATCTAAAAAATCTTTTTTATTTTTATTGTATTCATCCAATAATTCTATTGTAGATTTTATATTTTTTTCATTTATTAATAAATCATTAATATTGTCATTACCAGTTTTATAAAATTGACCTGACAATTCTTGCCGTTTATATTCTAATTCTTGTTCTTTTAAATTAAGATATTCTTGTAATTTTTCACTACTTAACGAGATCGCATTCCCTTCTGCATCTATATTTTCAATAGAAGAGGGGTAGAGCGCAGATAATTTTTCCGTAACATCTGCTAATTTTTCTTTTTCCTCTGCTGTTTTTGCTGCACCATTTGCTAATGAGTTATAAGTTTTAATTAATTTTTCTGAATTAGATAATTCTGAAGATAATGTATCTACATCATTTTTTAATGATTCAAATAACTCTTGTTGTTTTTCTTTAACATGTATTAATCCATCTACATATTTAAAAACCCAACCTACTGCCATAGAAAAAGCAACTGTTAATCCTATGGTTGATATTGTTTGTAATGCTATTGTAGCCACTCTAGCAGCCATTACTCCTGTTGTATATCTATTAACAGATGTAGTTAAAGCTGTCCAATGATTATATAATCCTTGATACATACCTTTTTGTCCTAAAATTTGTTCATTATATAATTTAGCACCTTGTAATTTAGTATTATAATTAGAAACAGCTTTAGTTAAATTATTCCAAATTGGAATTTGTGCTTGTAATCCACCAGAAAGATTAGCAGGTGGTTGTGGCCCTTGTTGACCTTTATTCCAGCTTACATAATTAGATGGTTGTACAGAACCTAATATACTTGACATATTAGTTCTTGCTTTACTGGAAAATAATGCAAGTGATGCTACGGCTGCACCCATTAAAGCAGGTAATCCACCAACTATATCTGCAAGTTTATTAAATCCATCCATTACGGATGTAATTCCATCTGCTGAATATTTCCACATTGAAGAACTAATGGTATTATTATACAACTGCTCCCAAGCATTTTGTAATTTTTGTAAAGAGGCGTATAGAGATTTCATATAGATATCTTGTTTCTGCATTGCTACTGATTCGCTGTTGTAAGCTGCTTCAGTATTGGCTAATACAGAATCGAAATTATTCATGAGCGCGATAAAGGTGTTTCTTTGGTATAAATTGGCAGCACTGGTAGCTAATGCCTGTCTTTCTACATCATTGAGTGTCTTCCATCTTTCTGCTGTTTCCTTTAATATCTGATTCATAGGCTTTATCGTATCTGCACTATCTTTAATGGTTACGCCTATTTTATAAAATGCCTTTTCTATACCATCAAATTCTTCAGGATTAGATTCTTCCCCAACTCTACCAATTCTGGAAAAAATTGTCTTGAGTCCGTTCGCAATTTGGCTCCCTGACCTTCTGGTAACTTCTACCAATGTACCTTGGATTGCAATTAAATCTTGAATTGGCATTTTTGCTTCTGCTGCCACAGATCCAACATATTTTAAACCTGAAGAAATTTCCCCTAAAGCCTTTGGAAAGTCAACTTGTAAATTTCTAGCAACCGATGCATATGTATCCACAATGGACATTAATTGATCTGATCCAAGACGAAACTGGGTTTGCGCGGCCATTAGATCGTCAGAAACCTCTAGTATGCTTCTGCCGGAAATATTTGCCAAAATTATTGCAGCTTCACTACGCTCTAAAACTTGATCCATAGTTGATACATAAGTTCCGAAGACACTTATACTTTTCATGACCTCTGCACTTGTAGTACCCATTGCTTTTGCAAAATCTAGAGCAGTCTGAGTAACCTCATTAAATTTTAGGTTTTGGTTAGTCATTTCCATCTGTAAATTAGTGAATAATTTTGTCTGTTCAAGCATATAGTCAAACGCTTCAGTTAATCTATGAATTGCTCCCATAACTACAGTTGAAATACCAATCCACATAGAAAATTTTGAAATTATTAATTGAATCTGTTGACCAAAACTCATAGTTGCCTTATTAGCAGCATTTATACCATTTGCATATGCTTCCGATTTCATTGAACCAAATTCAGTATTTAATGCTTTTATTTTTGCAGTTAAATCTGCTACTTTATTAGAAGAATTGGGGTCAATTTGTAATCCTAATACTTTTTGTTGAAATGTATCAAATTTCAACGTATTAAATTGACCTTCAAATTGCTTTTTAAATCTTGCAATATCACCTTGCATTTTAACAAGATAATTATTTAAAATTTGTTGTGCATTATGTAAATCTTGTCTTATAATATCTGATTCTTTAGATTTTTTATTATTATAATCTGTTTGTAGATTATTTTTTAAATGTAATAATTCTACTTCTTTTGCAGAATTAGTTAAAGAATTGCTTTTAATATCATTTCTTGCTAATGTAAGTTTTTGTCCCTCTAATCTTATTTGTTCCTTTAATTGGGTATTTAATTCAATATACCCATTTTTTTCAGCATCTAATCTTTGCTTTGATAATGCAAATATATTTTTTAATGCTTGTTCTTGTTGAGCATAGGCAGAATTAACAATATTTATATTATTTTTAGTTTCCTGACCTATTGAAGAATCATATTCTCGTTGTGCTTTTGTTAATGCTTGTAATAATTTTGACATTTCTTGCAATTCCGTAATTGATGAATTTTTAGATACTTTATTAGTATATAATCTATTCGCCACATCCATAAATTCTTTTGCAGAAATTGTAGCTGCTTTATATTGAAGAATTAATTTACCTATTTCAGTTATTTCTTTTTGAGTTGCTTCAGTTTTTTTATTTGTGTCTTTTATTACTTTTTCAGTAGAGTCTTTAGAAGCCATTGTTATATTTTTAAATGCTAAAGTTTCCTTACCATCTTTATCAGTTTCAATATTAACTTTAAAATTACTTGTTTCTTTTATTTTACCATTTAATCTATCTACACTAACTTCAAATTTTTTTAGTGATTCATCAGCATTGCTAAATACCTGTTTTATTTTTATATTATCGCCTAAACTTTTAAAATGATCTCTTATTCTATCAAAATTAGAAATCATTCTATTCATTTCTTTATTTGCTTCATCAAAATTTCCTACTTTGATTGATTTATTGCCAGATTTATTTGCCTTTTCTTGTGCTTCTTTTATTTTTTCTGTAATTAATTGTATATCTTTTGATTCTATATTTAATTTTACAGATATTGCAGTTTTAATCTTACTTGATAATAATTTAATCTGTTCTTCTAATGAAGTAATTTGTTGCTGTGACGTATCTAATTTTGATTTAATAATTATTGATATATCTTGTGACATTATTTTCACCTCTCCTTAAATTTTAAAAATAAAAAGAGGTGATATAATTCACCTCTTAATTAAAATAAATCATTAATTTATTAAGATAATTCTTACATTCATTTTGCATTTCCCTATCGTTTTCCTTCATCTTAGTACCAGGATCAGTAGATTCTAATTCTCCTTTTTCAACTGAATCCTTTAAAACTTGATCTAAAGCATTATCTGTAGCTAACATTAAATAATTATCATAGAATCCTTTAATATATACAACCATCTCTTGTTGTTCCTTATTATTTGTATTATCATAATCATTGAAAAAATCTTTATAACTATCTAATGTTTCCATATCACTATATTTACTTTCTAAAGAATTATTATATAATAAAATACTTAACTTAGTTAATAACTCAAATCTTTCAGTAAATTGATTAGAATATTTTTCCTTGTATTGATCTTTTAGTTTAATGTTGTCATTAAATGATTGGTTAGTACATCCAGTAATAAATATAAAAAATAGTAGCAATGTTAAAATACAAATAATTCTTACTTTATTACGCATACACATTCCTCCGATTGTTTTATGTTTTTATATGTATATTATATGATAAAGGAAGAATATGCAAGATATTTATTAAATTAAATAGCAATATTCATAATATCTAAACTGTTTAATTCTTTATTTAATATTTCTTCAATATTATCAAAATCATAATACCATATTTCAAGTAACCTTATATTATGTTTATTAGCATACTCTTTTTTACGTCTATCATGTTCTAATTGTTTTAAAAAATCATCATAAGATTTATGGAATCCAGGTATATATTTTTCATGTTGTCTACCTTGATATTCTATAAGTAAATTATATTTTGGTATGTTAAAATCATACGACAATAAACCTCCACCAGTACCAATTAAACCATTAAATTCTTTCTGTGGTATGTAATAATTTTTATTATATTTATCTTTATCAATTAATTGATTAAAATCATTTTGATTAATTTTTATAAAGTCTTTATTAATTAAAACTTCATCAATCTTCTTTTCACCTTTTGACTTATTACATTCTGGACAACCATCACCTCTAAAATTTCTATTTGCAATAGATGTTTTCCATATATGTTTAGAATTATCTTTACATTGCCACCATACATAATTATGAGAATTAGCAGTAACATCATAAGGTGTTAAATCACCATTTAAAGTATAATGCCATTCACTTGCTAATTCAGGATTTTTTGTTGCCAGACAATTTGATAGACATACTTGATGTCCTGAGCAAAATGGACAGCCTTGATTTTGATTTGATATATTATTCCAATTTAAATTAAATTCTTCACCGCAATCTTTATTTAAACATTTCCATTTAAGTTTTTTGCTATTACTTATGTATTCATTGCTAACTAATTCAAAAGGTTTATTATTTATTTTACACCATAATTTTATATTTTGAATTGTATAAATATTTAATTTATGAAATTTATTTGGGGTTTTTCCAGATTTCAAATTATTTATTTTAATTGTATAATAATAACCTTTATAATCTTTTAAAATTAATTTTATTTTACTAATATAACTTTCACTTATTAATTCATATCCTAAATTCTCAACAAATTCTTTTACTTCTTGATATGTAAGTTTTCTCATACTTAACAACCATCTCCTTTAATTATATTAACAATCTACCAACTAAACTTTTGCTCCTCAATTTAAAAAACAATACGGGAAGGGGATATGAGGAGATGTAAAACCCCTTATCAGTCGGATTGCAAGCCCAACCTATCCCAAAACAAAATCCATAAATCTATAAAAATAAAAAGAACCCACATTTTTTGCAGATTCTTTAAATAACCAAATATTAAAAAATCAAATATATTTATTTTATATATCACTATTAATAATAAATCAACCTTCTAATCAAAACTTACCAGTTAACTCAAATTTCTCAATCTGTTGACCAGTATACTTACCATCCAACAAATTTTCAAATTCCTTATATTTCAAATCAGTAAAAAATTTTATTTCTATATTCAATGCCCACCCAATATGACAATATTTATAATTACACAGCATTAAATTTTCAGAACCCTCTGCACAGATAATCGGTTTTCTCATTAACATCATTAATCCCTCCTACCCCTAATAATTATACTCAACAAATATTTCCGTACCACAACACATACTCAAAACAATCTGTTCAGCACCCATACTAGGAGCAATAGGATTCCTATGTACACACAACACATCAGACTTATTAATTAACAAATCCTTATGTTCATTTTCTTCATCGTACTCTAAAAACCCAAACTGGTACTGTCCATTTACAAAACTAAGAAATTCAAATCCATCATATAGTACGTTTACATTAACCGTATCTGTCCTAACTTCCAACCAGATAGGTTTTCCTAATAACTCATCCATAATTTCTTCAAATTGTTCGTTGGTTAATTGATGATAATTCATATAAAAACACCTCCATAAAATTTTATAAGGGCGATTAACTTCAACTCCTTATAAACGTATTATAAAGGCATTAGTATAAAAAGTCAATACTTAAATTAAAAAATTAAATACTTTTTTATAAATCTTCAATATAAAATATATCTTCTACTTTTAGATCAAGGGCTTTTGAAATTTTCATAGCAATTTCAAGAGAAACACTAAATCTATTTTTAATTAAATTAGATATTGTTTGTTTAGTAACATTTGCTTTCTCAGCTAACCAGTTTTGCTTAATACCACGTTCATCTAATATCTCTTTCAATCTATTTTTAACTGCCATTTCAAAATCACACTCCTATTCTATATTATACACCACAATTACATATCTACAAAAGTAGAAAAGGAGAGACTGTGATTATTCCCATCTAATCAAACAACCCACTCATAACTTCTTCACCATTATGATGAACCAATAATAATGTTAATATATCTATTTTACCATCACCATGATAAAACTTAACTGCACCTTCACTATGACCTTTAAAGTCATAACTTATATTCATATATTTATCAATTAATTTATTATATTCTTTTAATAAATCCTCTTTATTATCAAATAATAATGTCTTACGATCGATAATTTTTGGTTCATTATGCTTACCAATTCTTCTATTTAAATCTTTGTTGCAAATAATTAATTCCCATTTCTTATCCATATTTTAATTCTCCTTTTATTATTATATTTATTTTAATCATATATTAACATAATTTTATGGCAATGTCAACTATATTTATTTTAGTATTTTAATAAATTTCAAAGAGAGGAATTATATTAACCCTCTCTAATCATATCCCAATCAATCAACTAACATACAATTAAACACAACCTCATAATCCGTCCTAAACCCATCAAATCTAATTTCAAACACGATCTTATCCTCACTACCAAACAACTCATACTCATTATGTATTCCAACCAAATCATCTTTATCAATCCTAAACCGACTATCCCTTTCTCCTTCTTCACCAAAACTAATCTCATCGACACTATGTTCCCATTGAAAATTATCAATATAGAACGGTATTAAAATATTGCCAATTACATTAATAGTTACTGGATTGCCTTTGAAAGTATCAAATAATCTCTCCATTTTAAATAAGTCAATTCTCATAAAATAAACACTCCTTTATACTAATATTGCAAAGGAAAATGTATCCTTTACTTAATCATTAGTATAAAGGAATTTACTTGGGTATACAAATCTGTTAACCCATCATATTCGGTTAAATAACTATATTATGGTCATATATCATCTAATAACTAATATTTGCATAGAATATCTCTAAATATCTCTGTCTCTATATTTCTATCCCATATATCCTATACTTCCTTACTATTTAAATAATCATTAATATATTTTTCCATCTCATAAATCTTTTGTTGTATACGTACTAATTCTAATATTAATTGTTCAGTTTCCTCTAAATTGTAATCATTAATTTTGTTTTTATATATCTTATCCTGAAGTATTTCTCTATCACAAA
>Ga0209518_1004904_pt1 | contig 10446 bp, 11 predicted proteins | sample RifGroB1_FD_183993 | JGI IMG/M metagenome (GOLD analysis project Ga0209518, IMG submission 183993) | Groundwater microbial communities from Rifle, Colorado, USA - Groundwater B1 (SPAdes) (version 2) | ecosystem: Environmental > Aquatic > Deep subsurface > Groundwater | place: Rifle, Colorado... | reverse complement strand
GGTTTTCCTTGATCGGGCTTGCCCCGCCCATTATCAGAAGAAGAGCGGGGTAAACAAGTTCCGTAAGGGAAAATTCTGCGGGCGATTTTCAAAATTTCTCCAGCGATGCGCAAGCTTTTATATGGCCCAAATACTTTGGCGGAACCGGAGGGAAATTTTTCTAAATCTTTGCCCCTCGCAATAACAGGTTTGGGGTAGTCCGCCTTAGCGATGACGATATAAACAAAAGATCGGTCGTCTTTTTCCCGAATATTGTACTTCGGCCAATATTTTTTTATCAGATTGGCTTCAAGAATAAAAGACTCAAGAACATTTTCCGTGACATAATGCTTTATTTTGACCGCCAAGCCGACCATTTCCTTAATCCTTTGATCTCCGCCAGCTGGCGGATTTCTGAAATAACTCGCTACTCTTCTTTTTAAATTTGTCGCCCGCCCCACATACAAAATCACTCCCTTTCCATCAAGGAACATATACACCCCCGGCTTATCCGGCAGTTTCGTTTTTCTCATCAATTATTTTTTTGGTTATAAGAGGATAGATGTCAAAAAGGGCGAAGAGCAGGCTCAAGACGACCGGTCCAGCGATAAATCCGATAGGACCGAAAAATCCCAATCCTCCAAATATGGAAAGCAAGATGATAAAAGGATGGATATGCATCCTTTTTTTCATTAAAATCGGAGACAATAAATTGTCGGAAAGGCCAATGAGAGCAATTCCCCAGACGGCAAAGCCGATGGCGCCCGCGTACGAACTTGCGATAAAAAGATATAAAATCGCCGGTATAATCACGATTGACGAACCGACAACCGGTATAAAAGAAGCCAAAGCCGCCACGACTCCCCAAAGAATCGGGCTGGGAATGCCGAAAATCGCGAATCCCAAAGCGGTCAGAAATCCTTTTGTAAGAGCGATTATAAGCGAACCTCGGACTATTGAGTTTATGGCCAGTCCGACTCTTCTCATTATTTGTTCGTCATAGGAATCGGCCAGAGGGCTGAATGCGATCAATCTTTTGACAATACGTTCTCCGTCTTTCAAAAAATAAAACAAAGAAATAATCATAAGCAAAAGCCCTATCAAGACTTTGAAAAAACCGGAGAAAAAAATATCAATATGGCCGACTATCCAATTGGCAAGACCGCTTAAATACCCCGCCAAATCAACGGAAAAATCAGGAGAAAAATTTTTTATCTTGCCTTCTATAAAACTTGTCGCCACACTCAAAAAATCTTCGCCGCCTGTTTGCCAGAATGTCATATTATTGTAAAGAATCGTTGCTTCTTTAAAAAGCGCCATACCGATAAAAACCGCCGGAACCAAAACGATTACGAATATTGCAAGCACCGCTAAAAAAGACACCAGTGAACTTTTGCCGCCAAAAATTCTGAGCAGTTTTTTGTAGAAAGGATGAGAAGCGATGGCGATAATGGCCGCCAAAAATATCGGGCCAATGTAAGGCTTGAATATGAAAAAAGCCAAAACGGAAACTCCCGCCGTCAAAATCATAAAAAAAATCAATTGCAACCTCGCTGTGCTTACCATAGTTTTAACATTATACCTTTTTTTATCCTTTTTGGAAACTTTTTTCTTGTATCGACATTCGATGTCGATAGTTATTCCAACATAAATTTTTCCATATTTTCATCCTTAATGTTGGCTATGTCCATATCTTTGATCCACTTTTCTATACTACTTTTGTATTTTTTTTCGTTTTCAAAAAAATTCATTAAAAACTTTCTTTGTGTTACTAAAGGAAAATTATTTTCCCCGATATAATCAATGTGGCTGCTCCAACGATAAGAATTTATAAAATCAATGGCTTTTTTAAAATCTTTTATTCTTCGATCTCGCCACTCCGGAGCAACAAAATCCAACGGATTAAGATGTATGTAATAAGGAAGATGGATAAAATGCGCTTCGTCTTTAATGAGAATTTTTTTGTGGCGCCCTTCAAACAAAGCGCCCGTACGATTGTATTTCATGTTGAAATACTTGGAATAACCCATATTTACCTTTTTCATAAATTTCGGAATTCCATTTTCAACACTTGAACTGACAAGTAAATGATAATGATTGTCCATCAAGCAAAAAGCATGAACATCAACAAGCATTTTTCTTTTATTCTTTTTATATCGACGTTCGATGTCGATAGTGTTGAAAAAGAAAGTGTTGTTAATTACGTTATCTTGATTATTGAATTCAAAAAGATTATGGACGAAACGGAAACGATCTTTGTCGTCCAGAAAAATCTTTCTTTTATCCACTCCTCTGCTCAAAACATGATATAGTTCTGTGCTCATACTTGATATTATATTATATCGACATCGAATGTCGATAGTGATGTGATAAATGAATAACAAAAAACGGCAAGAATGTATACTTCTTACCGTTTTTAATCTTAATAAAGAAATGGGTTATTATTATTCGTACTCATGTTTTTAAATGTGAATGATATGTAAAAACTGCGCAAACTCCTACAAACAATACCACTAATAAAAATAAATAACTGTGGCTTGCTACAAATCTATCAATATTGATCAGGCCATATCCCTCGAGAACAACGAAAATTCCTGACATGGCCAAAAAAATATCGCGAATCAGCCCCGAAATGGACTGGCTTTTGGAGTTTTTTAACATTTTCCAAGTACGCTTAATAAATATAGACATATTCTTTAAAAAATTATTTAAAGGGACTATTTACTAAAACTTTAATTTAGTTAAGCATAAATAATAATTTACACAACTACAACAGTCGTATCGACATCGAATGTCGATAGTGGTTTATTTCAAATACTTTTTCAGATATTTTCCGGTTTGGGATTTTGGTTCTTTGGCTATTTCTTCCGGCGCGCCGGAAGCGACGAGCTTACCGCCTTTTTCTCCGCCTTCCGGCCCGAGGTCAACGATATAATCGGCGCATTTGATGACATGCATATTGTGCTCAATGACGATAACCGAATTGCCTTTTTCCACCAGCTTGTTTAAGACTTTCAAAAGCATTTCTATGTCTTGGTAATGCAGTCCAACCGTCGGCTCGTCCAAAATATACAAAGCTCTTTTGCCGAGCGGCCCCACCAGTTCCCTTGCCAATTTTATCCTCTGGGCTTCTCCGCCGGAAAGCGTGGTGGCCGATTGGCCAAGTTCGAGGTAACCCAAGCCGACTTCTTCCAAAACTTTCAGCTTGTCCGTGATCATATAAATGCCGTCAAAAAATTCTCCGGCTTCAGTTACAGGCATCTTTAATATGTCGCTGATATTCTTTTTCTTATGTCTGACTTCAAGCGTCTCCCGATTAAATCTTCTGCCCCTGCAAACATCGCACTCCACCGTTACCGCCGGCAGAAAATGCATTTCTATCACGTTAAAACCGGCTCCTTGACAGGCCTCGCACCGACCGCCGGCCACATTGAATGAAAAACGGGAATGAGAATAGCCCCTTTCTTTGGATTCCGGCAAAGAGGCGTAAAAATCTCTGATATGGGTGAAAATGCCGGCATAAGTGGCCGGATTGGACCGAGGACTTCGGCCGATAGGCGATTGGTCCACCATCACGATTTTGTCTATGTATTCGGCGCCCAAAACTTTGGCGGCATTTTCCAGCGGGCCGTTGATATTGATCCTGGACTTTATCCGGTTTAAATTTTTATATAAAACATCGTGAAGCAATGTGGATTTGCCGCTGCCGGACACGCCGGTGATGCAGACGAATTTCCTAAGCGGGAACTCGGCGTTAAGATTTTTGATATTATTGGCCGTCGCGCCGATTATCCTTATCGTCTCCGTCGTTTTTTTTCTTCTCTGCGGTATTTCTATTTTTCTGCGCCTTGAAAGATATTCCAAGGTCATAGATTTTGATTCTTTGAGCGAATGACTCTTCAAAAGCTTTTCCGTTTCTCCGGTCGCTACCACCTCTCCCCCGCGCTTGCCCGCTTCCGGCCCGAGGTCAACCAAAAAGTCGGAAGCGAAAATTGTTTCTTCGTCGTGTTCCACCACAATGACGGTATTGCCAAGATCTCTTAAAGCTTTCAAAGTTTTTATCAAACGGTCGGTGTCTCTCTCGTGTAAGCCGATTGTCGGTTCGTCCAAAACATAAAGCGTTCCGGAAAGCTTTGAGCCTATTTGCGAAGCCAGCCGTATCCTCTGGGCTTCTCCGCCGGACAAAGTTTCCGCTTCTCTGTCCATCGTCAAATAATCCAGCCCGACCTCCAACAAAAAAATAAGCCTGTCCGTAATTTCTTTGACGACATTTATGGCGATTTTTTTGTCCCTCTCGCGCATCTTGTCCTCGTATTCAACAAAAAATTCGTAAGCTTTTTCTATAGACATCGCCGATACTTCTTGAATATTTTTCCCTTTTATTTTGACCGACAAAGCTTCCGGTTTCAGTCTTTTGCCGTGACAAGTTGGACAAATTGTATCTAAAAACAAGTCTGTTTTCCCGAGTCCGTTGCAAACCGGACAGGCTCCGTAAGGACTATTGAAGGAAAACAGCCTCGGCTCAATTTCCGGAAAAGCGAAATTATCGTTCGGGCAAGTCCAATTGGCGGAAAGAGTAAGCTCGGTTAGAGCCTGCCTGCCGGCAGGCAGGGATTTTCCAAAATTTCGTTTCTGAAGCCCTTGATTTTCACCAAAAACCGCCGTAACCAATCCTTTGCTTTGGCGCAAAGCGCTTTCCACCGCTTCAAAAAGCCTGGTTTGGTCTTTTATCATCACTTTGTCAATAACGATTTCTATGGTATGGGCTTTGTATCTGGACAAAATTATTTTCTCGCGCAAGTTTTTCATCTCGCCGTCTATTCTGGCTTCGCTAAAACCGAGCGACAGCATATCGTAAAGCAGTTGATAATATTCTCCTTTTCTGCCTCGGACAACAGGAGACAAAATCGTCACTGTTGACTCTTTCAGTTCTTTGCCTTTATCTATAATGATATTGACCATTTCTTCCGGCGAAAGTTTGTGTATTCTCGCGCCGTCAATGGGGCAAAACACTTCTCCCAGTCTGGCGTACAAAACGCGGAGGTAGTCGTAAATTTCCGTCAGCGTGCCGACAGTGGAACGAGGGTTATGGGAAAGGGCGCGCTGGTCTATGGCGATGGCCGGCGAAAGACCGGTAATCTCATCCACGTCCGGCCGGTCCATTTGGCCCAAGAACTGGCGAGCGTAAGGCGAAAGAGATTCTATGTATCTGCGTTGACCCTCGGCAAAAATGGTGTCAAAGGCCAAGCTTGATTTGCCTGACCCGGACACGCCTGTAAAAACAACCAGCTTGTTTTTTGGAATTTCCAAACTGATGTTTTTGAGATTATGAACCCGCGCGCCTTTGATTATTATCTTGTCGTTTTCTTTCATTAAAGCCCATACTAACAACAGGTTGGCATTTTTGCAAAACAACCTATTGTTTAACAAATCCTTCGCTAAAAATGCTCCAGCATAAATAACGAAGGATTTGTTATTAAAAATTTATGGTTTTTTTATTTTTTCTATATAATTAGAAGTATCATATGAGAAAATTGCGCAAAAGTTTCGGACACGCCGCCGACGGCTTAAGGGAAACTCTCATCCACGAAAGAAACTTCAAGATAATGCTGGGAATAGTTTTTATCATTGTCGGAGCGATGTTTTACTTGCCGACTTTGCGCGCCGAAAAAGCCATTCTGGCCACGGCTATTTTCGCCGTCCTGACTTTAGAAATGGTCAATATCGTGATAGAAAGGCTTTTGGATTTTCTCCATCCGGCCCATCACAAGAAAGTCCGCATCATCAAAGATTTGATGGCCGCCATCGTGCTTATCGCCAGCTTCGGCGCCACCATCATCGGCCTAATGATCTTCTGGCCGCATATTTTTTAAGAAACAAATTATTTTTCCAAAAACTTTAGGATGAATTCGCAGTACTTGTTGTAATCTCTCAAACAATCGCCCATTGAGCTATATACTTTTGAGTAATCCATTTTATCGTATTCATGCGCGAGCATATTCCTTGTGCCGACGCTTTTTGAAATTTCTTCGGCAAAATTTTTGTCATATTTCAATATTAAACGGATAAACTTTCTTTAATAAACGATAATCTTTTTTTAATTATTTTGTCTTCAAGTTCAAAAAGCGATTTTGCGTCCATATAATCCCTAAAAGAAAAGGCTTTGAATTCTTCATAGTCTTGAGAGTCGCCAAACAAAAGAATGCCATTTCTTGTAATTTCGTATCTTAAAAGAATGTTGGCATTGTTTAAGTCAGTAAGGTCAATTTTATCTTCACTTACGGAAAAAATTTTTGCGAAATTTTCCAGCATTTCCGAATATTTTCCCAAGTCGTCAAAAATACTCTTTCTATCTTTTAAAGACACGGCAATATCAAAATCGCTTTCATCCGCAAGTTTCCCGCCAACTTGCGAACCAAACAACACCGCAAACTTAATATCGGCCTTTTTGGCATATTTATTCAACTTTTCTTTATCAAATTTTAACATGTTTTAATCTTACCAAAATTTAACAACGAAGCAAACTCATATCCCGAATAATTTTTTTGCGTTTTTGGTTGTTTGTTCAGCCACTTCTTCAAAACTCACCCCTCTTATTTCCGCGATTTTATGGGCCACGTATTTTACATACTGTGGCTCATTTCTTTTTCCCCGGTGCGGAACGGGGGCGACATACGGGCAATCGGTCTCTATAAGAATTTTTTCCAGCGGAATATTTTTTATAATCTCGTCATAAGCGCCGACAATTTCTCCTTTTCTTGGTGGAAAAGTAATAACGCCCGAAAAAGAAATATAAAATCCAAGCTCAATATATTTTTTCGCCTGTTCCAAATTTCCGGTAAAAAAGTGCATCACGCCACTTGGCGGTTTAACCGCCAAGTTAAAAATTTCCAGCAAGTCATTATGAGCGTCTCGGCAATGGATAATTATCGGCTTATTTACCTCTTTCGCCAATTCCAAATGCTTTATAAAAACTTCTCTTTGCTTCACTTTAAAACTTTCCACTTTTGACTTTTCACTTGCTTGATTTTCAATCCTATGAAAATCAAGCCCGCATTCCCCTATTCCGACCACTTTTTTGTTTTTGGCCAAATTCAAATAAAAATCATAATTGAATTCTTCCGGTTTGGGTTTATATTTTATCAATTCTCCATTTTCCTTATATTCCACGTCCTGCTCAACCAAATGGCTCGGGTGCAAGCCAATCGCCGCATAAACGCCTTCTTCATATTCTTCCGCCATCTTTACCGCCCGTTCGGAAGTCTTGCTTTCCGCCCCGACATTTATCATCCAAACATTTTCATCCAACGCCCTCTTTATGACTTCTTTCGCGTCATCTTTGAAGTCATTGAAATTAACATGGGCGTGCGTGTCTATCAATAAATTTTTCATAAGAATTTTTTTATTTCTTTTTTAATTCCTTTCGGCGAGATATTATGCTTCTTATTATAATCCATCTGGATTTTTCTTCTTCTTTCCACAATGTCTATCGCCCGCTTCATTGAGCCGGTGATGTTATCGGCGTAAAGAATCACCTTTCCGCTCACGTTTCTGGCCGCCCGGCCCATCGTCTGGATAAGCGCCTGTTCGCTCCGCAAAAATCCTTCCCGGTCCGCGTCAAGAATTACGACCAGCGCCACTTCCGGCAAATCCAAACCTTCCCTTAATAAATTGACCCCGACTAACACATCAAATCCGCCTAAGGCGAAGCCTTTTCTGAAATCGGAAATAATTTCTATTCTATCCAAAGTTTTGGTTTCCGAATGCATATAGTTGGCTTTAATCCCCTTTTTCAGCAAAAATTCCGCCAACTCTTCCGCCATTTTTTTAGTAAGGGCGTTTATTATCACCCGTTCTCTTTTTTTTGTGGCCATTTCTATCTCCTTCATCACATCATCAACCTGCCCAGACCAAAGCGGCGGGATTTTACTCGGCGAGACTGGCCGCACTTCTATCGGCGGGTCAATCAAACCCGTCGGTCTGATAACCTGCTCCGCCACTTGATCAGAAATTTCCAGCTCCCATTTCCCCGGCGTGGCTGAAGTAAAAATGGTTTGCCCAGTCAGTTTTTTAAACTCTTCAAATCTTAATGGGCGGTTGTCCAAAGCCGAAGGCAATCGCCAGCCGAATTCCACCAGCGATTCTTTTCTTTTTTTGTCTCCTTCGTACATACCTCTTATTTGAGGTGCGGCGATGTGCGACTCGTCTATGATAGTAAGGAAGTTTTTAGGAAAATAGGCCAACAAAGTGTCCGGCGGTTCTCCCCCCAGCTTGCCGGTCAAGTGCCGGGAATAATTCTCCACTCCGTGGCAATAGCCCAAGGTTTTCAGCATCTCCATATCGTATCTCGTTCTTCTTTCCAGCCTTTCTTCTTCCAGCAAAAGTCCGTTTTTTTTGAAATAAGCCAGCCTTTCTTTCAGCTCGCCTTTTATATTTTTCAACGCTTCTTTCATTTGCGGTTCGGAGCTTATAAAATGTTTTGGCGGAAAAATTATTATGTCTTGAGGTTCTTCTTTTATTTTTCTTTTCAGCGAATCAATAATCTGGATTGATTTTATTTTTTGATTCTCAATTTCAATCCTATAATTAACATCATCTCCGCTGGCTGGACATACTTCAAAAGTATCTCCTCTCACTCTGAACTCGCCTCTTTTAACCAAGGTCTGATTCCGGTTAAATTGCATCTTCACTAATTGCTTTATCAAAACTCCTCGAGTAATCGGTTTGCCCAATTCCAAATGAAGCGCCGATTCCATATAATTCAAAGGCAAGCCCAAGTTGTAAATGCAAGAAACCGAGGCGACCACTATCACATCATGCCTTGTCATCAAAGCGCTCGTGGCCTGATGGCGGAGTTTGTCTATCTCCTCGTTTATCATCACCTCTTTGTCTATGTAAGTGTCCGATGCGGGCAGATAGGCTTCCGGCTGATAATAATCGTAATACGAAACGAAATAATTGACCGAGTTTTCCGGAAAAAATGTTTTGTATTCTTGATAAAGCTGGGCGGCTAAGGACTTGTTCGGCGCTATGACTAGAACGGGCCGGTCAAAATGGCTGATGACATTGGCCATCGTGAAAGTTTTGCCCGAACCGGTTACTCCTAAAAGTGTTTGGCGCCTATGTCCTTTTTCCAAGCCTTCAACCAGCTTCTTTATCGCCTCCGGCTGATCCCCGCTCGGCTTATAGTCGGAATGGAGTTTGAAGGTTCCCATCAGCTGATTATATATGCTAAAATGAAACTATGTCTATGTTCAACAAACATTCCCTAAAGTTCGTTCTCGGTTTTATCTTGATAATTTTTTTAAGCCTGATAAGCTTGGGGGTCATCAAAAGCTTGCAATAAGGTAGGTTTTGTTTTTTTAAATCCCGCTTTTTATGTAATTCTTCCAATAATCGTAAAGCTCTTTGGTGGCGTTTAGGTCTCCGACGTTATATCTGGCGATTTCTTTATATTTTTTTTCTTTGAAAAGCTGGGCTACGTCGTCTCCCGTCACTCCTTGCGCCTTCGGACTGGTTATGCCAAACGCCCGACACCACAAATGCAATCCCCCTTTTCGCCTGGTAGCGCCGTAAAAAGTAAGCTGGTCAAAAAGATCAATATGTGTTGCTCCAAATCTTTGACTGCTTAAATACCGGTTAGACATCAAGTCTTTGGAAGCTTTGATTTTATGAACAGCCGAACGAACCGCCAAAAACGGCGCATCAAAACCTCGGCCGTTGAAAGTGATAAACTCGTTGTACTTTTCCGCCCCTTTCCAAAAGTTTTCCAGCATTTCTTTTTCCGTAGATGGTTTGAAAGTGATGTTGTCTTCTTGAAAATCTTTAAAGTTTTCGCCCGGCGCTTGGAAGTAAACCACGCCTTGATTTTTGTCGTAATCCAAAACGCCGATGGCGACTATTTGGCCGGTAAGAGGGGAAAAGCCGAGCCCGCTTTTCAATTCTTCCAAGGCTTTGACATACTCCTCTTCGCTTTCGGAATCTTTTTTTATCCATTTGGTAAGAACCTCTTGGGTGGCGCTGTCAAGCTCGTCAAAATTTTCTCCGATCGTCTCTATGTCAAAAATAAGTTTAGGCATATTTGTGTTTACATAATATCAAATACCCCAAATTAAGCAAAAAAATGTTACCTATTTGGCCGATAGGAAAAATAGAGAACATTTTGCCAAAATAAAAAACCGTTCCGCTCAAAAGCGGGACGGTTTTTTATTTTGGTCGGAGATTAAGCTCGCGACACGTTGACGGCGCTCGGGCCCTTTTCTCCATTCGCGACTTCAAAGGTAAGCGCATCGCCTTCCTTCAATTCGTCAAATGTCACTCCTTTCAATTCTTTGGAGTGGAAGAAAAGATCCTTCGCTTCGCCTTCTCGGGCAATGAATCCAAAGCCCCTGTCTCTGACGAGCGTTTTTATAGTTCCCTTCATGTGACTATTTTTTGTTACTTTTATATTACTAGAAACTCGACTAC
>Ga0209518_1004903_pt1 | contig 10448 bp, 9 predicted proteins | sample RifGroB1_FD_183993 | JGI IMG/M metagenome (GOLD analysis project Ga0209518, IMG submission 183993) | Groundwater microbial communities from Rifle, Colorado, USA - Groundwater B1 (SPAdes) (version 2) | ecosystem: Environmental > Aquatic > Deep subsurface > Groundwater | place: Rifle, Colorado... | reverse complement strand
GAAATGTACCGCCTGCAACCGGGTGAATTACTTCACGCGGAAGAACAAAAAGCAGGTGGAGAGAAAACTGGAATATAAAAAATTCTGCAAATGGTGCCGGAAACATCAGGTTCATAAAGAAGCTAAAAAATAGCTTCTTTACAATTTCTAATTTCTAATATCTAATTTCTAATAACGGCGAGGGGGTCATAGTTCAATGGCAGAACGTCGGTCTCCAAAACCGATAATCAAGGTTCGAATCCTTGTGACCCCGCACTTAGAAAATCAAGTTGAGCTAAGGCGAAACTTAGATTTTCAAGTGTCCTGAGCGAACGAAGTGACGAAGGACTACTTTAGAATTTTGGTAAACACGCTTCGCAGAAAATCCCACAAAGAGACCATCAAAAATTATTTATTATAAGGGTTTAAGTCCGACTAGGGCGCTTTATGAATGGCGAGAGGCACAAGGTATTAGAAAAAAAGCAAAAGACAAAGATATAGGATTTTCTGAACGACATATCGAGCGAAGCGCGCCCCAAGCTGTAGCCGGCCTTGATCGCTTCAAAGCTCTTGCCGAAAAAGTTATTGAAGACCATTTCATTCAATGAGTGGCCTCTTTCGTTTTTTAAAACCTTTGTGTTAAATTAAAGATAATGGCAGAGAAACTTCCGAAGCATTCCGATTCTCTTGGTCGAGAAGCCGAAACAAGGGAAATGAGGGAAATCCAAAGAGTGATTGCTTCTGCCCTGATTTTTAGTAGAGATGGTAAAATTCTTATGGGGAGGAAAGACCCGAAAAAGGGAGGCGTTTACGCCGATTGCTGGCATATCCCTGGAGGGGGAGTAGATGAAGGAGAAGAACTCGAGAATGCCATGATAAGAGAAGTTGGAGAAGAAATTGGTCTTGATGTTTCTCAATACGAACGTACTCAATTCCCTCAAAAAGGCGAGGGCGTTGCAGAAAAAGTTCTTTCAGATACGGGCGAGCAAGTTATGTGTAAAATGGAATTTAATCGGTTTAGAGTTGATGTAAACGATAAAGGCGCAGACGAAATCGAACTTCACCCCAGTAGTGATTTAGTGGAAACCAGGTGGTTTAGCATCGACGAACTGCCCAACGTAAAACAAATCCCGGGAGGAAAAGAATTTTTTCAAGAAATAGGTTTGATTCCAAAAGAATAACAATGACAGAGACATTTCCTCAAGAACCGAGTCCGGAAGAAATTGACGCAGAGATAGAACGCCTTGTCGGGGTTTTATATAGCGAAGAGTACTTCGATATGTGGCACGATTTCCCGGAATTACAGAAAGAATGGTATTGGATTGAGCAGGAAGCGAACGTGGCACTCGACAGGCAGGCGGCAAAGGAACATTTAGAGCAATTTATCGAGAAATTAGACTCGCTGAAGAAATAAAATGTTTCACTCTCACAAAAAACTCCGGGTAGCGGTTCTCTTGGGCGGGCCTTCGGAGGAACACGAAGTTTCTTTAAAAAGCGGCGAGCAGGTTTTGAAATACCTGAATCCCGAACTTTACGAACCAGTAAGGGTCTTGATTGCCCGAACCGGCGAATGGGAAATTCCTGCAAAAAAGCTGAAGAACTACGCCGATGTCGCTTTCGTCGCTCTTCACGGTCCTTACGGTGAGGACGGTACGGTTCAAGAGGTACTGGAGAGCGTTGGAATTCCATACACCGGTTCCGGCGCTAAAGAAAGCGCTTTTGCGATGAATAAATTCCTGACTACTCGCCACTTGAGAGAAGCGGGAGTAAACGTTCCGCTCACCACGCTTCTCACTAAGTCCGACTGGCAGAACGAACCGCTCACGATTGTTCAGAAAATCAAGCACTACTTTGGGTTCCCAATTGTCGTAAAGCCGAATAACAGCGGTTCGAGCGTGGGAGTGACGATTGTCGGCGGCGAGGAAAAACTCACCTTGGCCTTTAACGAATCTTTTAATGTTTCCCGCGAAGCTTTAATTCAGGAATTCATCCGGGGGAGGGAACTTACCTGCGGGGTTTTGGACCGCGGTTCGGCAGGCACCGAGTTCGCACTTCTTCCCACGGAAATCGTCCCGCGGGTCAGCCGTTTTTTCGACTACAAGGCAAAATACGAAGAAGGCGGTTCGGAGGAAATTACTCCGCCCCGCGACCTTCCGGACAATATCGTGAAGAGAATAAGAGAAACGGCGCTTCAGGTTCACCGCCTGCTCGGCTCGCGCGGTTTTTCCCGCGTCGACATGATTTTGGATAAAGACGGCGAACTTATCGTGCTGGAGTCGAATACAATTCCGGGACTAACGGCGCAGAGCTTGTTGCCCAAAGCGGCCTTGGCGAGCGGAATAACTTTTAGCGAACTTGTGGACAGATTGATTCACGCCGCTTTTTTGAAATAGATGAATGCTGGCTCCAGCGAGAAATTAATCGACGAACTCATCCGCGACGGGTATCTGAAAACGCCGCCCGTCATTGAGGCGTTCCGAAAAATCGACCGAGCTGATTTTGTGCCGGCCGAGTATAAAGAAAAAGCTTACGTTAACGCGCCCTTGCCCATTGGCGAAGGTCAGACGATTTCCCAACCCCTTACCGTCGCCTTCATGCTGGAGCTCTTAGAGCCTAAGCCCGGAGAAAAAATTTTGGATATCGGTGCCGGCAGCGGCTGGACAACCGCTCTTTTGGGCGAAATCGTGAGTTCCTCATCTTCGGCGGACAATGGAGGGGGAAAAGTAATAGCCATTGAAAGAATTTCAAAACTGCAAGAGATGGCCGAAACGAATATTTCCAAATACGGTTTTATCGAGAAGGGAACCGTGAAGATTATCCAAGGCAACGGCGTAAACGGCTACAAAGACGAAGCGCCTTACGACAAAATCATTGCGGCGGCCGCCGCCGGCAGAATTCCCAGAGCCTGGAAAAGCCAGCTAAAAATCGGCGGCCGAATCGTCGCTCCTGTTTCCTCGAGCATCGTTATGCTCCATAAAATCGACCAGGACCACTTCGAAAAAAAGGAGTATTTCGGCTTTGCTTTCGTGCCCCTGATTGGGGGTTAAAAAGAGGCTATGCCGTGTGGATAAAGTGCTTGACAGGTTTTAGCTTCCCGGCCTATAATCTAACTTACAGAATGAATATAAAAGTTACATACCTTTTGGCGGACACTAATACCTGAAGCGTCTTTTCAAGCCGCTTGTCGGTATCCGCCGGGGTTAGGCGGATTTTTATTTCATCCCTGCGCCATTTGAAAAAAAGTAAATAGCGTTCTCGGACATCTAGTTAGTCTTTATCGTCTTTGTCTTGAGAACGCAGCAAGTGAAGTCAGTTTTGTGAGGTAGAAATTAGTATTAAGTGTAGATGGCGGATGCCTTGGCACTTTATGGCGATGAAGGACGTGGCGTAGCTGCGATAAGCTTCGGGGAGGTGTGTAGCAACCTTCGATCCGGAGATTTCCGAATGGGGCAACCTGGCCGAGCAAACCTCGGTCGCTTCGGCACTTGATGCCGGAGAGCGCACCCAGTGAAGTGAAACATCTCAGTAACTGGAGGAAAAAAGAACAAATGTTTATTCCCTAAGTAGCGGCGAGCGAAACGGGAAGAGCCTAAACCGAGAAATTAATTTATTAATTTTTCGGGGTTGAAAGATATAAACGATTCTCGAGTTTTGAAATTTCAAACTTGAGAGGAAAGTTACAAATCCGTTTGTTAGTAGAATCCGCTGGAAAGCGGAACCAGAGCAGGTGATAGTCCTGTATACGAAAACGAATGGACTTTCTCGTTTTTTTCTTAAGTACCGCGAGGCCAACTAACCTCGTGGGAATCCGGGAGTACTATCTCCTAAGGCTAAATACATAAAGTGACCGATAGTGAACTAGTACCGTGAGGGAAAGGTGAAAAGCAGCCCGGTTAGGGCGGTGAAATAGTACCTGAAACCATCTACTTACAAAGAGCAGGAGCCCGTAAGGGTGACTGTGTGCCTATTGAAGAATGAGCCAACGAGTTTATCTACGCGGCAAGGTTAAGCCCTGAAGGGCGAAGCCGCAGCGAAAGCGAGTGTTAATAGCGCGAAATTAGTCGCGTGGATAAGACCCGAAACCAGACGAGCTTGCCCTGGCCAGGATGAACCCCGAGTAAAATCGGGGGGAGGTCCGCACCGGTGAGTCGTGCAACGCTCTCGGATGAGCTGGGGTAAGGAGTGAAAAGCTAATCGAGTTTGGTAATAGCTGGTTCTCTCCGAAATAGTTTTTGGACTAGCCTCACGTGTTTCTTTTTGGAGGTAGAGCACTGGAAGATGCGAACAGGGCGAAAGCTCGTCGCATCTATCAAACTCCGAATGCCAGAAAGCCAAGCGTGAGAGTCAGACTGTGGGGGCTAAGCTCCATGGTCGCGAGGGAAAAAGCCCAGATCGCCGTCTAAGGTCCCTAAGTGCATGCTAAGTGTAAAAGGCAGTGATTATCCATTAACAGGTAGGAGGTTGGCTTAGAGGTAGCCATCCTTTAAAGAGTGTGTAACAACTCACTATTCGAGGATGATTGCGCCGAAAATTTATCGGGGCTAAGCATGTCACCGAAGACGCGAATTTGTCTTTCTTTCGAGAAAGATGAGTGGTAGGAGAGCATTCCCTGCTGCACTGAAGGCGGACTCGAGAGAGCCGCTGGAGCGCAGGGAAGAGAGAATGTTGGCATGAGTAATCACAAAGCTGGTGAAAATCTAGCTCCCCGAAAATCCAAGGTTTCCTCCGCAACGGAAATCGACGGAGGGTTAGGCGGTCCTAAGGCGATGGCGAAAGCCGCAGTCGAAGGATAGCCGGTTAATATTCCGGCCCGCCGCACGTGGGATACCGACGGGAATACGAAGGAAATAAATCCGAGCGTCTTAATGGTTTGACGTTTTTGGCGCGAAGAATTGCACTCCAGGCAAATCCGGAGTGCTGCCGTTAAATCGGCGAATTTCGCGCGTTGAAGAAAGGTACGGTTTTACCGTGCCGATTCGGACGAAGAGCCTTCCGAGAAATATCTCTAAGGTGCATATGTGCGGCTCCGTACCGTAAACCGCCACAGGTGGATAGGGCGAGTAGCCCAAGGGGAACGAGTGAATCCTCGTTAAGGAACTCGGCAAAAAAGCGGCCGTAACTTCGGGATAAGGCCTGCCCACAGCAATGTGGGCCGCAGCTAAAGTATCTCTGGCGACTGTTTACCAAAAACACAGCTCCCTGCGAACTCGTAAAGAGGATGTATAGGGGGTGACGCCTGACCGATGCGAGAAGGTTAACGGTGCCTGTGTCTTGTAGCAATACGAGATGCGGAGTGCCCGAAGCCCTCGTCAATGTCAGCGATAACTATAATCGTTCTAAGGTGATTGCATTGCCTTAGTAAAATCTCGCTGTATGCTGGAACATCTGGAGTATCCGACGCTACTATGGTAAAATACGTCCATAGATGGAAAACCGTAGTAAAAATGCGATCGGTGCAGACAATCAGCAGGAAAGACTGAGAACATCGTGTTGGATTTCTGGATTTACCGATGGTGAAGGTTGTTTCACTGTTTCGGTAATCAAAAATCCCACCACACGCTTTGGTAAGCAAATTTTCCCGGAATTCGTCATAACGCAAGGAGCGAAAAGTCTTATGATATTGCATAAGATAAGAGATTATCTCAATTGTGGTTCTGTCGTCCGTAATAGGCGATACGATAATCACAATGAAGATATCTATCGCTATTGCGTGCGAAGAATTTCGGATCTGCAAACGAAAGTCATACCTTTCTTCAACGAATTTCCTCTTCGCACTCATAAATACAGAGACTTTCTCATCTTTGAGAGAGTTGTAGGAATGATGGCGGAGAAGAAACATCTTACCGATAAAGGCTGGGGAAAAATCCTGCTTTTAGCAAGTAAGATGAATAGAAGAAAGAAACGTTCTTAGAATCCTCAGAGACTATATGCGAGACTCCAAAAATGGAGAAGATATAGTCCGAACTGCATGGCGACATGCAGAGATAAACAGAAATGTTTATCCGGAATTCTAAATTCTCGTAACATAATTGAGCGCAATTCCTTTCCGGGTAAGTTCCGGAGCGCACGAAAGGCGTAACGACTGGAGAACTGTCTCAACGAGGAGCTCGATGAAAATGCGATACCCGTGAAGACGCGGGTTACCGGCAGCAAGACGAAAAGACCCCGGAAGCTTTACTGTAGCTTGGTATTGATATTAAGGTCTTAATGCGTAGCGTAGTGGGTAGGCTTTGAAGTTCGCCTTTTGGGGCGGATGGAGCCGCCAATGAAACACCCATCTTTAAAATTTTAATGTCTAACCTGCACGGCAAAAACGTGCGGGAACAGTGCCTGGTGGGCAGTTTGAATGGGGCATTTTCCTCCTAAAGAGTAACGGAGGAGCTTATCAAGGTCAGCTTGGCGCGGATGGAAATCGCGCTGGACGTGTAAAGGCATAAGCTGGCTTAACTGCAAGGCTGACAAGCCGCGCAGGTGCGAAAGCAGAACTTAGCGACCCGACCGCAATGTTATTGTTTACAATAATTCTTTATAGAAAGGCGGGAGACAACGGATAAAAGTTACTCCGGGGATAACAGGCTGGTTCCGTCCGAGCGTCCCTAGCGACGACGGAGCTCGGCACCTCGATGTCGGCTCACCACATCCCGGGGCTGGAGAAGGTCCCAAGGGTTTGGCTGTTCGCCAATTAAAGTGGTACGTGAGCTGGGTTCAGACCGTCGTGAGACAGGTTGGTCTCTATCTGCTGTCGGCGTTAGCGTTTGAGGGAAGTCGACCCTAGTACGAGAGGATCGGGTTGAACGAACCTCTGGTCTACTGGCTTTGGTACCAACTGAATTGCCAGGTAGCTATGTTCGGACGGGATAAGTGCTGAAAGCATATAAGCGCGAAGCCTCTCCCAAGATTAGACGCTACAGGTCCCTGGAAGACTACCAGGTTGATAGGCCTTAGGTGTAAGCCCCGTAAGGGGTTTAGCCGAGAGGTACTAATAGACCTATCGCTAATTTCTATCTCACAAAGCTGGCTTCACAAATTATTGATAATGGTTTCCCGGTGATTTAGTGGCGTGTGTACCACCTGTTCCCATTCCGAACACAGAAGTGAAAGCGCGCCATACCGATGATACTGCTCCTTGAGGGTGGGACAGTAGGCTTTGCCGGGAGTCCATTGTTAATAATTTAATCTCTCCGTTTTCGATGAGTTATACTTAATGAGTATGATTCGTTTTATTAATCCGCGGACGCTCGAAGAATTCCGGGGTAAGACTTGTCTTTTGAGAATTGATTTGAATGCCAAGCCCGGCCGGGAAAAGAAATTTCTCCGCGTCGAGGCGGTCATACCGACCATTAAAATTCTGCTTAAAAACGGGGTAAGAGTGGTAATTTTGAGCCACCGCGGGCGGCCCGAAACGGTAAATCGCAAATCACAAATCGCAAATCGCAAGAACCTTTCGCTCCGTCCTTTTATTCCGATTTTGGGCAAAAAATTGAATCAAAAAGTCGGATTTTTGACGAACTTTAACGTTCCCGCAAACGGCAGCGTTTTTTTGTTGGAAAATTTGCGGTTTTGGAAAGAGGAAGAAAAAAACGATGCGGATTTTGCCCGCCGGCTCGCCAAGCTCGGTGATTTCTATGTAAACGACGCTTTTGCCGTTTCTCACCGCAAAGACGCCTCCGTGGTTGCAATTACAAAATACTTGCCGTCCTACGCCGGCTTGCGTTTGGAAAAAGAAATCAAAAACTTAGGTGGTATACTTAAGTATACCACCCGGCCGTTCGTAGTCGTAATCGGCGGCGCGAAAGTAGGGGATAAACTCGGTATCATAAGTTATCTATGGAAGAGAGCGGACTACTTTCTTTTGGGCAGCGGCCCGGCGGCAACTTTTTTCGCCGCAAAGGGCTTGCCAATCGGCGACTCTCTCCTTGATAAAAACTCGATTCCGAAGATAAAAAAGTTCCTCAATTCGAAAAAAATCATTCTGCCGCTTGACGTAAAAATAAGAGACAAGCGGATTTTGGATATTGGCGATGACACCGCCCGAAAATACTGCGCTCTCATCAAAAAGTCGCGCACCGTAATCTGGAACGGTCCGGTCGGCTCTTTTGAGGATAAAGAGTTTAGCGAGGGCACGAAAGCTGTTTGGGGAGCTGTTTTTGCAAATCACAGGGCGCAAATCGTGGTCGGCGGCGGAGAAACTCTTGCGTCTTTGTCCTTGATTCGCAATTCGATGTCATTAATCCCGAAAAACGTATTCCTTTCCACCGGTGGCGGTGCGATGCTAGAATACTTATCCGGCAAAAAACTGCCCGGAATCGAGGCACTAAAATGAAAAATATAGTTATTTTATACCATTCGAGCTGTCCGGACGGTTTCTCCGCCGCTTGGGCTGCCTGGAAAAAATTCGGCAAGGAGGCGACTTACGTTCCTGTCGACCGTAGACCGATTTTGCCGAAAGGCCTTAAAGGGAAAATCATTTACAGCCTCGATTTTGTTCATGACGAGCCGATGCTCTCTAATCTTTTAAAAACGGCGGCCAAAGTTGTTTTTATCGACCATCACATCACCGCTAAAGAAAAAGCAAAAAGGGGAGCGGAATGTGTTTTTGACCTGAAACGCTCCGGCGCGGTTCTTGCGTGGCAATATTTCCACCCAACAAAGAAAATTCCCCGTCTTTTACTCCACGTTGAAGATTTTGACTTATGGAAATTCAAACTTCCTCATACTCGCGAAGTTGATATTCTTCTCGAACTCATTAATTTTGATTTTCGGACGTGGGATAAAATGGTTCGGGAAATGGAAAATCCGTACCGTCGTAAGGTTATGTTCAAGGAAGCGGCATTCCTGAATCGTTATAAAAGGCGGCTTATTGAGGGACTCGTTAAAAGCGCAGATCTTGTTTCACTTGCCGGCAGAAAAACACTTGCAGTTAATTCACCGATTTTCAATTCGGAAATAGGCCATTCTTTATGTCGTAAACTTCCGCCCATCGGAATCGTTTGGCGGGCCAAAAATGAAGAAATTATCGTATCGCTCCGCTCAAACGGCAAGATGGACGTTTCAAAAATTGCCAAGCATTTTGGTGGCGGAGGGCATAAAGCTTCAGCCGGTTTTTCCCTGCCCCGAAATGCCAAACTTCCATGGAAAATCCTAAAAAAATAATCGTCTATACCGACGGCGGCTCGCGCGGCAATCCCGGCCCGGCCGCAATCGGCGTGGTGATTGAGACGCCGGCCCCGACCGGGAAAAAACACTACTCGGAGGCCGTCGGTAACACCACCAACAACGTCGCCGAATATAAAGCGGTAATTTTCGCCCTGAAAAAAGCCAAAGCGCTTTTTGGCGGCGACAAAGCCAAAGAAACCGAATTGGAAATCCGCTCCGACAGCGAGTTGATAGTGAACCAGCTGAAGGGGGAGTACAAAATAAAAGACGAAGAATTGCAGCCGCTTTTCATCGAAGTTTGGAACCGTAAGCAGGATTTCAAAAGTGCTGAACTTGTCTTAATTCCCCGCGAAAAAAACAAAGCCGCTGACAGATTGGTAAACGCTGAGCTGGATACGCTTTTTTGAACATTATTTAAACATTATTCCGAAAACCGGTATTGTCCTCAATTTTGTAACATATGTTACAAAATTGAGGATACTTGATTTTTGATGAAATTTATGCTTAACTTATCTTTGGTAACTCAAGCGATAGCTCCGACGCCGCAAGGGGTCGGAGAGGAAAGTCCGGACACTTAGTAGCAGGTAGCGGATAACATCCGTCGGGAGTAATCCTAGAGGTGCGAGCAGTGACGCCTAATTCCGAAAGGAGTTAGGGAGCCCAATCCTAAGCTAGTTGGCTCAACTCTGTGATAAGGATAAAAAAGCAGAGGTGAAACGGCTAAACCCTTACCGAGTGCAAGGCCGAGTCCGCCGATAAGGCGGAAGTGCCGCATAGTCCCGAGCAAAAGCGAGGGGCTTGATCCCGAGGGTAACCGAGGGACCAGAGGAATTATCGCCTAAACAGAATCCGGCTTATGAGTTACCGCCATCCCCCACATAAATTTATGTGGGGGATTGGTTTTATAAGATGTTATAATTAAAAGAACAAAGGCCGATTAAAATAAAATTATTTTCATGGCTAAGTGGGTTATTAAAAGAGGGGGGAAGAAAGAGCCGTTTCGGGCGTCCAAGGTTTCGAGCGCGATAAGAAACGCCTGCCGGGACGCGAAGATTCCGGCAAAACGGACGAAGACCGTCGTGAACAAAGTTTCCCGTCTGGTTCTGAAATTCGCCGCAAAGCGCAAAGTAGCGGTAAGAACTTCCGATTTGCAAAAAGTGGCCTTGCGTCACTTGGGGCAAGTGGAGCCGAAAGCCGCAAAAGCGTGGAGGAAATATGATGCTATGCGCCGTGCCCGTCGCGCGAGAGGTCGAAAAAGAAGATAAGTAATGCTTAGACGGCCGAAAGTTTTTGACTGTCCGGAGTTTAGGGTT
>Ga0209518_1004902_pt1 | contig 10451 bp, 16 predicted proteins | sample RifGroB1_FD_183993 | JGI IMG/M metagenome (GOLD analysis project Ga0209518, IMG submission 183993) | Groundwater microbial communities from Rifle, Colorado, USA - Groundwater B1 (SPAdes) (version 2) | ecosystem: Environmental > Aquatic > Deep subsurface > Groundwater | place: Rifle, Colorado... | reverse complement strand
AATGGACTAGATATAACCCCAGAGGAATACAGCGCAGTTGATGGTTCGATCGGTCCTTTACAGGCCCAAATAACTACGGCGACAGGAAGTATTACAAATCATACTCATACAGGAAGTGATGGCACTACACAAATAGCTCATAATGATGTTACAGGTTCAGGCTCAACATCACATGCGACACTGGATACTTTTTATAACTCTAAAGGACAGGCATCTGGTATAGCTTCTCTTGATACAAATTCTTTGGTTGTTCAAAATCCTGCAAGTGGAACAAGCACGCCAGGGGCAAGTAAAATAATAATGTCTGACGGAACGGGTAAAACATCTGATGGGTGGCTAAGTGATAATGTGACAAAAATTGGGACTCCGACAACGGATAATATTCCAGAAGGAAGCACGAACAAGTATTATACTGATGTAAGAGTAAATACAGCGGTTGGCAGTTTGAGCGTAAGTTCATTTAGTGATACTGCTGGATTAGGAAGTGCAACTGAAGGGCAATATGCAAGGATAATAGGGGGACAATGGGGTGGAGCGGCAAGTTCAGTACTGACTTATTGGGGAGATATTCTTGGCAATCCTGCCAGTGGGACAACTGCAAGTTCTTATGTTTCTTCAACTCCGGCGGCAAATAAAATACCTTATTCTGTCGATGGTACTTTGGGCACTTGGATAAATGCACTTGCAAATGTTACGATGTCAGGAAATACAACTTATCCGGGGGATAGTGTTTGGAATAGCAGTGGATATATAAGTATCGGTTCTTCCACGTTATCCAGCGGAGACCTCTTCCAATTATTCGCAGGAGGCGTTGCATCAGGACGTATAAAGTCTGCTGGTGGGCATCCAGCAGGGCTATACTATGATGCAGGCGCTGGAAAAGATGCCTGGATGGTTGGCAACCACATGAATTATGTCTCTGGGTATAGTGTTTGGAATGTTACTGATTCTTTAATAAGGTTAAACATAAACGATTCTGGGATAGTATCAATGCCGGTTTATGGGGCAGGTAGTGCGCAGTTTGATGCTAATGGAATAATTTCATCTTCATCTGATGAAAGATTAAAAGATATACAAGGCACATTTACAGCGAGCATAAAAGAAATTTTGAATATTGTACCTATACAATACAGGTATAATAATATATCCGGCTTAGATACTAAGAATGTTTACACGGGTTTTTCTGCGCAGAATGTAGTATCTATAATCCCAGAAGCGATTGGCATTGACCCATTAGGATATTATACACTTAACGACAGAGCCATAATTGCGGCTCTGGTTAATTGCGTTAAGGATTTGCAGGCCGAAATAGATGATTTAAAGGGAATTGCAACAGGAAAAGCAAAGCCGCTAACAAAAGAAGAGTACAAAAACAGACTCTTAATGACAAACAACCTTGTCCTGGAAAATGTCCCTCTGGAAGAACCCGTATCCGATACACATGAGTACGTAGTCGAGGGGGTAGAGATAGATTTGTTAGGCATTAATAAAGTTGATGCTTTTGAAGAAATAGATATTATGGAAGAATATCAAACAGGCACAATTACCAAAGAATATTACAAGCTTGATGGAATGGAAGTTATCAAGTGTGAAAAGAGTATACCTATATACCAGAAACGTCCCTCTGGCAAGAAACAAACGAAACTTAAGGATAATGTGGTATTTGACTCTGAATTAGGGCATTTCTTTGAGAAAGTTGAAGTGCCAAAATTGGTATATCAAATAAAGGCCGGATACAGTTACAAGGCCGGCAAATATTACAGAAAAGAAACCCTTAAAGAGGCTAATTCAAGGATTAAAAATGCTATGTAAACACAAAAAACTCTATGGGCAAATGTGGAGAAACAACAATTCAAAATTGATGAACTGAAAGTATTGAGGAAAAAAGATGATGCAGAAAAATAAAATTTACCCTGATGTCAGATTGAACGTAGTTATGATCCATGGCGTTTGGAGTAACGCTTCAAGGTTCTATAAAATGGCAAGTAAATTCAAAGAGCGAGACGACCTATTCTCTATTGATGCAAGATTCTCCGTTCTCTCTTATGGCAAATTATTGCTTTTTCTTGGAAGATTTCCTTTTGTCAGGACTTTAGTCAGTAAGTATGTGGCGGCACGATTAGCTGCTAATACTTATAAATACCCAAACGCTAAGACGCTAATCATCGCACACTCCTTTGGGACATGGGCAATAGCGGAAGCAATCAACACATTATTCAATGAGTTTCGGGTTGACTATATAATCTTACTTGGGTCGGTGATAAAACGAGGCTTCAGATGGGACAAATATCCCGTAAAAGTGTTTAATTTTATAGGGAAAAAGGATACTGTAGTTTTATCCAGTGTCTTGTGGGGGACTGGCTGGAGCGGAAGGTATGGATTTAAGAAGGATATTGTTCAGGCCGCAAACTCGAATGTGCAAGAATATATCAAGGACTGGAAACATTCGGATTATTCAAAAGGATTTGAAGAATATGTTGGGATAATTAAGGGTATTTCTTCTTGATAATTAATACAATTTATGTTATGCAGATACCATCAAATATCTGAAATACATTTTGCCGTTTTTGTTCTGTAGCACGCTTGTCTATGGCGGTACGCCGATGGACTCCACTGAAGCAAATATTGGTATCGGATTACGAGACATTTAAAATAGACAGAATAGACAGGATGGCTGGGTTATTTCTTACTTTCCTTATCCCTTACTCCAACCATCCCTTTTGCTACTTGCTTTAAAATTAAATATCCCAATAAATCCCATTCAGGATTTTCATCTTCGTCCTTTTGTCCAGATTCGATTCTTCCTAGCTTGTCATCCATTCTGACATTTATCTGCTCGATAGGATTTGCCTTAGAGAATATCCTCTTTGGAATTAATGCGGAGTTTCCATATTTCCTGTTTTTTTCGAGAAGCATTTCTTTAATTTTATCGCAAGTATCCGAGATTAATTGTTGAGCCTGACTCAATTGATTGTCCTCGATAACTATTTTATCTTGATCCTCCTTATTTATTTTAAGCATTTTAAGTGCAAAATCTTTTTTTATAAATTTTTCTACTTCAGTTGTTTGAAGATTGGCCAAAAAATTATCTAATTTATCTACCACTTGCTGTGCAAACTCACATTTAACATTCCCAATTACTTCTTTCTGAGCTTCGATAAAATCTTTAAGAAAATTAATGCTTTCCGCTATATCATTTATATCATTCACTTTTTCCATGCTTTCCTCCCGTTGATTTGTTTTTATTGTACTTAAGATAATTTTTCTCGTTGATCTTATTAATCTTCCTGTTGCATTGTGGGCAATATCGGTTTGTGATTCCTCTTGACTTAAAAATATTATCGCATTGGCGTTCTTCCTTTGCGATATAATATACGCAAATTTTATCTTCTTTTTTTTGATCTTCTGTTTGTTTAACTATGGCATTGCAATCAACTTTTACTTTATTTAATGCGCTATCAAAAAATGTATTACCCATTATTTACCCTTATATTATCATCCCATTGTGTACTGTCCCATCCATAATAATTACAGATTTTAACGAGATTGTCTTTCCCATAATATTCATAATTTTCTAAGTTGGCAAAGAGCTCCTCTTCACCAAGCATCCATACCCAAATGCTATAATGTTGCATTGAGCGAGACGCAGAAATTCCACGACACTCATTTGCTTTTTCCCAGGCAAATGGCATATAGTCAAGCATCTCTTTTAAAATACTTTCTTTCTCATTGATATTAGACGCCCATTCATTTGCCATTACCTCTGGCTTTAAATATGACTTTGCATGTTCATAATCAAGATAGTTAACCAAATCCCCTGTTTTAATTTGTAAAAAATCAGAGCCCTTTACTTCTTCTATCTTCCTTAAAATTTCATCTTGCGCCCTCATTTTTGATGCCCCTTCTTTTATGTAATTTGAAATTTTGCTTTTGGAGCATACTCGGCCCATTCGAGCAGTTGTTCTAAGAGACTTAATGCTCCTTCGTAATTTCCCCATCCGTTTTTTGGGTTGAATGTTTTATAGTAATTTGGTTCATCCTTCATCTTTTTTATCGCCTTTTCGAGGAAAGGCTTTGCTTCTTCGCCAGTCAACCCCTCTAGTATTCTTATTCCTTTGCTCTTATTTATATTAAGAGCGATAGATCCTTCAGATTCTTTAAATGCTTCAACGTACATAGGAGAAACATTATATGTATAATTCAACCCATCGAATATTTCTGCGTCCCGTCCATTTGCTATGTCGATAACCATGTTAAAATCCCAGCTCATTTCTTTTTCTCCTTTTTGTATTTATCTTTAAAAACCAAGAGATAAAAATATAATCAAACAAATAAAACCTATCAGATTTCCTGCTAAGGCAATTCAGCGAAATTCATAATATTTACATGGGTTATAATTCATCTTAATATAATTTTTTATCAGAGGGCAAGGTATCTTCAGGATATTTCTTCCAGCACTTGAAACATAAATAGCTATACTCTAAATCCGTGGCGACATATTGGACGTTTCTCTTTCTTCCGCATAATTCACAAGGCTCTTTCGATAGCCTTTTATGTCTCTTCATTGTGATTCACTTCTATTTTCGTCTTTCCTTTAACAAGATTAAACTCAAAACTTCTGTCCGCTATTTCCTCAAATTCAGGAATCATCGTAATTATTATGAACTGAAGATCAAGTTTTTTAGATAACTCTTTGGCCATTTCTACGACTCTTTCTTGCGTCTTTCTTGTCTTATCATTTATATTCTTGAATGGCTCGTCAAAGACTAATGTATTTCTCCAATTAGATTTTGATAATGACCACATAGCGACCCGTAAGGCGAATGCTGCCACATCAACTGCCCCTCCACCCGCTTCCAAAATAGGATTGACTCGATAGCCATCCCGCTCAAAGAAAAGATTGCATTCTGTCTTTCCTCTCTTCATCACGAACTCTGCCTTGAAGATATAAGGATTGTCAAACGTGGATGCGAGGGCAAGCGTGACTATCTCGCTTATGTGCCATTCAAGTTGTTTCTGCGTTTCCTGAGCTACCTTCTGAATGATCATCTGTGCTTGCTCGGAATAGATTAGTTCTTTTTTGAGGACTGCAATCTCTTTCCTGCAAAATAACAAAAGAGAATTAATCTTGTCTCTTTGTCCTTTCTTCTGTTCAATGATTTGTCTGATTTGTCTTAAGCGTTGAATCATAATTGAAATTTTAGCGGAATATTGCCTATGAGCTCCAAGAGCATCGTCCATGATACCGGGTTAAGATAGTCAAACATGATAAGATGCTCTAGCGTGAAATACTGTTTCGTTGATTGAATTTGCCAATCTCCTATCATACAGATATTTTGAAATATGAATGTCAATCTTGAATCTGCTATCATTTCTTTAGGAATGTCCTTTTTATTTACAAATATAGCTACCATACATTAATTCACCTTAACCGTTTAATCAATCCTTGTCGAAAAGAGAAAGATTGGCTTATTCTCAATTCTCAACATCTCCAACATCTCCGAATATAATAGGGAGCTTTTCTTTGAATTCTGCCAATATCATATTTGCCACTTCTTTCATTTGCGGGTGCGCCGCCTTCGATGTTCTTAAAGTTAAGAAATGCCTCCATTCCCGAAGATTGAATTTAATAATTATTTCTGTTTTTAGAGAGTTAGGCAAAACACTTCTAGCTTCTTGTGGAGTAGCTCCGCAAAAAATTAAATCATTGTATGCTTTTTGGCATTGTTCCATAATTTGTTTCCAGATAATCATTTTTGAATCTACTTGAAAATCTGCTATTCTCCAAAAACAAGGTTCAATAACTGTTATTTCATTCCCAAATTTACCACTTGCATAGTTACAGTATCGAGTTGATTCTTGAGCATAACTGGCAATTCTATGTCTAACAATTTCGTGCGTTACCCCTCTGTCGCAAATTACTCTTACAGAAATATCAAAGTGTTCAATTATTGCATGGTGTCCAGATTTAATAATCTTTTTAACAAATTCAATACAAGAATCATCAGTTATCTTGTCTTCTGATTTATAGCAAGTCCTTCCAACTAATTCCAATCTTTTTAAAATAGCGACTTGGTCTAATATATCTAGAACTTCAATGGACGGTTTAATTATTTTCATTTGCCATAATCTCCTTTTCTAATTTTACTATTTTTCTTTTAAATATAAATTGCTTATTGTGTAAATTCGTTTGAATATCTTTTAATTTTATTTTTGCAGATTGAATATCTTTAAATCCCATCTTTTTTAAATCATCGTGTAACATAGACAGCTTACCTTTGCTCCTGTCAATCTCGCTTGCTTTCTGAGCGATTTTTTCCTTTAATTCCACTAATTTTTCAGAAAGTGACATATTTACTCTTAAACTACCTATTTAAACCCTTAAATTCCTTTGTAGGATCATTTGTCCGCTGTTTCAATGCTCTTTTTTTAGTATTTATCCGTGAAACTGAATTCAATCGCTTTACAGGGCTTTGTACTACGTTTTCTTTTGTGTGCAAATATGCAGCATCACAGACCAATTCGACTTGCAGCATATTTTCCACTTGGTCATTTGTTTCTATTGCGGCTAAAAGTAAGAATTCTGTTTCTGCTTCATACCTTCTTAATTCAAGCAATTGATTAGTAAGATTTACTATTTTTTGATTGGATATGATCAACTTAATTGCTAATTCTTTTGTCGTCATTTTATCCTCCCTTTTTATATTTTCCTTTCTCTAAAGACATGAAAATTTTATCTTTCACTTTCTGGTTGACTCTATTTTTTCTGAAGAATCGCTCAAGATTTTTCTTGAAGCTCATCTTGACTTCCCCATCCATCTGCAGCGAATCAACAAATGCAGACATTCTTTCATCTTTCTTTTTTTCGTCTTCCGAATAAGATAAATCAAACACGTCTAGCGCCGACTTAATTGGGATATCTATTGTTTCAACACTATTGTTCTTCGCTTTCCATAAGTAAATTTTTGGTAGATGATCATATTGTGCGACAGTTGACCGCATGATAGAGCCTGGATTGACGAGAATCCTGTCTTTGTATTTTTCTATAAACGATTGATGATTATCACCAGAGACAATTAAATTATAGCAAGGGAATTTCTCTAGAAGGGATTTTGCATAAGTGAAGTTTTCCTGGGCCACCCACAATTTTGATTTCACAATGAGTTGATGAATAACAGCAACCAAATTATAATAGCCAGAATATTTTTGCCCTTTGTCATAATCCTCTATATTTACAACCTCTTTTCCGAAAGGGAAAGGAAAAACCGGACACTTGCCTCCGCAAAAAATCATTTCCAGGTCTAAAAGTTTTATGGCAAGGCTCGCAGCTAAAACCCCGATTCCGCTTTCAGGCAACTTGTCTAATCTATGACAAGGTAAATCATGTTGCCCCGGCAAAACATATATCCTTTGAGAATGCGCCTTGAACTTCTTAATATATTTCTCTAGAAGCCAGTTTTCCCATTTTGGCTTATTCCCTAAATCTCCTGCAATAAGAATTGAAGCTTGATATTTATCAGATTGCGCGAGAATGAAGTCAATCTTTTTCTCTTGCGCATGTAAGAAATCATCTTTTCTATTCTCAGGGACATCAGAGCGAATGTGCCAGTCGGCTGTAAGGATTAAATCACTCGTATTAATATCTTTTTGCATTTTATTTTCCCTTTTTAATCTCTGCCCATAACTTAGATAATCCGATAGGAGAATATTTTGAATTTTCTCCAAAAGAACTATCTAGAGAAATAGATAATCCGACCTGTATTGCGTTAACGAGGGCAACAGCTTTTCTTATTTGTTCAACTTCCCATTTCAACCTTTTATATTCCTCACGATCTTCTCCATAATATAACATAACGGCAGCTATTGCGGCCTGAAATTGTTCGTCTTCATCTGTCATTAACCAATGAGTATGCGTAGATTCCATTGCCACTTTTAATATTTCCAACAAATCTCCATTAGCAGAATTTAAATTATCCTTAGTTTCTTCAACCACGAGTCCAAATATAGCGGCATTTTTCATCTTGCACTACTCCTTATATTTTTACTTTAAAAATTCTCCTTTGATTCTTCTATCACGTTAATAACTCCCATACTATTTGATTTGTAATGTGGTGGCGGCAACTTCCGTATCTCTTTCGGTACATTTCGGGATTAATATTTGAACAAGTTGTGATCCATCTGGTCTGTCATTTTCTTTTTTCCATTTTATTGAAAACATACTTTCTCTAAGATTATCTTGGGTTAATCGATTTTCATAAAACCCCCTATGCAACATTTGATTTTACCCCTTTCTATTTCGTTAATGCCAAAAATTTTGATTCTCGTATCTGCTCATAAAATGTTTGTTGTTTTTGTGGATTATAGGCATAGGGTAGAAACACCTCCAAAAATTCTGCTTGTTGCAGTTCAATCATTGATATTTGAATATCGACCCAATCTGATACCAACTTCCATGCCGTCCTTTCCGCTTGTTTCTCGACTTTTTCGTAAATACCGTCTCTGGGTCTTTTAATCTCCGCTTTCAATATTTCACAACAAGCATTTATCTTAGCCGGTAGTTTAAATGATATATTATTCCCAGATACAAAAATAATGAAACAGATACTTTCGAGTCTGCCTACCGAATCGTATCGTTTCATAATATCTTTAGCCCCATGAATTACCAATTTAGCCTCTATATGGTTAATTGATCTTTCTATGGGTACGGTTGATGTGTAGTTCTTAATCATTATCGTAGTTTTCTTTTTTTAATTCTTCTTCTGTCATTTGCATACTGCCTGGCGCAAGACTTGCACTTCTTAGCGTATCCAGTGCTATTGCCAGTATTCTTGTAGAAGCATTCTTTGTCTTTTGGCTTTTTACAAACTGTACATATTCTCATTTGATTTCTTGCTCACATAAAGGACAAACATCAGGCATCAATATCTCGAACTCTTTTATTATACTTTTCTTACTTGCTTGTAAAGAATTGATTTCTTTTTGCATATAATCTATGTCTGAAATAATACTTTCAATACTTGAAATTAATTCGTTGCCTTTCTCTATTTCTTTTGAGAGACTTTCTATCTTAGCTAATTCCTTACCTACAAAATCAATATCTACCCCAGATAACCTTTCAAAATGCTTTTCTTCTAATTTAATCTTTTGAACGATTTCTTGAATTTCTTCTTCTTGCATTTTCAAAGATTGAATTTCATTGTTAAGAACCTCCAGAAAAATAAGTCTTTTTTCTGTTTCATCGACCCATTCATAAGACATCAAATCAGACTTATATTGAGCCTTTAATAATCTTCTTTCCTGTAATCGAGCATTCTCTTGTCTTATTGTAGATTGAATATTTGATAATGCAATATCTATATCGTCAAGATTGACTATTTCATTTAGATAACGAGCGGTTTCCCCCGCTGACATTGTGAGCATGAACGGAAACGATATCTGGCTCTGGATATTTATCGACGACATTCTGAGAACTTTCTTTATGTCCTCTGGAACGTCCTGTCCGAAAGCCTTGTATTTCTTCTCTCCGAGAACATAGAGATTCTCTCTCCCTTTCTTTCTTGAAATAAGCGACTTGACTCCTTTGTCTTTAACGCGCAATTCAACCTTTGTATCTCCGCCCCATTTTGATTTGAAAGACTCTCCTGAAGGGCGATTATTAACAATCCACTCAATTGCTCTGCGCAATCCGCTTTTCCCGCTATCTGTCTTTCCACAAATCACATTCAACCCTTTGTGAAATTGCAAAAAGGTTTTTTTGTGACTTTGAAAATTTGAGATTTGTATGGATTTAATTGTCATTCTGATTTCTCTAAAACTACCAAAATATGATTTTGTGATTGCATCTTATAATGAAATTTATATTTTTTCTTACATTGAGTACAACCTATATTCACCAATTTTCCTTCCTCATATTCATACAGAAAATAGATAAGAGAAAATTCTTGAATTGCGTTGCAATATGGACAATAACTTATTATTCTTCGAGGAGCTTTATCTTCGACTTGATTCATTTTTTATCCTATCTTTTTGGCGGAGCTTTATCAAATCCTGGAGTTTTCTCATTTTGCAATAAAATCCTACTCGTATTCATATCGACAGATAATCTTTGCAAGTCAAACCAAATCGGATCATTATATCTTCCACCGTTTTCAGTCGCCTTAGGAACAACTAAAGCTTGATTGCATCCACTCAAATAATACACTATCCCTGTAACAACGCCTTTGAATCCAGTTACTTTATCTTCTACTGTCATGCCTAACTCTATTTGCATTTTTTGCTTTCCCCTTTCTCTAAATAAATTTAATAAACTTTTCATTTTTATTTATCCCCTTTTATTATTGTTTTGTTCTATGCAGGTTGCCCAACGACAGTTGCCAGACTCATAATTTCCATTTACATCTATTCTATCAATTGTCATACTGGGCGCTGGAGACTCTCCCATATCTGAAAGA
>Ga0209518_1004901_pt1 | contig 10453 bp, 11 predicted proteins | sample RifGroB1_FD_183993 | JGI IMG/M metagenome (GOLD analysis project Ga0209518, IMG submission 183993) | Groundwater microbial communities from Rifle, Colorado, USA - Groundwater B1 (SPAdes) (version 2) | ecosystem: Environmental > Aquatic > Deep subsurface > Groundwater | place: Rifle, Colorado... | reverse complement strand
CCTGTTGCCTATTGCGGGGTTTCTGTATATATTTGGCATACCCTTACAACAAGGCTAAAGCTCCCTCGCGGGGGCATTGTGCGTTGTCCACAGGGTGTTTTTAGCAGGGTTCCTCCCGAGCTCATATAATGAGTGTTGGCGGACCAAGAAAAGAAAGCGGTTCATTGACAACTTCATACTCCCGAACTCCTTGTCCCTTTACGAAAGATTAAGGCTGATATTCCGTCTTCCCCTTTAGCTACCAATTGGCCAAAAGGCCAGGTAGAAGTTTGTTCGCGTGCGCGTGCTTTTACTCGTCGATTACAAGTAAGTTTATTCGTTCGCAAGTTAATTAGAAATTATTATCGGTATGACTATTACCAACAGTTCACTCCGATTGGTTGCTCTCGTAACCGGCGTTGCAGTTGCTCTCGCTCTCATGGGCGCGGTAGCTATCGCTCCGGCACAGGCCGCAGGCCTTACGCAGACGCAGATCCAGTCGATCACTTCGCTCCTCGCGTCTTTTGGCGCTGATGCAGCGACTATCGCAAACGTCACCGCGGCTCTTAACGGCCAGGCGACTCCGGGCACCGGAGGTTCCGGCACCGGCGGCGCTTGCCCCGCTCTCTCCCGCTCCCTCCAGTTGGGTAGCTCGGGTGCAGACGTTATGGCTCTCCAGGTATTCCTCAACGGTTCTGCTTCTACACAGATTGCAGTCACCGGCGCAGGTTCTCCTGGCAGTGAGTCCACCTACTTCGGCGGCCTTACCAAGGCGGCTGTCGTCAAGTTCCAGTCTGCTAATGGCGTCAGCGCCATCGGCATCGTCGGTCCTGCTACGCGCGCGGCTATCGCAGCTGTTTGCGGCGGCACCGGAACCGGCACCGGAACTGGCACAGGCACCGGTACGGGCACCGGCACAGGCACCACGGGCGGCCAGATAACGGTCAGCTCAGGTTCTCAGCCGGTCAACTCGCTCGCGGTTGTGAGCGCTTCGCGCGTTCCGTTTACGACCTTTACCGTAACGAACAACAGTTCGGCTGCGGTGACTGTCAACAGCGTAACCGTCCAGCGTGTCGGCCTCGGCGTTGACGCCAACTTCAGCGGCGTTGTCCTTTTGGACCAGAACGGTCTCCAGACCGGCACCGCTAAGACGCTCAACTCCAACCACCAGGCAAATCTCGACGGCTTTACGCTGGCGGCAGGTGCCTCGCAGACCTTTACGGTTGCGGGTAACATCCAGACCGACGCGGGTGGCGCGGATTCCGGCCAAGTGGTCGCTCTCCAGGTTGTTGCAATCAACACCAGCGCGACTGTGTCCGGCTCGCTCCCTATCAACGGAGCGTCGCACACCATCAACACAACCTTGACTCTCGGCTCGGTCTCCACGACGACTTCGTCGTATGACCCGGGCGCGGCGCAGACCAAGAACATCGGCGACTCGGGTGTCCGCGTCTCCGGCCTCCGCTTTACCGCGGGCTCGGCCGAGGACCTCAAACTCTACAACGTCCGTTGGCGCCAGGTCGGCACGGCATCCGCCTCCGACATCTCCAATGTGATGACCTTCGTAGGCGACACCGGCTACCCGACGACTCTCTCGGCAGACGGCAAGTACTACACGACCGTGTTCCCCGGCGGCCTCTTGATTGCCAAGGGTAATAACATCGATGTATACACCAAAGTCGACCTTACAGGTTCCAACTCTGCATCACGCACGGTTGACCTCGATATCGACAAGGTGACCGACGTCTACTTCGTCGGCCAGACCTACGGCTACGGCATCGCCCCTTCGGGCACCGGCACACCGTGGTTCACCGGCTATGTCACGACCATCAACGCGGGTTCGGCCACGACTATCGGCAAAGCAACAGAAGTTGCCGCGCAGAACATCGCGGTCAACGTCCCCAACCAAGTTCTCGGCGGCTTCGCCACCGACTTCAAGGGTGAGGCGGTCTCCGTGACCTCGCTCCCGATGACTATCGCGACTTCGTCCGGCTGGTACGGCTCGGGCGTAATCACTTCGATCTCTATTGTCGACAGCAACGGTGTTGTTGTCTCAGGTCCGGTAGATGAGGCTGCAACCTGCACAACAGCTTGCACCATCACCTTCACCGACACCATTACCTTCCCGACCGGACGCCACGTCTACACCGTCAAGGGTAAAATCCCTTCCGGCGTGACTAACAACTCGACGGTAATTGTCACAACGGTACCTACGAGCTGGAGCGGCGTCACCGGACAGACTTCCGGCAATACCATCTCGCTCACACAGGGCACCTTCGACATGAACACGATGACGATCAAAGCGGCATCACTCACTGCAGTTATGTCCGCCCAGCCGTCGTCACAAAACATCGTCACAGGCGGCCAGGCGGTGCTCCTCGGCCAGGTCCAGCTTGACGCATCGCAGTCGGGCGAAGACATCCGCATGTCTTCGATACCTCTGACGCAGACCGGTATCATCACGGAGCTGACCTCCTGCCAGCTCTACAACGGCTCGACGGCGCTCAACACCGGCAGCAACGTTCCGTCCGCGCTTGCGGCGACGACTGAGTCCACGACCTTTACCTTCGACAACACCTTGGTGATTCCGAAGGGCACGGTTATGACGCTCGGTATCAAGTGCAACGTCAGCGGTAGTGGCACGCACGTATGGAGCGTATCCACAACGGCTATGACAGCTACCGGCGTAACCTCCGGCTCTTCGGTTGCTGTGACCGAAACAGCAAGCACCGGCGGTACAATGACTATCGTCAGCGGAGGCTCTATAACGGTGACGATTGACTCTTCGTCTCCGTCATACGCTCTTGTGGCGGCAGGCACAACCGGCCAGACCCTCGGTGTCATCAAACTCCGCGCTACAAATGAGGCTGTAAGCCTTACCAAGCTCGGTCTGACGCTCACGGCCAGCGGTAACTCACTTTCTACCGTTGCTGGCGGCTCCACCAGCCAAGGCAAAGACGACCTCGTACAGGTCTACATCTACGACGGTTCTACCTTGGTGGGTACGGCAACCTTCACAGGCGGCTCGGCGACAACGACCGCAACCTCAACCCTGACGACTTCGGTGAACCTACCTAGGGACACCGACAAGCTCCTCACCATTAAGGGCGACCTTGCCGGAATCGGCACCAGTCAGCCCGGCGGTGTGGGCGATGTAATCAAGGTTAATCCTCTGAACGCTGAAGGCACCGGCGTCTCCTCGGGCACGACTGTCAAGTCGGGCGCGACGGCGGGCGTAGCGGGCGTACAGATGTTCAAGAGCTTCCCGACTGTAGTTGCGGGCACAATATCCTGCACCAACAGCACCTCATGCAACGGTACTGCTCAGCTCTTGAAGCAATTCAAGATCTCGGCTAACGCCGCCGGTCCGGTAGGCATCTACCAGATCTCGGTTGCGCTCGCGACCAGCTCTGCACAGGTGGACAACCTCAAGCTCTTCGTTCTCGATTCGACATGCTCCAACGCGGTTAACGTCCCGACCAATACGGCCGGTACGACCGGCGGACAGTTCGGCGGAACATGGGACGGCGGTCCGTCTATCGTAGAGACAGCGACTCCGACTGTCAGCTTCCTCCAGGCTGCCATCACAGGCACCGAGATTGGCGCGTCTCACGCGCTCCAGATCCCTGCAGGCGGTACGTACTGCTTCCAGGTTCGCGGCGACATCTCGGTCGGCACTGCGACCGCATGGTCGGCTGGTGTAACGGTGCTCGGCGATGCGGCTACCTCGACCCAATCGGTCGGCGGTATGAACGCCAACATCGCTAGCAGCTCTGTAGGACGCATCGAAAGCTACGGCACCTTGGGTATAGCTACCTCGACATCCCAGAAGAACTTCGTATGGTCTGACAACGCCTCTACAACGGCGAACTCGGCTACCGATGTTGACTGGTTCGACGGGTACTACGTCCCTGGTCTCTCTGCAAGCGGCTTCTAATAGCAGCTTGAACGCTTAGCCGGAGACAACGGCTAGCAAACAAAAAACCTCCCTTCGGGGAGGTTTTTTGTATTCAAAAACTGGGTTATACTCCATTTCATGTCTATAAACCCAATTCTCCGCAACCTCCTTGTTACCTGTGCCTTTTTACTGCTTATAGCCGCCGGTACTTACTCCTACCTGAACCGCTCCAATACTTTGCCGACTGCTAACAGCTCCCCGCAAAAGCTTTCCGACGGCACCACGGTCAGCGGCTTGCCGGAAGGCGCGACCGTTACGGAAGAAACATCAATACCACAGCCGGTTGCTCCAAATTACCGCGCGCCGGTTGCATACGGCACGGATGTAACCGCCGAGGTTAAAGCCGCCATCGAGCCGCGCCTAGAGGCGGATATCGCTTTGCTGGCTAAAAACAACCAAGACTTCAGCGCATGGATGGACTTGGCAATACTGCACAAGATAGGCGGCGATTACCGCGGCGCAGAAGCAATTTGGCTCTATTCTGTCAAGCAGTGGCCCACAAGCTATGTCGCCTTTCATAACCTCGGCGACCTGTATCAGAACTTTCTAAAGGACAGTACTAAGGCAAAGTACTACTCCGACCAGGCAGTCAAGTTAGGGGCGGGACAGTAATCCTCTTTCTTATCAACATAGCCCCTCTTTACAAACAGAGAAAGGGTGTACACTAGGAGGACTTGGGCGTTTATTAATTTTTACTTTATATTACACATGACGTTTATCAAGAGCACTATCCGTCCTATTGTTTTTTCCGTCCTCTCCGTTCTCGGCGGAATAACGCTCGGCGCGACGCTCGTAGGAGCAGTCACCACTATTAGCACAAACATTACAACTGCAGGAACATTTAACGCTGATGACGCCGCCACGTTTGGCAGCACTGTTGCGGTCACCGGCGCTACAACGCTTGCGTCTACAACTGCCACCGGATTAAAGGTTGGACAGACCGGTACCCGCCACACAGGTATTCTCTCCGGTTACTGCACAATAGCGGCAGGTGGACACACCGCCTCGACTACTAAACAGTTTACTTGCGCCTCAGCGACCGGGGTTACTACCTCGTATAAAGTATTCGTGCAGGCAACCTCATCGATGCCCTCGATGTTTGTCATTCAATCAGCGACGTCTTCAACCGATGCTATCGAGGTGCGCATCCTCAACACTGGTCTCGGTACTACAACTGCGGGCGGCTTGGAGGGTCCTACTTCACTCAATTATTGGGCGGCTCTATAATTACCAGCGTGCTTAATTACATAACTGCCATGCGCACGCTTCTTAAAACAGCAGCCGTACTAGGGCTCTTTGCGCCTGCGCTCGCGTTTGCCGCATATAACGACGTTACACTGACGACAGATGTTGTGCTCTCGGTAAACAGCGTTAGCATCAACGTAAGCGGTTCAAGCGCTACGATGGAGACCATTGAAGTAGGCGCTACCAGCTTTACCGCAACCTTGCAGGCAGCTTCGGCCATGACAATCAGCGCGCCGAACCTCTCGGTCACGACCGAGCCGGCAATCGGCGGTATTACAGCCGTCTGCAGCAGTGGAGTTAAAACTATCACCATTCCTTCTGTTACTGGTGCAAATACGGTAACAGTCACTCCATCAAGCACTGCTTGTACCAACGACACAAGCAGCACATCCAGCGGTGGCGGCGGGCCGGTAGGGCTTGTCGGCAGTGGAGGAGGAGGCGGCGGCGGAAGTCCCGCTTCACCGGTCATTCCTGCACCTTCTACACCGCCTGCATCGACACCCTCTTCATCCGGGCTCTCAACAACCCAAGTCGACGCAATCCTTTCGCTTCTTTCATCCTTCGGGGCCGACCAGGCAACGATAGACAATGTTAAGTCGGCTCTTAACGGCCAGGCGACTACCGGCACGGTTACCGCGGCATTTGTCCGCAACCTCGAACTGGGCATGACAGGTGCGGATGTCAAGGCGCTACAACAGTGGCTCAATGCCAACGGGTATCGCGTCGCGGAAAGCGGCTACGGCTCACCTGGCAACGAAACGACTAAGTTCGGCGGCGCCACCAAAGCCGCGCTCATCAAGTTCCAAAAAGCCAACGGCATTACGCCGGCGGTAGGATACTTCGGACCAAAAACCCGCGCGGCAGTCAAATAGCCAATAACCTTATTTTGGTGCTAGTATAGGCGGATGAAATATTCCGCCTTTACGCTATGCGCGGTGCTGTTTGTAGTAATGTTCGCGCTCCCGGCGCGCGCGGCAAATACTCCGTCTGAAATAAGCATCAAGCCGGATGGCACCTTCTTTGCCACCAACGTCGTTGTTATGCAAAAGTCGGAAAAGGCGGGGACGAACCTCTTTTCCCGCGTAACATGGGGTAACGTCTTTTTGCGGGTAACCGTCCTGGCCGCTTCGGCAAAAATTACCAAAAACAACGGCGGCGGCGCGGCTGTAGAGGATATACAGGTCGGCGACATACTTTCGGTCAAGGGCACGCTTGCCCCTGGAGCCGACTCGCTGGTCATTAACGCTCTGGAGGTGCGCGACCTCTCGCTCAATGTTGAGTCAAAAAATGTTTCAGGAATCATCAAGACGCTCAATGTATCGCTCAACAACTTTACGCTTACCGACAAAAAATTGGGCGCTATTACCGTGGTCGCGCCATATAACATACAAAAAGGCGCGCGCACCATCTCAATCGGTGAGTTGGCGTTCGGCGACAAAGTACTCTCCGCTTCAGGGACCTTCGACTATTCGACAAAAACATTTACCGCATCAGACATGGAGGTGTATCAGGACAAATTGGTATTTAAGGCTCAAAACTTTCAGGGCACGCTCAAGTCTCTCTCCGGAACGGCTCTGCCGACAACCGCGGTTATTACGGTCGGAAAAACTGATTACACAGTCTACCTTGCCGCATCGGCAAAAGTGATGAGTAAAAACAAAGCCCTCACGACGCTACAGCGCTTTACGGCGGGCGACACGGTGCGCTTCTACGGCTCCATCCGCCAGACTAATCTGCAAGAAATCGACACCACATTAATTCGCAACCTCAATTTCTAGTGGCTAAGCGTAAGTCAAAATATACGCTAGGTAATTTTGCGTTGCAGGTACGGCGCTCTCATAGCGGCCGTGGGCTTTTTGCCAAGCAGTCTATACCAAAAGGCGCGTGCATTATCGAGTACACAGGCCGGCCGGTAAGCAAGGCCGAGCAGTACAAAGACGAAGGCAAGTATCTTTTTTGGACGGGCAAAAATACGATGATTAATGGCAATGTTCCTTCCAACAAGGCGCGCTATATCAACCACTCCTGCAAAGCCAACTGCGAAGCGGACGGTCCGAGGGACCGCGTGTATATCCTTGCGTTATGCAACATAAAAGCGGGGGAGGAGCTGACCTACGATTACGGCGACGAATACTTTGACAAGCATATCAAGCCAAAAGGCTGCAGGTGCCCGCAGTGCGCAAAAAAGTAGTACTATTAGAACACCGATGTTTAACAAGACCTTCTATCACTTTTTTTTCGGGTTTGTGGTTATTATCGGACTGGCTTTTGCGGTGCTCCTTATAACCGGCATGCAGGAGCCGAGCCCTGTTGACAACGTCGCCCTGCCGCAGTAGTTTGTAGCTATAGGGCCGAAGAAAGGGGGCAAACCGTAAGTCCTCCCGAGGTCGAACTCAACGCCCTAATTAGTGGGTATTTTTTGTACCCAAAGAAAATATATGGCCATTACACGACAGAAAAAAGAAGAGACAGTTGCAAAAGTTGCGGCAATAACCAAGTCGGCTAAGACGCTTGTCTTTGCCAGCTTTAAAGGCCTTACCGTTGCGGAGCAAAACGAGATGCGCAAAGCGTTTCGTCCGCTCGGTGTCGGCTACACGGTAGCTAAAAAATCTTTGCTAAACTTGGCGCTCAAATCGGCAGGCTACAAAGGCGAGGCGCCGGAACTACATGGAGAAATCGCTCTTGCCTACGGCGAGGACGAGCTTGCACCAGCGCGCGAGCTCGCAGTCTTCGTCAAAAAGTTTGGAGAGCACCTCGCGTTCGCTGGAGGCGTGTTTGCGGGCAAGTTTGTCGGCAAAGATGAGATTACCTCGATTGCGGCAATCCCCGGCATCGAGACGCTACGTGCGCAGTTTGTACAGCTTATCAACTCTCCGCTAAGCCGCTTTGCAGTAGTGCTGCAGGCGAAGGCGGATAAAAAATAATATATGGATGAGAAATTCAAAGGCCTGGTAGACCAGGTGGAGAAGATGTCGGTACTCGAGCTCCACGAGCTCGTCAAAGCGCTCGAAACACACTGGGGCGTATCGGCTGCCGCTGTCGCGGTTGCCGGCCCGGCTGCGGCCGCGGCGGAGGAGAAGTCGGCGTACAACGCCCATCTTACCGATGTCGGCGCGGCCAAAGTACAGGTCATCAAGGCGGTTAAAGACGCGCTTGGCCTAGGCCTTAAGGAGGCAAAGGACCTCGTTGACGCGGCCCCGGCCGTGCTTAAGGAGGGGATGAAGAAAGAGGATGCCGACAAGCTCAAAGCGGCCATCGAGGCAGCCGGCGGCAAGGTCGAGCTTAAGTAACCTTTTCCGATATCGGCAGTTCTATTAAGTAGCGAACTGTTGGTAACAGTCATAAGCAAAAACCCCGCAATACGCGGGGTTTTTGCTTGCTTGCACGTCGTCTAAGGTTTGCTTAGAATACGGGCACACTGATTGACCGTATGGCAGACCCGCTACAGAAACTCTTCGGAAGCGACGCCCGGATTAAGCTCCTGCGGCTTTTCCTTTTTAATCCAAAACTGACGCTGACTGTCCCCGACGCGGCAGGACGCTCCCGAGTGCCGGAGCGCACCGCGCGCAAGGAGCTCGCGCTCTTTTCATCCATAGGTCTTATCCGCCGCAGTCCAACACGGCGCGGTAGCGGATTGCGTTACAGCCTTAACGGCGAGTTCGGGTATTTGAGCGTTTTGCAAAACCTGCTGTTAAACGCGCCCGAGCGCGCTAAAGATATTTTTGAGCGGGTGCGCCCCTCAGGCGTCATAAAACTCATTGTCGTTTCCGGAGTATTTGTAGGCGACTGGGAGGGACGGCTCGACTTGCTTATTGTCGGCGACCGGATAAAAGACAAGCGCCTACGCGCGCGTATGCGCAAACTGGAGAGCGAAATCGGGCGCGAGCTGCGCTATGCCATGCTCCCAAGCGACGACTTTCTTTATCGTCTGAATATGAACGACAAGTTGGTGCGCGATATTTTGGACTATCCGCACAAAATAATGCTCGACCGGCTCAATATAGGCTTAAAATAAGGCTATTTTATCCACACGCTGTCCCCAGGCTATCCACATGGCTTGTCCACAATAAAGGTACAATAAAGAGGTCGAAGCGCAGGTGCTTTTATTAACCCTATTATTAAAATTTTTCGTATGATCGTGCAGAATTGGGTAAGCGTGCTACAGCAGTCGTTTAACGGCATGCTGGCGGCAGTTGTCGGATTTATCCCGAACTTTGTGTTCGCGGTAATCGTGTTCGTCATCGGGTGGGTCATTGCCTGGTTTGTGGGCAACATCATCGCGCAGGCAGTACGCGCCATCAGGGTCGACCACGCGCTTAAAAGCGCCGGTGTCGACGACGTGGTAAGCCGCGCGGGCTACCACCTCGACTCTGGCGCGTTCCTCGGCGCTTTGGTTCGCTGGTTCATCATCCTCGTATTCTTGATCGCGGCTCTCCAGATACTTAACCTATCGCAGGTAACCTTCTTCCTGCAGGCGGTGGTGGTGTCGTTCCTCCCGAACGTCATCATTGCGGTCCTTATCCTTCTTGTCACCGCGGTTATCGCGGAGCTCGCACAAGGGGTGGTTGCGGGTTCTGCTCGCGCCGCAGGCATCACCGCAGCCGGATTTGCCGGTGCGGCAGCCCGCTGGTCTATCTGGATTTTCGGCATCCTCGCAGCTCTCTCGCAGCTCCAAATCGCGCAGGGCATACTGCAGACGCTCTTTACGGGCGTGGTGGTAGCGCTCTCGCTCGCCTTTGGTCTCGCCTTCGGCCTTGGAGGCCAAGACGCAGCCTCGAGCTTCATCTCGAAAGTCCGCGCAGAAATCAAGCGCGACTAACCACTTTTAGGGTGTTCAAAAAACCGCCCAGTAGGGCGGTTTTTTGTTTGTCCTGCCTTGCCGAGTGCCCGGTTTGACACTCCAAACAGAGTCCTATATACTCACTCAATCGATATGTTTATCACTCTAAACACCGTCCTGCGGAGATAGGCTTGCACCTAGAGGTGTTTGAATGTCCCGCGAAAAGCGGGTTTTTTTGTGCCAAAAATATCGAGAAGCACTTTGACAACTGAATTGCATCGCACAGAGAAATTTCCCATGTTGGGTCTTTTCAGCTTTGTGCAGATGCGCAGGTAAAAAAACAAAACAAAACGCGTATAGCTTGATCGGCTATGCGTGGTAGACAACAGATCATTGCGGTTCTTAAGCTTCCTTTTCTCGACAGAGAAACGGAAACTAACAAGGGCGTATGGTGGATGCCTAGGCGATGATTGGCGATGAAGGACGCGGCG
>Ga0209518_1004899_pt1 | contig 10456 bp, 7 predicted proteins | sample RifGroB1_FD_183993 | JGI IMG/M metagenome (GOLD analysis project Ga0209518, IMG submission 183993) | Groundwater microbial communities from Rifle, Colorado, USA - Groundwater B1 (SPAdes) (version 2) | ecosystem: Environmental > Aquatic > Deep subsurface > Groundwater | place: Rifle, Colorado... | reverse complement strand
GAGCCACCACCCGAGACCAGCACGATTACTAAATCTTTTTCCGTTGAATCTTTGACTATTTCATATATTTTTTCTCCCGCTTCCTGGTTGACCCGGCTCGGTATCGGATGCGCGCCGGCAAAAGTTTCAATAAAGTCGCAATCCGCTTTCTGCAGGCTGATAACGACGCCTTTTTCTATCCTAGAACCCAGAATTTTTTCCAACGCTGCCGCCGCGTCCGCCGAGGCCTTGCCGAAACCGACGACTTTGATTTTTTCAAATTCAGCCAAATCAAACTTTTTTCCTTTCACGGATAAAATATTTTCATTGAGAGATATCGAGGAATTGACGACCTTTCCCGTATTGATGGCATCCAATCCGGCTTCGATTAGTTGGAGCGCCAATATGCGATTCGGAGTCGTTGCCAGTTCGTCGTAATTTTTTATCTGGTGTCCTATCATGTTTATTTCACCAAGTTCCGAAACTGACCATCAATAAATCCTCTGATATTCTCTATTGTCGTCTTGATTATTTCCGCCTCGGCTTCTTTGGTATAAAAGCCGATATGGGGAGTAATGATGACATTCGGCAGATCCATCAGCACGTGGTTTTCCGTCAAAATTTTGTAGTTAATGTCTTTCGGGTTACCCGCATTAAAAATTTCATTCTCTGTTTTCAATTCCCTTTCTTCTTCCAGCACATCGAGCCCGGCGCCGCCGATAATACCTTCTTGCAGCCCCCAAATAAGCGCCTGGGTGTCAATTAAAGACCCTCGGGCAGTATTTATAAGCAAAACACCTTTTTTCATCTTGGCAATGACATCTTTGTTTATCATATGTCTATTTTCCTTCGTGAACGGAACATGTAAAGAAATAACATCCGCTTCTTGGACGACTTCTTCAAAATTTTTATATTCAAAATTATTTATTTTGGCAAATTCCAAATCCGGATAAAGATCGCAGGCAACTACTTTCATATTAAAACCTCGGGCAATCTTGACGACATTTTTGCCGATGCGCCCGGTGCCGACCACGCCGATTGTTTTTTTATTCAAATCGAAACCTCGAAAAGAAGAGGAAAAATTAAAATTAGATGTCGCTCTGATATAGTTGTTCGCTTTCAAAATGTTTCGGGAAAGATTCAAAATGAGCCCAAAAGCGATTTCCGCGACGGTGTGGTCGCCATACGACGGCACATAGGAAACTTTTATCCCTTTCTCTGCGCAATATAGAAGATCAATATGCTCAAAACCGGTCGAGCGGGTGGCGATAAATTTCAGATTTGGCAGTTTGTCGATGATATTTTTGCTGATTACCGAATTAATGAAAACAGAGATAATTTCGGCATCTTTTGCTTTACGGACGGTATTTTCATCCAGTTTTTCGTCAAAAAATGAAACCTCAACGTCGCCAAGTAATTGTTTAATCACGCCCTTATCAACCGCCGGCGACTCAAAAAATGCTATTTTCATGCCCTTATTATAGCAAAAAACGGAGAGTATAAACAAGTTGAAAGATTTTCAATATAAAATATAAAAAGAAAAGGCCGGCGGCGAGGCACGGCCCGGGCACATTGTGCCCTGATGGTGCTCGGAGGCGACGAGCGACCTATGTCCTATGTCTAGTCGTAGTAGTAGCCGGAGTAGTACGGGAACCCGCGGGGAGCCACTGGTTTCGACTTCGTCGCCACCCTCGCTCGCGGCCAGCAGACGTTCTTGACCCACTCCGCTTGATGACGGGTCAGGTGCCCCAGTCCGGGAAGTTGGTTGCACTTCATCCTGTTCCGGCTAACTGGCCGGAAGGTGGGACCCTTCCCGCCAGCTTTCGCCTTGCTCACTTCGACTTCGGTCAACGTCAGCTCCATCCGCATTTTGGCCTCCTTTAGCCAAGATTTTCCATAAACAAACTACCACACTTCTTACATGTTTACAAGACCTGGTTTTTCGCGAGAACTTTTTGTAAGAACGGTTCTTGCGAATTCTGCAAACTTCTACCAATCAAATAGGTTTTTAAAAAACGAGAAAAAACTAGAAGTGAAGGAGGTTTTTTGGGGTTCCGGGGGATTTTTGTCTTCTACCACTATAATTACGTCCTCTCCTTCTTTAGCCAGGCCGAAGTTTTCTCGGAAAATTTTTTCTTTGCCCTCATCCGTACTTAAACTATCAATGTCGGCAGAGAGCTTTTCTTTTTGCTTTCTAAGCTCGGCGACTTTGTCTTCGGCCATTTTCCTGTTCCTGCTTGTTTCCGCCATTTTATTCCAAAAACGCAGCACGCTCCAGGCAAAAACCAATGTCACAACGCAGAGCAACGCCAAAACGGGTCTTGACTGCATTATATTTCTCCACTTTCTTTCTTGTTTAAAATTTCTCATAGCGCGGAAACTATGCTATAATTTTTCATTATATGCTTTTCCATAAAAAACATCAAAAGAAAATTCAGGCGGTTTGGGGAGTGTTGAGTATACTGATTATTATAAGTATGATACTGCTCTATTCCCCTATTTTTCGCTAGATCGCATCATCTTCAAAAACACATCTTGAGGAATATTTACCTTGCCTCTTTCTTTCATTTTTTTCTTCCCTTTTTTCTGCTTTTCACGAAGCTTCATTTTGCGGGTAATATCGCCCCCATACATATGCTGAGTTACATCCTTTTTCATCCCGGAAAGAGTGCGAGAAGAGATAATGCGCCCGAGTGCGCGCCCTTGAATTTTTAAAGTAAACATCTGCCGAGGAAGTATTTCCGCCAGCTTTTCAACTGCCTTTTCCGCTTCTTCTTCCGCTCTTTTCCTGGCCACAACTCTGGAAAAAGCCGGAACAATCTCATCGGCGACCAAGATATCCAACCTGGTGACATTCGCTTCACGCATTTCCCCTATCTCGTAAGAGATAGAAGCATAGCCGGATGAAGTGCTTTTCAATTCATCAAAGAAGTTTCGCATCAGTTCACGGAGCGGCATCAATACGGATATGGCAGAACGGTTATCGCCAAAATTCTCCGTGTCCCCCACTTCCCCTTCGTGGTCAAAAATAATTTGCATAATATTGCCAATGTAGCGAACGGGGGTGATTATTTTTAATTTTACCCATGGTTCAAAAACTTTTTCTATAAGACCGTCATCCGGAAAAAAGTAAGGGGAATAAATTTTTTCTTTTTTGCCGTTTTTTAACAAAACTTCATAAGTTATAGAAGGCGTCGTTATGACCAGTTTCAGATTGAACTCGCGTTTCAGCCTCTCGGTAATTATTTCCAAATGCAGCATTCCCAAAAACCCGCACCGAAAACCTTTGCCCAAAGACCCGCTTGATTCTTCCTCGTACGAAAAAGCAGAATCGGAAAGCTTCAATTTTTCCAAGGCAAGTTTGAGCTCTGCAAAATCATCCGCATCTTCCGGAAACACGGATGCCCAGACTACCGGCAATGGCTGCATGTAGCCCGGAAATGCCGGCAAGGGATTTTTAAAAAGCGTGACGGTGTCTCCCACTCTTGCCATGCCCGGTTTTTTTATACCGGTAACGATATAGCCAGTATCTCCGGCGGAAAGGAAATCCTTCGGTGTTTCTTCCGGAGAAAAAGTCCCGACCTCAAGCGCAGTAAACTTTTCTTTTGAAACGGCAAAAAGTAAAGTGTCGCCCTTGGCTGCCTTTCCGTCCAACACCCGCACAAAAACTATCACTCCGCGATGATTGGAATATTTGAAATCAAAAACAAGCGCCCGCAAATTTTCGCTGCCGGGGTATGTTTCTTTCGGTTCCGGAATACGCTTTATAACCTCCCGCAACAAATTTTCTGCTCCTTCCCCCGTACGGCCGGAAACCAATAAAATTTCATTTGGGTCGCAATTTAAGAGCTTTATCACTTCCTCTTTTACCTCCGGTACCCTCGATAACGGCGAATCTATTTTAGACAAAACAGGAATGATTTTAAGCCCATCCAAACGCGCCATAGCAAGCGTAGTAAGAGTTTGGGCCTGCACGCCTTGAGTAGAATCAATTAACAAAATAGAGCCCTCTACGGCCTTTAAGGCGCGGGATACTTCATAGGAAAAATCTATGTGCCCGGGAGTGTCTATCAGATTTAGAACATACTCTTGCCCTTCGCTTCGCTCAGGACTGTTCGCATGGTAAACCATACGAACAGGTTGCATCTTGATGGTAATTCCTCTCTCGCGCTCCAGATCCATTGAATCCAGCACCTGGTCGCGCATCTTGCGCGACTCTATGGTATGAGTAATTTCAAGCATCCGATCCGCCAAGGTGCTCTTGCCGTGGTCAATGTGCGCAATGATGGAAAAATTTCTGATGTTGGCTAAATTCATAAATTTATTCTTCGTTGTTATCTTCCACGTTCTCATCCGCGAACTGCAAAGAATACAATCGCAAGTAAGTAGAACTAGAATGTAATAATTCGACGTGCGTTCCCATTGCTTCTATTTTTCCCCCACCAAACACTAATATTTTATCGGCATTAATAACCGTAGAAAGACGATGAGCGATAATAAGCGAAGTACGGTCTTTAACGAGCGCATCCGTAGCGCGAGTGATAATCTGTTCGCTTTCGGTATCAAGATGACTGGTCGCTTCGTCTAAAATTAAAATCTTTGGATCACGTAGAACTGCGCGAGCGATACCAATTCTTTGGCGTTCTCCGCCGGAGAGCTTGACTCCCCTCTCGCCAACAATGGTATCATACCCTTGTTCAAGTTTAAGAATAAAGTCATGGGCCAGAGCAGTTTTAGCAGCATTTTCGATTTTTTCTTTACTAATATTACCCCTTCCATAAGCTATATTTTGTACAACTGTTCTAGAAAACAAATCTACTTCCTGTGGAACAACAGCTATTTGCTCGCGTAAACTTACTTTCGTTACTTTACTAATATCAAATCCGTCAATTAAAATATTGCCACGTTGTGGATCATGCGAACGCAAAAGTAAATTAATAAAAGTTGTTTTACCGCTTCCCGATCTCCCAACAAGCGCACAAGTAGTATGGGCAGGAATAATAACATTGATGTCTTTGAGTGCCCATTCCTTATCGCCCCGATATGAAAAAGAGACATCTTTAAATTCAATCTGTTTTTGGAGAGGAGGTAAATTAAAAGCATTAGGTGTATCCGTCACACGTAAAGGCTCATCCAGCACAGCAAACAGGCGTTCTACTCGTGTCATATTTCTTCTCATCCGAGTAAAGAGCGACCCAAGACTGGATAATGGCTGATATGCCATATTTTGAAGAGTAACGTACAACACAAACTGTCCGATAGTCGCTGTACCTTGTAAAACAAACCAAGCTGAAAGAGCCAATACCGCAACACGACCGGTTGTAGAAATTATGGCCTGAATATTTTCAATATGTGACCACAGACGTTCGGCGGTATATTGGATTTTGCGGGCATTTAAGAGAGAATTACGATTATCTTGCGTTTCTTTTTCTTCCTGGGAAAACTTTTTTACCGTCTGTACATTACCTGCCACGTCATACATTTCTTTTGAAATATTTTCAAAGGCATCGTTGGCTTTTTGTTCAATTAAGTAAATTTTATTAGCAATATTACGAGTAGCTAATATATATATTGGAAACGGAATGACAATGGCTAACGCAATCCATATATTTGAATATAAAAGCGCGGCAAAAGCTCCTATAAAAATAATTATGGGTGGAATAAAATTCTGTCCAATAATTTCATACACAATAATGTAAACAGAGGTACCCCCGCGGTCAATGCGCCCTATAATTTGACCGCTTGAAACTCCGTGATGAAACAATGAGTGAAGTTGTAAATACTTTCCCAAAGTTTGGTTTCTAACTTTATCTTCTAGTTTTGTTACCATTTGGAAAAGATTAAAATTATAACTTGACAGCAATGCGCTACTTATCAACGTAAGAATTAAAATTCCTGCAGAACAATAAGCAAGCGTAGATAAAGGCAAAGTTCCTCCATTTTTAATAAATTCCGTCAAAGAATCAATTATAATTTTTGAAACAAAGGGCACGGCAATACTTGCTATTTGAGATAGAGTTATAAGAATAAACAAAAAAACAATCGTTTTCTTGCGATCTCGGAGAAGCGAAAGAATGCGTTTAAGTGTTGAAGACTTCTTATTATGCATATTTCCAGTCTAGCAGAAAATAAGGAGATTTTAAAGCTCTTCCTGAGACGGAGCGAGCACTTTTGCGCGCCAGAATTTGGTCCTCAAGGCTTTTAAGAGATCGCGTAATTCCTCGTTCTGAAGCAAATACAAAACAGAAGAATATACCCAGAAATGTGGTGGTGCCGAAAACCGGTGAAAGAGCGTTCAAGGAGAGATAACTGACCAACCCCAGAACAAACGACGCGCCCAAGCTCTGGAAAAAGGTCTTCGTGATAAATAATTCTTCGGACATAAAATCTTTTTTAATGAAAATCAGGTGCAGAATAAAATTCAAAATTGTGCCGGCAGAATACGCCAGCGGCAGCATCAGCACTTCCGTGCCGGGAATACCCTCCACCTTGAGCAGTGATTCCATAAAATAACGGAACACGGTCACATTCTTAAAAACATAGATAAAAACATAAGACAGAATTATAATCGAAAGAGAACACAAAAAATTAATTATAAGCGGGCGCCGGGTATTGCCGGCCGCGTAGTACGAGCGGGACAGAAGGGTAATCATTCCCTGGGCGAGAACCGAGACGGAAAAAATCGCTAAACAGGCCGCCACCAAGCGGGTGTCTTCCCAGGAAAAAGACCCGGAACCTAAAATCACGCGTACGATCTGCGCGCGCAGCACGATAAAGAGAAATATGACCGGTAGGGACCAAAAGACGATGGCCCGCGCGGCCCCTTTTAGGTGCTTTTTAAATTCTTCCGTCTTTCCGCTTCCGAAAGATTTCGCCAGAGCCGGAAAAGCCGCCACTGCGTAAGACACGCCGATGATGTTGAGCGGGACGGATTGAAGATTAAAGGAAAAGTTGAAGACCGAGATGGAACCGCTCTTTAAAAACGAGGCGAGAGCGATGATGATGATAAGGGCTATGTTGTTAAAAGCCAAACCCAGCGTCCGGGGAAGCGAAGTTATCGCCACCTGTCTGATATCCCGGAAATTAATCGAGAATGAAAATCTCGGCGTAAACCCGGAACTATGCGAGGCCAGGGCCTGAACTCCGAAATGGAGGAGCGCCCCTAGAACTACGCCCAAAGCCAGCCCGGCAATTCCGAAGATCGGATAAAGAAAAAGAACACCGATGATGATTCCCAAATTATAAAAAATCGGACTCAGTGAATAAATGAAGAATTTGCGGAAAAGCTGGGTAACGGCGCCGAAGAGATTGGAAAGGCCCAAAAGAATCGGCGAGAAAAGCATTATCCGCGAAAGCAGAATAACTTTCGCTTGATAAAGCGGGGTAAAACCGGGCGCAATAAAGGACACCAAATTTGGCATAATAATAAAAGCAATCAGGGCGACAGAAACCATTAAAGCGAAAAAAACAGTAAAAACGTCATTCAAATATTTACGCGCGCTTTCGGTTACCTGTTCCCCGCTCATTTTAGCGACAATAAATGGAATGATCACGGTAATGGAGGCCAGCGACGCTATACTGATGAAAATAAGGTCCGGCACTCGGAAAGCCGCGTAATAAGCATCAAGCGAAGGAGAAGGGCCGATAAAATGCGCCATCGCCCGGTCGCGGAAAAGCGCTAAAATCTGGGACAATAAGGTAAAAGAACCCAAAAGGAGCGCGGCCTGATTTATGCTCCCTGATTCTTTAGTAAAAATTCTTAGAATTTTCTCCATCCCGTTGCCCGCCTAATTGTTAGTATTATTGGAAGACGGAGCGGGAACGGAAGCGGAATTGTTTGGAGAGTCAAGATATTTTATGAAGTTTTGTGCTTCGACAAAATCCCCTTTCAAAGAAAGAGCTATATTGGCATAATTTCTCGCTTCTTCCATCTTTCCATCGGCTAAGGAAGCATTGGCCATAGAAAGCTTCAGGCCGGGATTAAGCGGATTCAAATCGGAGGCTTTCTGGTACATTTCAACCGCTTTGCCATAAGCGTCTTTTCCTCCCAACACTCCGGCTGTCTGATACACCAAACCGAGCAATTCAAAGTTTAGATAATTAGACGAATTGTATTCCGCGGCCATTTGCGCACTTCGAACTGCCTGATTAAAACTTGCCTGTAGATCTGTTTTTTCTTCTTCCGTCAGAGTTGAACCCTTGTTAGCTAAAGTATTGAGTTTAACAAGATATATCTGCGAATAGGTGCGCAAATATAAATCATTTGAATGCAAAGAAAGAGCTTTGCTAATGTAGCTCTCAGCCAAAGGAACGGTCTCCGCTATGAGCGCTTTTCTGAAGTAAGGTACGGAAGCGAAGCGTTCTATATACTTAAACGAAACTGCGACGGAAAAAATCACCACCACGATAAGAAAAAGTATGGAGAAAAAGCTTTTTCTGTGATCATCCAAAAACGTTATAGCTATTTCCTTATTAGAGCTGGAAGCAACCAATCCGATAAATACTCCCGTAAAAGCAAATGACAGTAAAAATATCACAATCCCCGTTGAATAAAAGAACGAAGAGACGAACAGATAAAGGGACAGCACAAAAACAGCCATCATTTCCCAATTAACCCCGTTTTTAACGCTGAAAAATACCGACCTCACTCCGATAACCAAGAATAAAATCAGAAAAACGAGCCAAGCAAGAATACTAAGGCCTCCAGTGGTAGTCATTAAAGTCGGCAGAAGTCCGGAACCGGAATTAAAATAAACATCCCAGACATCATTTCCGTATACTTTTGTCGTGTTTATCGCTATTGGTTTGTACATTGACCATGCTTCTCCGAATCTGTTCGGGCCGACACCAAAAACAGGATCTTTCGCAAGTACTCCCTTGGTTATGGACATAGTTGTCGAAAGAAGAGGACTGATTTCGGTATTGGCCACCCGCAAACGGTCGGGAATAAAACCCGTGATAAAATTCCCGGATATAAAAAATAATAAAGATATCAAAACGACCACAAAGGAAATTATCGGAAAATGTCTTTTTGTTTCCTCATCTACATTATTATGAAGAGTGATGGAAGTTTTATAAACAAAAATAATCAAAGCGGAAATCCCGAGAAGCATCCAGACCAGCGGAAAGTTGATTACCATTGCCAATAATATCGAGAGCAAAATAAATATTTCCAGTAAAATCTTTCCTATTCTGGAAATTGGGAAAAATTCAATGACTAAAAGAAACATCAGGGCGGAAAATCCGGCAAAAAGTCCGAGAGCGTTCCAGGACCCGAAAACATTGCCGGTCTGCCCGCTTAAGGTTCCAAGCGACAGAATATTGGGCATAAACAAGTGGGTGCTTTGAAAAACGAGGACCAGAGCCGAGGATAATATTGTTCCCAGCAGGACTATCTTCGCCTGCCGGGGGGTCCGAAAAACGGTTGAAGAGAGAAGCATTAAAACAAAAGCCGAAAAAATAAACCAGAAGCTGCCGATATCAAACATGGTGCCAAATAAAGATACCTGTGAGTTTGTGGAAAAAAGAGAGGAAAGCAAGAATGCCAAAACTATGCCAAACCCCGAAACTAAAAGCCAGGACTTAGAAAAAACTATTTTTCCGTCGAGAAATCTGGCTATTGCCCAAAAAATCACGCAGGCCAGGAGTCCCACGACTAAAAGCAACCCTTTAGAAGTTTCAACCGGGATGTTGGTAAAGGGCAGGAAGAAAAGAGGTAATAACACTACTGTTAAAAACAGTGACAAAAAAGAAAGCTTATTAAATATGTTTGAATGCATATTCTTTATTATACCACTTTAATAAATAAAAACAGCTATACGACTATGTTAATAAGTCTATTTTTTACGTAAATAACTTTCTTCGCGCTTTCCCCAGCCAAATACCGCAAAACGGCTTCGTTTGCCAGGGCCCGTTTTTTTATTTCTTCCTCATCGCTGTCGGCCTTTATCATAATCTCAGCCCTAACTTTGCCGTTTATTTGCAGGGCTATTGTTACTTCTTCGTCCCGAATCAGGTTTTCGTCCCACTTCGGCCAATCAGAAAGATGAATGGATTTTTTGTGTCCAAGATTGCGCCAAATCTCTTCGGCAATATGCGGGGCAAAAGGAGAAAGAATCAGCAGAAACTTTTCATACACTTCCTGCGATATAAACTCTGATTTTCCGGCTTCATTTACAAAAATCATAAGCGCGGAGATAGCTGTGTTAAATTTCATTTCTTCAATATCTTCCGTCGTCTTTTTTACAGTTTTTTCAATTTCAAATTCCGTATATTTCTTGTTTTTTTGCACTTTATATTGCATGCTCCACACGCGCTCCAAAAATCTGCGCGGACCGATAATCGCTTCTTCGCTCCAAGCAATGGCTTGATCGAATGGCCCCATAAACATCTCATACAAGCGCAGAGTGTCCGCCCCGTATCTTTTTACGATATCGTCTGGATTTATTACATTGCCTCGCGACTTGGACATCTTTTC
>Ga0209518_1004898_pt1 | contig 10457 bp, 18 predicted proteins | sample RifGroB1_FD_183993 | JGI IMG/M metagenome (GOLD analysis project Ga0209518, IMG submission 183993) | Groundwater microbial communities from Rifle, Colorado, USA - Groundwater B1 (SPAdes) (version 2) | ecosystem: Environmental > Aquatic > Deep subsurface > Groundwater | place: Rifle, Colorado... | reverse complement strand
CGGATTAGATGGTAAAATTCTACATTCAGACATAAATGCCGCTTGTAATATCGCTTTAAAAGCTAAAAATCTTGGGTTAAACAATCCGGTTTCCATATATTATGCTAATCGGCAGGTGACAGTCAATTCGCCAACCGTAGGTGGTTCTCACTTACAAGCATCTATCCCTTTAGGGTAGATGTTGTTGACTATATTTTCTATTTAAACAAAATCTTCCATTATATATTTTTTAACATAAAAAACGAATATTCACCGTTATCGTAAATAAATTATAAAAATCTATCTAAAATCACCCGAACCTGTTATGGTTCCACGATTTTTTCTATCTTTTAATTTTTGAACATTATGTTTAGCTATTTCATCTAAGTCGAAACCCAGTTCATCAGCTAGAGTTTCTTCTTGACTTAAAATTCCGCCCTTATCCCTAATTATTTTCTTATATTTCCCTGCTATTTCTCCAGCTTCGGAACATAATCCTAAAATTGTATATTCAATCCCTCTTTCTTTTGGATAAATGGCCGTTTTTATTGCTAATTCTTGATATTCATTAAATGTCATATTTTTTTATTGATGTATTAAATATTCTAATATTGGATATTTTTTGTACAATACGTTTCTTGGGGTGGGTTCTAGAAAATAAATAGTGTCTTGTGGCCAAAAATATTTTTTAACTTTAGTTTTAATATTTATAGCATAATCATCTGTTTTTTTTATAAAAATATTTTGATCTTTTTTAAATTTATCGCCCTTTAATAAAACACAAAAATCTGTTGTTTTAATTCTATCTGTGGAATTTATTACTTCATATAATTTTTTTTTCATAAATTTTTATCTCCCACAATTAGGACAAATTCCCCGCCCTTTAGAAGTGTAGTTTAACTGATTATAACAAATAGAACATAATCCAAAAAAATTCAATATTAATCTTTTATAATATTTTAATTTATAATATAACTTTTGAACATTTATTACTTTTTTTAGCATAAATTGAATGATTTATTAAATAAGCAGTATTAATTGGTCTATTTAAAAATTCTAGTTCATTTATTTTTATGATGTTAAAATTATGATATAATGAACCATTATTTAATACACACCAAGTAGCTTCTCCTTTTTTTACTAATTGAGATAAAACAATAACATGATAATGTTTAATTTTATTTTCTAAAATATTAGAATAATTATGACTTACTTTAGCATGTGTTAATTCAAGAATTTTAAATCCATATTTTTTTAAATAATTTACCACAAATTTATCAGAACAATGATTTTTACATTTATTTATCCATTTTATTATAAAAGGGTTATGACCAGTAAGTAATGACAACATTGTTACGCCACATGGTAAATCGCCATATAAAACAGGATCAAAAAGAAAAGGTACAAATCTAAATGTACTAAAACTTACAAAATCTATTTTTTTTGTAGAATATTTACCTATTCTCATGATATTTATAGAAATTTAAATGTTCCTATAAGATTTAATCCTATAGGAACAAGGTTCAACGCGCCACGCCACTTCGTTTAGTTTCGCTAAGGAAAATTTATCGATTATTCGGATAAATAACAGAAGCGGTTTTCTTCGGATTTCCTACCGAACCTGTCGTAGATGAAGATTTTTTCTTCGCCATTGTGGTTGATGTTGATGATTTCGAAGCTGTGGATGAAGATAGCTTTCCCAACGCTTCTGTTGTTAGTTTTTTATTTTTATCTGCCATAGTTTTTGTTTTTGTTTTTGTTTTACCTTTAATTTAACTATAGTAATACTATAATTAAAATCTTAAAACTTGTCAATATATTTTTTTAATTATTTTTTAACATAATACTTTTAATATTCAAAATAATATTTTCTATTAATTTGTTAAATCCATTTTTATTAAAAAAATATGAAAAATCGGCCCCAACATTCTGTCCTTCTTTTTTAAAGGTTAAAAGCAAATAATTTATTTTTTGTGATTGAATATATTTTAATGTTTCATTCAATTGTTCTATATCAGTATTTTTAAAAACATATCCAATTTTTTTATTTATTTTTTTATTTTTTATTTCTTTTTTGTAAACCTGATCTAAAATACTAAATAAAATTTTTATAGATTCAAAACTTTCTAATTTATGAAAAACATTACAAGTTTGACTTTTTGTTTTACTTTTTTTATCATTTCTATATTGAATAATAATAAATAAATATTCCAAACCATAAGATTCTATTTTTTTTATTAAATCAATGCAAAAATCCAAACTAGGAAATCCACGAATTGATGAAATTTCATTAAGAAAATTAAACGTAACAAAGGCTGTTTTATTTTCGTTCATAAAACATAAACAAACTTTTTATTTCTTTTTCCATTGGAGAAATTTCATAACTTTCTATTTTTTTTGTTTTTGGATTAAAATGAAGCATTTTCAATATTCCGTCCCGCCAATATCCTAATTCTTCTAATAAAAAAGCATAAATATTAATTTGAAGTGAATATTTATTATAATTAGTCGCATATAAATGACTCAACGGATATAACATTCTATTACCATAAATTTCATAAGTATCTATTTTTTTATTTGATTTAAAATCATATAACTCAAAACAATTTTCATCCGTCCAATGTATTAAATCGGTGGTCCCAGCCACTTTGTATTTATGATTATATATTAAAACTTCAGTTTGTAGTTTTCCATTAAATTTTATTTTGGAAAACTGTTTTACCCAATTAAAATTTTCATCACTTCTTTTGGGAAATTTGGATGTTTTTATATAATTTTCCAAATCTGAATGTAATTTTTTACCAGTAATACAAGAATCGTCTCTTATTTTATCCCATTTTTGTTGTAAATCTTTTTCTTCTATACCTTCTCTTAGGGCGCATTTTTTTAAAATTGAACCATCCGGATCAAACTTGGGTGAAAATAAAGATATTAATTGAGAAACTGAAATATAATCCTCACCCCATTTATTTTTATAGGAATGGTCTTGTTTTTTAAAAATTATTTCTTTATTAAAAAACATTAACTACTATATCTTATTTTTCTAATTTTTCTAGTTCCTTTTTACAAACACAAGATTCTGAATGAATTATACTATGTTTATAAATAAATAAATAATCATGATTTTCAAAAACAATTTTATTAACAGATAATACATTTTGATTATTTAATGTTTGTTTATTTTCTCTCTCTAAAGAAAATGCCAAAAAAATAACAAAACAAACAAAAATAAAAACCGAAATAGTTACTAAAATTTTCATTTTTTATATCAATAACTGTTTTTTTATACTTTCTACTCCATAACTTAACATTAATTGTTCATTCCAATCCTTACTTCTACTAGGTAGTATAACTTTTATTGCATAAAAATCAAAGTATTTTTTTAATTTTCTTTGTAATTTTTGAGCAGCAAAATTACCGGTCGTTTTACCATTAATTTCATCGTTGTTAACTCCTATAATTATTTTATTTAAATTTAGTTTTAATAATATATTTAATAATTTTAATGACAAATCTGTCCCAAATAAACAAATAGAATTATTAATACCACACTCCATAAGAGCTAAAACGTCGAAAGCAGATTCCACTAAAATGACTTTTTTAGTATCCTTAATCAAATTAACATTAAAAACTAAAGGAAAACACCAATTTTTTTTTACTCCTTTATGAAAATATTTAGGAATTATATCATCGGATAAAGCCCGACCACTCAAACCAATTAGATTATTTTTTGAATTAAAAATTGGAAAACAAAATCTATTATTTAATCGACTTTTTATTCCTTTTATTATCCCACATTTTAATTTTTTACAAACATAATTACTTATACCACGTTTATTAGCATAATCATATTCTGGTTTTATATAATCTAATAATCTATTATCTAAAAAATTATTTTCCAATAATTGTAATTTGGGCGAGCTTTTTATTCTATCCGGCAGTTCAAAATTTTTATTTTTTAACCAAGATTCAACATCTTCTGTTTTTTTTAATCCCAAACTCAATTGTATTAATTCTAAACAACTTATTTTTTTGTTCTCTACAAAATCATAAGCACTTCCATCTTTATGTATCAGTAAAGACGTTGGATTCGTTCCCCCAACAAACACCCTTGTCGAACGCCACCCTTTAGAATCAGGAATTAATTTATAACCTAAAGATTCTAAAATATTTTTGATATTTATTTCTGTCACCATATAGATATTATAATCGTTGCTTACCTACAACATAAACCAACTTTGCACGTTCAATCCATTTCGCCCGCTTATTCATCCATATACTTACTTGATCCATACATTTGCGCCCCATTTTATCAGCAACGCTATGTTTTTTCCAACGTGCATACTGTTCAAGCGGAACGGATTCTAACAAACAGATAGCATCGATTAACAAATTATTAGAACAAATAGCCACCGCGACTTCAGATTGTTGGATGATTTCTGGCGTCTTCACGCTATTGATTGTTCGAAATGGTTATAGCTCAATCGATAAATTTTGATGCAACCGATTAAGAACATCAATTTCTTGTTGCACTTCTTTAGCGCAGGTTCTGAGGCAGACCATCATTGAGAACATTTGGTTATGCGGTAAATTTTTTGTTCGCGCTTCCGCCACTTGTGTTTGGTATTGATCAGCGTCCTTTCGCCAACGCCCAACCATACACTGCAACGAATCACTAATTCGCGTATATCGATCTAACAAAGGCACCACTATTAACGTTTGTTTCGCTTCTTTAATCACTTTACTATTCATAATTTGTTGCCTTTTCACTTCCCCATCATGGTTAAGCTATCAAAATCAACCATAGCAAAACTTAATTATTTAACACGCATTATTTGTCTATTTTTCATAGTTTTGTTTTAAAAAAGATTTTAAAACATTTTTAGCTATCTGATATTTATCTATCTTCAAAATAATTTCCCGCCCTTTTATTCATTATATCTTCGTAAGATTTTTGAATCAAAATTTCTGAATTTCTATCTATCCAATTGTTTATTTCTTTTTTTAATTGATTTTTTTTATTATCGTTTAAATAATAAGGCCAATTATTATTTTTAACAGATAAAATTTCTCCTAAATAAAAATCATATCCACAATTATGATTTTCATCTATTTTATAATCTATTTCTACTCTTAAATCAAGAGATAAATCATCAAAATCTAATTTTTTTATATTTACTTCCATATTTAATCTTCATTATCTTCTAAATATTCCTTTAATAATTGTACAACTACTTTTTTAGTGTTTGGTTTTATTAATTCTTCAAAAGGAATAATAAATTCTTCATAACCCTCAATTTCCAAAAATAATGTTAATATTCCAATATCAGAATCTAAATATATTTTTAATTTATCTTTTATTAATGAATCAAGTTTTTTTTGAATAATATTATCAAAAACCTCAATTATCTCCTGACTATCTTCTACGTTCATATTTTTTGTTTTTTTTCTTTTTTTTTTAATCCAGGTTTGTATTCACTAAATATTTATAATTTTTCCATCTAAAAATCCTTGAATTCCTAAAATCTTATCAAAAAATCTTATTCTTATACCAGCTTCATTAAACATAATTCGTGTTTTCTGAGAGCTTTCTATCCATTTTTTTAAACAAAATTGCCTTTCATAATCCTTCCATTGATGATGAATTACAACTTCTACTATAGATGATTGAATCACCCCCCTTCCACAATCAGCGCACGGTAGGCCATTTGAAAATAAAGTAGCACCTTTACATGAAATCCCCCTACTTGCACAATCGTATAAACAATTCCTTTCTGCATGTTCATAAAAAAAATACTTTTCAGGTTTAATGTTTCTTTCTTCTACATTATCATTAACACCTTTACATATACCATTATAACCTTCTGAAATAATTCTTTTGTCTTTAACTAAAACAGCCCCAATTTTAGTTCTTAAATCCTTTGATTTTGAAGAAATTAAATATACATGTCTAAAAAAAAGTTCATCCCATCCAGGAATTTTCATAATTTTTTATTTTATTTTATTTTTTTTCTAAAACCCACCCATACCTATGTTTTTCTCAAAATTTTTCTATTTACAATTAAAAAAGAATATTAACTCTTAAATATTGATTTTTAATTCTTGATTCTAATAATTTTAAATATTATTTGTGATTGTTTTACTTATGAAGGTAAAAGCCGTTGCATTAATCACACAATAACGGTAACGGAATCCAAGTTATATTAATTGTAATTTCAAAAAATTTCAAGAAAAAAACATAAAATATGGGCGGATTTAAATTGTATTTTTTGTTAAATATCTATAAGAGTAACTGCATTATACAAATCTATTTCATCTTGTAAAACATTTATTTGATTTTTAATTTCAACCATTTTATTATCAATAGCTTGTCGATTTAAAAACGCCGTCCATTTATATACTACTTTTTCTCTTTGCATTCCTTGAAATTCAACTTCTTCGCCTTCACGGACCGGTATAGAATTTAAAAAATTAATAAACTGCTTTAATTCAGACATTTTTTCAATTTTTTCATAAATATCTATATTTGCTTTAGCTATTTCTGTTTTACATCTAACTAAAGAATCATAAGTATTTAATATACTTTGAAAAACATCTGAACAAACAACGGTTGATACATTATCATTTCGACGACTATTTTCACGTCTCATTATTTCTGATAAGCGTATAATTTCGCCAACCAAACGATTTTTAATTTTTAAAGCTTTAGATAATGATACTTTCATTATTATTTCTTTTTGTTTATTTTACTTTTAAAACAATTTAAACAATTTAAACAATATTATAAATTCTAGCCGACCTTCGTGCAGTTTTTAACAATCCAACAAATTTAATTTGACCAGAATTTAAAGCTTTATTTATTCTATAATGCATATTTGATATTGAAATTAATCCTTTATTATCTTCTAACAAACTTTTGCTTGTAAATTCTCCCATAGGAAAATTTAATATCCGGGCGGGTCTACCCATTTTCTTTTTAACTTTTTCATTATTAATGTTATTAATTATTGTAATTTGTTCATTATTAGTATTTTCCATATATTTTTTGTTTTATATTGTTTATTTCTCAACTTTACTTTTGTAGTTTACTAAAACTAAATATGAATGTCAAGAAGAAAAACAAATTTTGTTTGACTATTCTAAGCCCACTCATATACAGCAGATACAGCTACTAATATCTTACTAGCTAATAATGGACCATTTGTCGTTTGTGTCCCATTCCAACCAACAACTTCTAAACCCTGTCCCGCCCCTAAAGCTGCTCCCAAAATTCCATTTGAATAAATAATATCATTTTGAAGTGTTTTAGTAGCAATTTTAGCTACTGGAATATCGCAAACTGTAATTAATGATGGAGTTCTCCTAATTCTTATAAAAGAAATATCTCCACTATTACTTAACCAAGAACCAGAACTTTGAAGTAAAACCTCAATATTTAATACTCGTGGACTTTGACCTGAAAGAGGCCCTAAAATCAATCTACCAAGTTTACCATCATTTGGACCAAAAAGTGCGAACGCTACAAAACCATGATAAGCACTAAATACTGGTTCAAAATAACCACCATTTTGAGACTCCCAAAATAACACTTTTCCTTGTCCTCTTGATGTGTTTCTAATTATATCTCCACTCCTATAATTTGAACTTCCTGTTATGGGAGGAAAATCAGAACAAAATTTTCTTCCATAATTTTGTTCTATTATCACTCCGTCCATAGATGGGTCTATTCTCGTAATAGAAATAACAGGAAATTCTTCTTTCCCATTATAATCTAAATAAATATTATTTTCAATTCTAACTCTATATCCTTCTGTATTTTTTGTCCCCGCCAAATCAATGTGCTTAAAACCGTTTCCACGACTAATTTTATTATTAGAAATTATTGCTGATGATTGGAAATTAAGAGGATCTTGAAAAAAAATTCCATTACTTTTAGCATTAATGTGAGTATTTCCTTCAATTAAAAGATTTTTTATTGAAAAATTTAATGTCGGCCAAATTGTTTGGAGTGGATAAACTCCATTAGAAAAAAACATGCTACCTCCTTTAGCTATATTTCCAACAATTTCTAAAAGCTCTGCTGCAATAGCTCCAATAACTATAGTTCCAACCAAATTAGAATTTAATTCAAAATAATTAGAATTAATAATAGATTTATAACGCGGCGCATCTCCTACACTATTAGTTGAACCAAAAGAACCTCCTTTATGCAAAACACCAAAAGAACCTCCCTTAACAGTATTGGAAGAAAATAGATAAACAGGATTATAAATTAAATCTGTGTTTGCTACATCTGGATAAGCTAATAAAGCTGTTGCGCTACTTCCTCCTATAATCGTATCAAATACATTATTAGAAATAGTCGCAGGACCAGCATTCATTTGTATAGCTTCTAATTTATAATTTCTAATAGTATTTCCTACAACAGTTATATTCCCTCCTTTACTAAACCATAAAAACCCATCTGCCCCAATATCGCTGGTAGATACCCCGCCCACATTTCCATTAAAATTATTTCCAATAACAACAACATCTTCTACTAATTCACCTCCAGAAAAAACACCACAATGATGAACGGTTCCAGGAAAAGAAGCGGGGGCGGAAAATCCATCATAATAATTCCAACAATTATTTTGAATTCTTATTTTTTTAACATAAAGTAAAAAAACAGCATCTCGCGTAGCATTTCTAAACTCACAATTATTTATTGTGATGTTTTCTATGTAACTATCTATTAATCCTTTAAATACTAATAAAGCATATTTTTCGACATCTGGTTTATCATCTGGGTTTCCAGGCGGTTCACAACCATTAAAGGTAATTCCTGAAACACCAATATTTTTTAATGGTTTATTAGATTTTTTATTAAAAAGAATTAAATTGTTATCTGGTGAATTTAATTGTTTTAAAATTGTAACTCCTGGACCATCACCTTCAATAAAAATATTTGAAGAAGAAATTATTAAAGAATAAAAAGAATTTCCACTCCCTCCTAGTAAATAAGTTCCTTTAGGAATACGAAGAATTCCTCCACCTGCAGCTTCTAAATCTAAAATCGCTTGTTGAAGTCCTACTCGTGAATCAAGTAATCCTGTATTATCTACATTATATTCTTTTACATTTATAATCATAATATTTTTGTTTTTTTAATTTACCTACATATATTATCAAAAAAAATCAACTTGTCAACAAGAAAATTGAAAATAGTTGTTGACAAAATTTAAAAACCTCCCTAAGATAAAAAAATGAAAAAAATTCTTGGATATTTATTATTACTAATGCCTTTTAGTATAATAACTTTTTGCGTAATAACAATGCTTGGGTGGAAGGCGTTCTTTATTATATTTGGAATTGCAACGTTTATATTTTTAGCAATTTATTATGGCGTTTCTTTAATAGTAGATAATCCTTAGATTTTTTTATAAAAAATATGACCATCTCTGACTCTTGTAACAAACTATTTCTTTGGTTTAAAGAAAACGATTATTATAATGAAAAAGAAGATTTTTTAAAATTAATAAAAATTTCTAGCGAAGAAGAAAAAGATGAAGCTTCAATTAATTTAGCTCTTTTTAAATTAAAAGAATTAAAATTGGTAGAAAAATACGATTTACCGCCTGATTATGAAAAACGAATATGGGTTTTATCAAAAAAACTAGAAAGTTATGAACAAAATGTTGTAATTTCCGCCGATTTAGCTTTTGCAATTAGTTCATTGATAAATAGTTACTGTGATTTGATAAAAGATAAAGAAAATATTTGTGAAACAACAAACATAAAATCTTCGGATATAGAAAATTTAGTAAAAATTTGTCATTCCTTAATAAAGATGGCTGGGGATGCAAATAATAAAGAAGAAAAGTGATTTTTTTAAAAAAAGAATTTCACATTTATAATTTTTTGGTATAAATAAATATGATTGTTAGTATAGAAGGTGGATAAAAAATTTAGACTATTTTTGTCGCTTCTTATCCACTCAAGCTTTACAATCAAACAAAGATAGTCTATTTAATATTTTAGGCAAGGTGAACGTTCAGGATTCTACTTGCAAAAATGGGATGAAACCCGTTTGTGGCGAACGATAAAATAGCGTAAGCTTTTCTGGAAATAGAATGAATTCGAAGTAATTCGGGAAGTCGGTAGCGCGACATACCTAAACAATAATTTCCAGGCTATATACAACGAATATAAAAACTTTTTTCTCTTAAAAAAGAAAAGGCGTACCCGTCCGTGGCGTGATTTTTAATCTATAAATATTTGGAATGTTTATGCGTAATTAGAATAATGCGGTATGTCTGTTAGTTATTATTTAATAAATAATTTACCTAATAAAGGGGTTTATCAGCACAAGTTCCCCAATTTATAAAATAATTATAAATATAACAGATTCAATGGTTTTTGACAAGGTTTTAATTGTTTTTTTTATAGGAATATAGAAAAAGATATTATTTTTAGAGTACGAAAACGTAAAAACTCTT
>Ga0209518_1004890_pt1 | contig 10465 bp, 10 predicted proteins | sample RifGroB1_FD_183993 | JGI IMG/M metagenome (GOLD analysis project Ga0209518, IMG submission 183993) | Groundwater microbial communities from Rifle, Colorado, USA - Groundwater B1 (SPAdes) (version 2) | ecosystem: Environmental > Aquatic > Deep subsurface > Groundwater | place: Rifle, Colorado... | reverse complement strand
ACTCGGACGTCGTGCGTCCTACTAAACTCCTAGAAAGGAGGTGATCCATCCGCTCCTTCCAGAACGGATACCTTGTTCATGTTATTCCTCACGTTTCCGTGGGCATGGACTATCTCTTCATCCAACGCGTGTTGGAGCTTGCGTATAGTCTCTACGGTGTCCCCGCCGTTGGCGGGGTTCCCTCGGGATTACCATATCTCCATCATACCCGAAAGTAAGACGAAAATTTAGGCTTCCCCGATATAGCAAGATTTATCAGTCTGATTACTCAGACAGGTCGCAACGGGCAGTATGCCCAAACGAACTTAGCCCCCATCGCTAGTCTTACCTTAGGTGCCCCTCTCCTTGCGGTTGAGGGAATCAACTTCGGGTACTACTAACTTTGTTGACTTGACGGGCGGATTGCAATCAATATAGGTTTAGTTGCGTTCCCACCCGGCGAGCGGATTTCCCGCACCGGGCGAGCCCTAACGATGCATTTGTGACTTCAATTGTCTTATTTTCATCAATCCCTCATCAGTAAAATGTTCCTGCTTAATAAGCATTTCATAAACCGCTTTTGTGATCAGAAAGTCTCTCTGCTTTTTCGGACTTTGCAATGGATGCTTGTCGAAAAAACGAATCAACTTTTTCCAATCAATTAAAGAATTGATTTCATAACGATAGCAAGACGAATGGTTCATACGCTTTTCATTTTGGAAGTAAATAAAGCCAAAACCTAAGTATTGTTTTATTTTCTCCAAAACGACCAGGTCATCATTTCGTAACTTAATGTAGAAATGGACCTTTATTTGCGGATGAGCTCTTGGGTATTTCCTTTTGTCTCGTTCATATACATGAACGTAAAAACACCCTTCGCCATCTGCTAAACCGACAATATAGTCACTCTTGATCGAACAGGTTGTTCCCTTCATGCCTCTCATTTCAGTCTACCAAAGTAAACCCGAAAATCAATAGGCACTACTATGGATACAGCTGACTTCCTAACAAGCAATTTCCTAAATCTTGTCAGGATCTCCACGGGTCATTAGTTCCCCCATTCCAGACATACCTACCAGATTTTATAAAGATCTTCCCCAAAACACACCAAATTGGGTCGATCATCTGTATTTCGTAAGTCTGCCCTTTGCCTCAGGCCCTCCGCCCCAACCAGTTACCCGACTGGGGCTGCCATATTTTTTTGGCTACACATATATAAAATATATGGGATGGATTTTAACCATCTTGCGGAACTAACTGCCGCGCGCGTTATAGGACGTGTGTACAAGAAACGAGAACGTATTCACCGCAGTATTGCTGATCTGCGATTACTACCAACTCCCCTTCATGTGGGCGAGTTTCAGCCCACAATCCGAACTGAGGTCGGGTTTATTAGGATTAGCTCCGGATTACTCCTTCGCGACCCGTTGTCCCGACCATTACGCCATGTGTGTGGCCCTGGATGTAAGCGCCATGCTGACTTGACATCATCCCCTCCTTCCTCCCCACTAAAAAAGCAGGGCAGTCCCGTATGGATATTTAACATACAGCAGGGGTTGCGTTCGTTACGATACTTAAATCGACGCCTCCAATAAACATTTTAGATTTCTCCAAAAATTAGACTATTCCTTCACCCGCCCGAGGCGGGGCTGGCGTGTTATACCTTGATTCTTAGTCAAGATATCTTCGGTCCCTTAGTTAAGAGGACTTTCAGTCGTTACAGGGTCATGGTAATTTATACCTCAAATTTGGGTAAACCCAAGGCTCTACTAATTTAAAGAATTTATTTTTTGAACTACCGCTAATTCTGATTCTTCTTTTGATATCGACTTTAGTCTCGATACCAAAATTATGAAAAATCATCCTAGCTAACGACTTAATATCGTTATCAGAAAAACCTTCACAGGCAAATAATGGATATTTGCCGTGTTCAAGATGACCATCATCCATATACCAAACTGCTAACACCAAAGAATTTAACTTCTCTAGTAAACAATCTGGGACAATTTTTTGACCATCAACATAAAAAATATGTCGTAGAGGCCGAAAATACTGCCGTAAGAAAAATCTATAACTAGTATTTTTCTTACTATAACGTTTGTCAAATCTAATTACTCTTGCTACTTTCGGGTAAGACAAATCTTTTAGGATATTGTATTTCCACAATAAGTATTTCTTTTGACCAGCCGACTGTTCGAAGCAAATTTTTCCTTGCGGATAAATATATGCATCTCCCAGGACTGAACCAAGAATAACTGAAAGTTGTTCTACATTAGTTTTCAAAATAAGGTTTCTTCTAGCCTTATATATTTGAGGAATTACCAGACTTCCCTCGGAATTACCCATTTACATTCATTAAACCCGAAAGTTTACCGAAAGTAAAGAGGGCTTCTCCGATATGAGCCAGATTTTTCATCCCGCATTACTGCGAGAGGTCGCGATAGCGTTCACGACACGAACTGACGACAGCCATGCAGCAGCTGTAGCACCATCCTTGCGGATCATCTCCTGTTTCCAGGTGACTAAACGGTGTTATTTCAAACCCAGGTAAGGTCTATCGTTTTGTCTCGAATTAAACCACATGGCACGCTGGTTGTGCGTTTCCCCGTCAATTCCTTTGAGTTTTAACCTTGCGGTCGTACTCCCCAGGCGGAACACTTAACGCGTTAGCTTGCGCCACTCCCTTGCGGGAATAGCTAGTGTTCATCGTTTACGGCTAGGACTACAGGGGTCTCTACATTGTTGTTACTCTTCGACAAAATGTCGAAGGGCTTAGTTATTTCTACTAAGCTCCTACTGTTACCGGTAGGATCGGACTGTATCATGGTCCCACCCAAGTGGGACTCCGGCGTACAGTCTCTACGGGGTTTTCTCTGATCGTAGGGTACAAACTTGTATTTCATTTCCTCGATCACATAGTTATCTAGCAGATTTTTCAATCTATTAATACTAGTTTTCGGAAAATAAATTACACGCTTCCCCCGATTCGATCGACTCAAACATTCGATTCCGAAGTTATCCTTTATAACCCCAACCAGTCTGTCTACTTCGTTAGAAGTAAAGCAATGCGTTTGAATTGATAGACCAGCATATTCTGCCGCTCCATCATCCATAATCCACACCGCCAAACTGATCGGATCGACAAGTATCTCGGCTATCCCCGTGGGGATAATCTTTTTACCTGTCGGATAAAACATTTTGTAATACTTGGTAAATACTGGATGGGTCAAGGTAACAAATTCACTAAACCAGTAGTCGTGGTTAGCTACTTTTTGTTTAAAAACCCTGACTGGCATCGAAGTAATCGGGGCGAAAACTCGCCGTTTATATTCACACAGCCTCATTTGATTAAAACTATGCTTAATATGTAAACGACATTCATTGCCGCGAAACCTCAAATTGCCATCGCCCAATACTGTTCCAATTAAAACAGCCTGTTGTTCCTTCGAAAGATCGAAATTTTGTTTGAGTTTAAAGAAAACTTCCCTCGGTGTTCTCCTCACTATATCAGTTTACCAAAGATAAACCGAAATAAAAGAGGAATTTCACCGATATAGCCAGTTTACGTATAGCATTACTACTATACGGGACTAATCAAAATCCCTTTCGCTCCCCTAGCTTTCGTTCATCAGCGTCTGGAAAACCCTAGGTATCTGCCTTCGCCATTGGTGTTCTTCTTGATATCAACGGATTTCACTCCTCCACCAAGAATTCCGATACCCCCGAATTTCCACAAGTAAGCCAGTTTGATGGGCATCTCTGGAGTTGAGCCCCAGGCTTTAACCCATCACTTAACCAACCGCCTACGATACTCTTTACGCCCAGTGATTCCGGATAACGCTTGCACCCTACGTATTACCGAGGCTTCTGGCACGTAGTTAGCAGGTGCTTTCTAATAGTGTACTGTCATTTTTTTCATCCACTACCACAGTGGTTTACGACCCGAAGGCCTTCATCCCACACGCATTGTCGCTGCGTCAGACTTTCGTCCATTGCGCAAAATTCCCAGTTGCTGCCACCCGTAGGTGTAGGCTCCGTATCTCAGTAACCTTGTGGGGGGTCGCGCTCTCACGCCCCCTAGCCGTCGTCGCCTTGGTAGGCCATTACCCTACCAACTAGCTGATAGCGAGCAGGCTCATCTCTCAGCGGGCGGTTAAGCCCTTTCTTCTTACGAACTTATGCGGTATTACCCCGCCTTTCGGCGAGCTGTTCCCCACTAAGAGGTAGATTCCTACTTTGTACTCACCCGTCTGCCGCTAACCAACCATCAGCTTTCAGAATTCAGTTTTCAGTTTTTTATTACTGATTTCTGAGTCCTGAGTGCTGACGACTGATTCGCTCAACTTGCATGCTTAAGGCACAATGCCAGCGTTCATCCTGAACTAGGATCAAATTCTCAAAAAAAATCTTCGGAAAAAATTCCAAATTTTTAACCTTCCTGTCACATTTCAAGTGACAAATAAATTAACTCTATTATCTCTTCACTTGTTAAAGAACTCCCGCCAGCAATAGCTAAAGCCTAGCTTTTGCGGGCTGGGGGGCATTATACCCCAAAACACTTCCTATCAATTCTCGAGATCATGTCCGAGACTGGAAGTACAGGCCAAATTATACCAAAAAGGTGGCCAAGCTTCAATGGCTCTAATCGTTCTCCAGCAGAAACCTAATCCTCATGGCCGTCTCAATCCGCATTACTTCACGACACACTTTTCCCCACGACTCCTCATCTGGTTCTCCACTGTCCACTCAAAGCCCTCGACCACCACCGTCCGGGCCGGCACGATTACCGGCATCGAAAAATCGCCGTCTTCAAGTCTCAGCAGCCACAAAGATAGTGTCTCTACAATGTCGACGGGAACGCAGTATTCGAATCTCTTACTAACCGGCACGTCTTCTCTGATTTCCGTTGGCCAGTTTTTCAAATTATCATTAGTGTCGACCCAAACCCCGTCACCCCGCCCCCAAGCATTGTTTTCATAATTCAAAAAAATACCGGAGTAATCAGAATATAGCGGGCATAGAGCCTGTATCTTCAAGACCACCCTATCGTCCTCACCTTCTTTCTCAGAGATCTCAAAGCCAAACGCCTTAAAAGTTTCGCCATCAAGCATCTCCCACTCCAGAGACATTTTAGTCACCAAGCCCTCGACCTGGCTCTCCAGCTGAGAATAAACAAAACGTCGCCCCTTACCATCCCTGACCACGAAACCGCCCTCGACCGACTCGACGTAACTCCTCTCTTTCTGCAATGGCACCAGAATCTTTTTCTCAAAATAGTCGGCCGGATGGCTTTCAAAATATCCAGTAACCCAGGAGCCAAGCTCTGCTTTTTTATTCATGATCCATTTATATCACACGTCGTCAAGAGGTCCGACCTCTCGACGACTCAGCCAATCATCAACCGGCTGGTCATTAACCTCCATCGAACCGTCGTCCCTATCTACCATCAGCACCCCCCTGTCTACACAAGGACAGATCGTCCCATCTTGACGCTCAAACCAACCAATTACGGCACCCTCCTCCAGTCCTTCGACCCATTTTATCTCCTCAAGTAGTATCCTCGCCAATCCAGCACCAACGTTTGGGGACATCGCCAAACCTCTACAAATTTCAATAAACTCCGACTTGGTATACCTACCATTAATATTAAATCTCGGCGCTTCACTGGATTTTCCTGCACCCATGTCCCGTTATCCTATCACACCACCGCCCAACATCTCTCCACCTTTTGCATAAAACACCGCCGATTGTCCGGGTGCGATTCCTCGTTGTGCCTCAACCAATCTCACCGTCAAGAGGTCGGACCTCTTGACGATCTTGACCGGAATTAATTTTCCCCCATGCCTTATTCTTACTGCGACACTCTGCAACTGTGGCACCGGGCCGCTAATCCAGCTTACTTCTCCTACCCCAAACTCCTGCCTCTCCGTTTCTTTCCCAACTCCCACTATTAGTTCATTTTTTTTAGCGTCCTTATCTACTACATAATAAACAGGGGTTTTGTTCTCTTGGATCTTTGGGTCAATGTCCCATCTACCTCGCTGGCCAATGGTATAAAACCAAACTCCAACGTGGGTTCCAATTACCTCGCCAGCGGTATTTTTGACATTACCCTTCTTTTCATCGAGCCGACGCGCCAAGAATCTTCTGGCCGGCACGTTGCCAACAAAACAAATCCCTTGCGAATCGGGCCGGTCGGCAATTGACAAGCCAGCCTTTTTGGCTATTTTTCTTACCTCGGTTTTCATCAGGTCGGCCAAAGGAAACAAAACGTGCTTTAGTTCCTTGGCTGTCAATTTCCACAGAAAATAGGTCTGGTCCTTATGTTTATCCTTAGGGATCATCAGCCGACTATCACTCAGCTTTGCGTAGTGACCCGTCGCCACATAATCAAATCCGTTCTCCAGCGCCCACTGCAAAAATAAGCCGAATTTAATCTCACTGTTGCACAAAACATCCGGGTTGGGCGTCCGACCCGCCTCATACTCACGATAAAAATAGTCAACCACTCGCCGGTTGTATTCCTCTGAAAAATCCAAGGTCTTAAACGGGATGTCCAATTCCAATGCCGTTTTGAGGGCCACCGCCTTATCTTCATCCGCCCGACAGCCGTTCTTTTTTATCCACTCCGCCCGGGTCAACCCATCTTTTTCGATCTCGCTTTTCGGCGGCCAACAATACAAATGGACGCCCACCGCTTCATAACCCTGCTTTTTCAAGAGTAAAGCCGATACAGCTGAGTCCACTCCGCCGGAAAGACCAACCGCTACCCGAATGGATTTTTCCCGATTCATAGCCCCAATTTTATCACAAAACTATGGGCTAATCTTCTTTTCTTTCATTGCCGCCGCCATTTCTAAGAGGCTCTCCTTCTCCTCGCTCCACCACCCCTCATCCAATTCAAAGTTGCTGATCAAAGCAAACGAAACAATCTCCGCCAATTCAGAAAAACTCTTAGGTAGCGCCTCGGGAGCTTCTTCCCCGAGGATCGCCAAAATCGCTTTGCCGTTATCCTTCTTTCCCGCCGTCAAAATTAGCCGTTTCGGCCCGTCCCACTGGGGGATTATCTCAAAATCTCTGTGCCAGCGCGCCAGCATAAAGTTAACCACCTCGACGATCCTCTCCAACCAGACATCTATCTCTCCGTGGGGATCATCTGCAGTAACCTCTCTCAAGCCGTATTTATTTTCCGCGTTTGTCATATAACATATATCCTACCTTACCGCACCCTGACCACCCCTTCGTGAGATAATACGCTCATGAAAATAATTATCCTCACTAATTTCCCAAAGGAAGAAATCGATCGCCTAAAAAACGAGGGCGAACTTCAAGGTCATCAGATGACGGTTATTAATCCCCACGGCAGCCACCCCGTTATCCAAGACAATAAACTGGTCATTGCCGGAGTCACTGATCAAGAGGCTGACTTAGTTATTGCCAGAAGCATACTCTACTCAATCAAAGAAGTGGTCGCCCTCCTCTCCCACCTGAGGCAAACAGGGACCAAGGTCTTCGACAATAACCTCATTAACCTCAGCTACTCTATCAATAAAGTTGCCGACATAATGAGATTGGCCATGGCCGGCATTCCTGTCCCCAATACCAGACATAGTCACGACTACGAACACTTTGTTTCCCTGGCGAGTGAGCTTAAATACCCGCTGATCGCCAAACCAACCAGTACCGGCCAGGGCGTCGGTGTCACAAAAATAGAAAACGAAGAAGACCTCCTGGTTTTCACCGGCAACGCCATCAAAGAAGACAACTCGGCCAGTCGTTATATCATGCAGGAATTTATCCCCTACGTCTACGATCTCCGACTTTTAATTATCGGTGATCATGTATTTTGCATGCGCCGCATCCCCCGGGAGGGAGACTTCCGGGCCAATTTCTCCTTAGGTGGCACTGTCGAATTATTCGAGCCGGATGAGTCGATGATCAACCTCGCCAAAAAAGCCCTCAGGGCGGTCGGTATGACCATCGGTGGCGTCGATATTTTAGTCACCAAAGACAAACAATATGTTCTTGAAGTGAATCATAATCCCGGCTTTGAGGGCATGGAATTAGCCACCGGCAGAAATATCGCTAAAATTTATCTTGAACACGCGCTTACCAATGCCCGCTAACAATGAAAATACTTGTCGTCGGCAAAGTTACGGATAACCAGGGCGCTCGTCTAAAAGAGGAAGCCGAAAAACGGGGCCACAATTTAATTAATTGCGGCAGTTACGACCTTTTCATTGCCGCTGACAAGAACCACTTCCTCCCCAAAATCACCGCTGGAAACCTCACCGATTTTGATCTTATCTATCTTCTTACCGTCGGCGACCGTAAATGGGAATGGTATCTCGCCTGCCAATACCTGTCTGAAAAATACGGCACCAAAATAGTTGATCAAAAAGTAGTCGATCCAAACTACAAAATTTTCTTTTCACCTACCGCTGAGCTGAAAAAGCAGGTCGAAAACGGTATCAATTTCCCCCAAACAACCGTCATCGTTTCGACCAAAGCGGTCGAGAACGCACTGACAGACTTTTCCTTCCCGGTCATTGTCAAAACCAACCACCTCCAGCGCGGCCTCGGCGTCTCACTGGTCAATTCAACCGAGGAAATAAAAGAAATAATCGCCAAAAACAAAAAGGAATCGCCTTCTTTTTTTATCCGGGAATTCATTCCCAATGACGGCGACATTCGTGTTTTCGTTATCGGCTACAAAGCCTTAGGCGCCATGAAGCGGACGCCCAAAGAGGGAGACTTCAGAAGCAATATCAGCCGTGGCGGCTTTGGGACTAAGTTTGATCTCAATAGCAATCCGCAAATCAAGGAAATTGCCGAAAAAATGGCTTTACTCAATCAAAGCGAAATTGCCGGCGTTGACATTATCATCCATAAGGAAACCGGTGTTCCATACGTTCTGGAAATCAATCGCGGGCCCCAATTCGCCGGCTTCGAAAAATACACTGGTCTAAACGCCGCCAAAGCGATTATCGAGTACTTCGAAAGTCGTTTGGCTAAACACTAAGCCAGCTGATACCCCGTTTCCGATTCCGACGTTAGCCAACCCAAAACGTCCTTCGCTACAAGTTTCATCTTCTCGTATTTTTCTCTTGTCATTACCCCCGCCCTAATCAGGTCGGGCATCTTTTCCAAACTGCCATATCCGCACATCCCCAGGGCAAGAAGATCCTCCGCCGGCAGGTCTTGGTAGCCCAGATTCTTTAACTGGATCAGATGGTCCAGTAGTGCCGTGAGGGCAACCCGATACCGCGGCTCAACTTTATCTTTCCCCAAATTATCGGAAAGCTTAGCCGCCACTGGCCCCGCCAGGTCAGCAATCTTTGTCTCCAAACTGGCCGCCTTCAGCTTCACCACTTCTGAAAAAAGATTGCCCACCCCCTCCGAACCTTGTTTGTTCGAACCGACACGATAACCACCGACAAAAAGCCTTTCCACCGGCTTTAGAACCGCAGCTCTTTCCCGGTCTACTCCTTTCCACAACATTCGATTTGAGAGCGCGCGCACTTCATGATCTACCTCATGGGCAAAACTTCCCCGTAACCGTCGGTTGCCGAATTCCCTCACGATGGCCCCCTCTTCCCCATCTGTCCTATACACCGGAGCTTTTATCGTCACCTCGGGTGTTTCCTTCTCTGATGGTCGCTCACCCATCCAGTCGTCGTACACATAGCCGCCTTCCTTTTTCCGCAGCTCCCCTCCGACCAAGAAAGTCTTTGCTTCGGCTGATATCACACCTCGTTTTACCAGACTACCAATCGCCATTCGCAGTATCGTCCTGCCCATTAGCCTATTGACGCTTCCATACTCTTCTTCTGTTTCTATTTTTCCATATGGTTCTTCCTTCTCTTCACCCTTCTCAGTGGCTATTCCCTCCAGTTTTTCGGCGGCAATCCGTTTTAATTCCTTCTTTTGACGGTTCCTCGCTTCCTTTTCTTTAAAAAAGTCCGTACTTTCAGCTAATCTGGCAAAAATCTCTGGACTTTCATCAACAACAACGACTTCTCCCCGCAAAAAGTTTCCCACCACCCGCGCGTCTTCGTCAGTCCAGAAAACTTTTTTCCAGTCATTTTCATCACGCGGTTCCATTTCATCTGATTCGATGACTGGTTTCGTTTGATCTTTTTCCATAGACATATCTTAGCCTACTTTTCACTTACATCCGACGCATCCACCAGAAATTCCTTCAGGTCACGCCTGCCGATGATCACCATCCGGCGCAGTTCCTTTCGATGAGTAATACTCGCCCGGGTAATAATCTTTTTCCCCTTGAGCCAAAAAATAAATCGGATCACCGGTCGTTCCTGCTCACCCAAAGAACTTTTGAATTTTTTCTGCAGCAAGATGTTTTCTTTTGTCAGTAGTCCAAGTTCGTTTGCCAACTTCTCATCAATACTAGTCGAGAGTGCGCCGGTGTCAACTTTTGCGGGGACAATCGCCCTTTTCTTCTTCCCTGTCTTTATCTTTATTG
>Ga0209518_1004887_pt1 | contig 10469 bp, 16 predicted proteins | sample RifGroB1_FD_183993 | JGI IMG/M metagenome (GOLD analysis project Ga0209518, IMG submission 183993) | Groundwater microbial communities from Rifle, Colorado, USA - Groundwater B1 (SPAdes) (version 2) | ecosystem: Environmental > Aquatic > Deep subsurface > Groundwater | place: Rifle, Colorado... | reverse complement strand
CTAAAGAAGGGGTCTGTTTTATTTACCTTTGATTTTCAGGGGTTAGCCAGTCCATATCATCTGGCTCATAGTCGCCATTGTAGTCCACTGTTATTTCCTCTCCCGCCTCTATGTCTTTGATGGCTCTGTATTTCATAATCCTTGATTTATGCAGCGTTACCCAGTGAGCATTTGGATTTTCGGAATGATTATAAATCGACCCATAACCTAAAGCTATTGCCGCATCGCTTAAGCTATTCCAAGGATAAAGATAATACAAAAGTATTGTTTTCTCACAGTGTTTGCGCTCTTTTGGAGTGAGCTTAATTATTGGTGCCTTTTCTATTACTTCTCCTCTTTTAAAGTCTTTAAGAGCAAATACGCCCCGGCCTTTCTTACCTATTTTTTTAACTTCGATTGAATATTTCATACAATAATATATTTTACTACACTTAAATAGTGAATAAAATTTTTGAAGATAAATCCCTTGTAGTTGTCTTTGCCTACGCATCTGCTGGTTTGGGTCACTTGCGGGTGACAGATGCTCTTTATCATGGGCTGCCAGAAAACTTATCGCCTTTGCTTTTGAGAACTCAAGATCAATCAGTAAGCTTTTTCCACAGGCTCACAAGTATAAGTTTGATAGGAAGATTTATAGGGGAAGCAATGCAAAAGGGGATATTAGAAAGGATCATCACAAAAATTTATTCTGCCCAGCTTAGGTCTACAAGTGACATTTTATATAAACAAATGCTAACTATTTTGGACCAGCGTATCAGTGTACCCAAAAAATTGCTCGTGATAGCGACACACTTTGGTTTAGCCCATCAACTGGCTGCGGTTAAACAAAAATTAGAACAGAAATACGGCATTAAAGTTTACTTGGTTGTGCAAGTTACAGACGACAGTCCCCAAAGAATGTGGGATGTAAAAGGGGCGGATTTAATTGTAGTTCCTAGTAGAAAAACAAAGAGGTTGCTCAAAAGCAAGGCTTTGAAGGCTGTGTCTCCTTACCCTATTAATCCTTCTTTTGCTTTTGGATTGGAAAAATTTAAATCTGAAAACAAAGCAGCGCAAGTGGGCAAAGGGAACAGCAAAATCCACATCTGCATACCTGTATCAGGTGCGGCAGTAGGCCTAAATTACATAAAAAATTTAATTACAGCTTTGCATGAATCGGAGAAGAGGTATTATTTCCACATAGTGGCTCGACAAAATTTATATACAAAAACTTTTTTAGAATGGGCTGAAAAACAAGACTATATTCAAGCGTTGTCGTCAATTCAAGACAGAGAAGTGGTTAATCTTTATGAGCAAGTTTATTTAAACAATATAATTTCACTTGAGATTACCAAGCCAAGCGAGCAGTGCTTCAAAGCGATTTTAGACCCTACTAGAGTAGGGGGAAGTGTGTTGCTATTAACCCATCCTGTTGGCAGGCAAGAGTATGATAATTTAGATTTTTTATACCGGCATAAATTAATTCCAAACAAACTTGAACGGGATTTGTTATGGGAGAGTAATATAAACGAGAAACTAGCAAGCAAAGCAAAACACTGGAGGGGACTGCGGTTGCCTGATAATCCAAAAAAGGCTGCGGATTTTATACTCTGGTGTAAAGAACAAAGCCTATTTTTGCAAATGATGCAATTTAGCCGTCCCGTATATAAGTGGCAAAAGAATGCTTATGAAGTAAGAAGTGATGGGGTTTCACTTTTTTGGAAAAAAGTTGCTACACTGATTACAAGGGCCTAAGGTCCTGAGCGAACGAAGTGAGTCGAAGGTGGTGATTATCGATGAAATTAAAGAAAAAAGATTGGGCGATGCTTTCCCAAGTAATGATGGGGGGATCAGTTGTGTCAGTGCTATTGGCTGGAGTAGGCTATCTTGGTGTTGATATTTGGTTAGCCTCCACTCAGTGGCTTTTGGTAGCCGCGGTTTTAGCGCTTTTTGGTATGTATACTAGGATGAATGCCAAGTAAACAATTGACACTATAGTTATTTTTTTGCTAAGCTAACCAAGAGATGGAGAGAAAAGATATAGTAATTGGTATAGTGATAGTTGCCATATTAGCACTTGTTATTTATTGGTTAAGACGCCCTGAAACCCCGCAAATAACAGTTTTACCAAGTCCAACTCCTTCTATTGAGCAAAGTATTGAATCTGTATTTAATGTTGATATTCCCGAAAGCGGAATTAAAACCTGTTGGCGACGTAATTGGAACAGCCCTGGCCACGAGGGTCTTTGAAAATTCAAAATTTACTTTTTCGGTTTTGGCTGATTTACCGGATCCTATAAATGGGGAATATTATAACGTATGGATTTCCCAGGGTGCTCCTGATGATCAAAGCGTAAAATTAACTTCATTGGGGAAAATGAGAGTTGCAAAAGGTGGGTGGATGCTAGAATACCAATCAAACACAAACTATCCAGATTATAATAGTGTGGTAGTCACGCAAGAGTCAGTTTCAGATTCAAAACCCGAAACCAGAATATTGGGCGGCAGTTTCCAATAATGCCCTTGTCTTGCTAATATATATTTGGGGGTGAAAATTTTTTGAAAATTATTGTTTATACAACCACAACTTGTCCTTATTGCAAAATGCTAAAAGATTATTTAAAGCAAAGCAGTTTTCAATTTGAAGAAAAATATGTAGACCAGGATGAGGCTGCTAAAGAAGAGATGATGCATGATTCGGGAGGATTTTTAGGAGTACCCTTTACGGTTATTGTTAAAGATGATGGTTCTAAAGAAACCATAGTCGGGTTTGATAAAGGTAGAATAGACAAAATACTACAAATTTATAATTAATTCATGTTATTCGTTAACTTTAAAACTTATGAGGAAGGCAGCGGGCCGCGCGCACTGGCCTTAGTACATGCGTTAGAAGAAGTTTCAACTCAGACACAGATAAAAATTATCCCCGTGGTGGCGGTACTTGATGCTGAAACCATCGCAACTGCTTCAAAGTTAGAGATTTGGGTGCAACACGTAGATCCTGTTGAGTATGGCGCGCATACTGGCTGGACTCTGCCTTCTGAATTAGCGCGCATTGGAATTCATGGAGTTTTTTTAAACCACTCGGAGCATAAATTTGAAGATTTTGAAGCTTTAACTAACGCGGCTAAAATTTGCCAGTCTCAAAACCTCAAGACTTTAATTTTTGCAGCGGACATAAAAGAACTGAAACTTATACTTAAACTTAAGCCCGATTTTGTAGCTTATGAACCTCCTGAGCTTGTTGGCAGCACCACAAAATCAGTTGCAAGCGAAAAGCCAGAAATAATTTCTACTGCAGCGGAGATTGCAAAGACAGCTAGAATTCCTCTAATTGTAGGAGCTGGGATTCACACAAGTAAAGATATTAAACGAAGCCTAGAGCTTGGAGCGGTTGGTTTTGCTGTGGCTACAAACATCGTAAAGGCTAAGGATCCTAAATCTGCTACAATGGCCCTTCTGGAGGGTTTTTAAGTGAAGATTTACCTAGGGGCTGATCATAGGGGTTTTAAATTAAAAACTGCAGTGAAGTCTTGGCTTGAAAAACGAGATATTCTTCATGAGGACATGGGAGCTTACGAGTTTGACCCGCATGATGATTACACGTTGTTCGCAGAAAAAGTTGCTTCTTTGGTGGCAAAAGAGAGAGATTCCAAAGGAATATTAATTTGCGGTTCTGGTGTGGGAGTTGACATTGCTGCAAACAAGTTTGATAGCATAAGAGCTTCGATTGGCAAAGAACCCAAGCAGGTGATGGCGGGCAGGAAGGATGATGATATGAATATACTTGTAATTGCTTCAGACTATACAGATGAGGCTCAGGCAAAAAAAATGGTTAATGCATTTTTAGAAACAAATTTTGATAATAAAATCCGTCACAAACGCCGCTTAGAGGAAATCTCCAGAATTGAACAAAATAATTAACCTTTCAAAATGAAATATCTTATTACTAACGCTGATGATTTTGGCTGGGGAGAAGATATAAGCAGAGGTATCATTGATTCTCATATTAATGGAGTCTTAAGCAGTGCTTCTGTGATTATCAATGAGATAGATAATGCAAGTCTGAAACTAGCTTTGAAAACTCCGACTTTGGGTTTAGGGCTTCATTTAAATATTGCGACCGGTGGAAAATTTAACCATCCTACCCGAGCGAGCATTGCTACGCCCTACAACCAAAAAGCCTGGGATGACATGTATGGCTCACTTGATCCCAAGCTCATTTTTAAAGAATTTGAAAAACAATATCACTTATTTTGTAAACTTTTGAAACGGGTTCCTGATCATATTGACACCCATTACAACACATCTAGTGTAAAAAATGTATTTGAGGCATACATAAAGTTGGCAATTAAATATAATTTACCAGTACGCCAACCTGTTAGCTATCTAACTAAAGATAATAAATTTAATTTTGCTTCAAACACATCTGAGCTGACACATTGTAACAATTTTATTTCCCAATTACGCAAAAATAATATATTAACTACTGACTATTATTCGCTGGAATATATGAATTTGCATAAAGATTATTTAAAAGCATTTGTAGAAGAGTTAGATAAAATTAATGATGGGCAAAGTATTGAAATTTCGTTTCACCCGGGGTACAGGGAGGATTGGAGGAGAAAGCAGGTGGAAATATTAACCTCTCCAGAGTTGAAAAAGTATTTAAGAGCGCATAAAGTTAAGTTGATAAACTATCAAAATTTTCATGAATACAAAAACTCTAGAACAGCTTGATTTAAAAGGTAAAAAGGTATTAGTTCGCGCTGACTTGGATGTGCCCATAGCTGGAGGAAATATAACAGACGTTACACGCCTTGAGACTTTGCTTCCGACCCTTAATTATATTTGCGACAAGGGTGCCAAACAAATTATTTTAGTCGGGCACATGGGAAGACCCCAAGGAAAAAAAGTGGATAGCTTGTCTTTAAAACCTTTGGAAAATTATTTTAGACATCATTTTACTCCTGAAATTTGTTTTGTTGATTACCAACCATACGATTTGTTTTATCAAGTAACGGAAGAAATTTCTAAATGTGACAAACGGTTGGTGATACTTGAAAATCTGCGTTTCTGGCCACAGGAAGAAAGCAATAACGAAGAATTTGCAAAGCAGCTTGCATACTCTGCTGAGGCTTTTGTTAATGAATCATTTGCAGCTTCTCACAGAAGCCACGCCTCGCTAGTTGGAATTCCTAAAGTATTACCTTCTGCAGGAGGACGACGGTTTATAAAAGAAGTTGAAAATTTAAGTAAGGTATTTCAAAAGCCTGTGCTTGCAATAATTAGCGGGCTTAAAAAAGATAAACTGCAATATCTAGAAGGTTTTAAAAAGTTTTGTGACAAAATTTTACTTGGAGGAAGGTTGCCTGAATTTGTGAACGAAGATTTGGATGACCCCAAGGTTCTAGTCGCGCGGTTAAATCCGGACAAAGAGGATATAACAATTCATTCAATTGAGAAATTTGAAGAAGAAATAGCAAGTGCGGGAACGATTATCTTGGCAGGGCCGATTGGAAAATATGAAGATGGGGGACATAAACTTGGGACTGAAAGAGTATTTATCGCGGTTTCGCGAAGTAGTGCTTTTAAAATTGCAGGAGGAGGGGATACGTTAAGCGCAATCCATGCTTTTAATATTGAAAAAGCATTTGACTGGATTTCTACAGGCGGTGGAGCTGCTTTGGAATTTTTGGCCAACGGTACTTTACCTGGGATTGAGGCATTACGAAAATGAGAAGCCTTGACATATATCAATAAATGTACTAAATTATTACTAGTATGAATTTAGGAGTAATTGCCAAACCAAACTCCAAAGGACAAATCGTAATCCCTAAAAAATTTAGGGAAGAGTTGGGTATTGATAAAGATGTTTTGTTAAATATTAGTATTAAAGGCAGAGGAGTCTACATTACCCATTTTAACAAATCCATTCCCACTTCTGGTTCCCAGGATGTTTATCTTGAAATACTAAAAAGGACTGCTGGATCCTGGGCGGGAGATAATTGGCAAAAGACAGAAGATAAAAGAAAACAAATTGAACTTAAAATTTCAAAAAGAAGAAAGAAAGCATGGTAGTTTTGGATACAAGCGTAATTGTTGACCATCTAAGAAGACCTGCGGAGGAATCTATTTTAATAAAATTGCTTGAGAGCAATATAAATCAAACATTTGCTATATCTGTTGTCTCAATACAGGAACTCTATGAGGGAGAAAGCACAAAAAATGAAGTAAAAGAGAACCATTTACTATCCACGCTTAGTTCTTTGGAAATACTTCCGTACAATACTGAAGTTGCTAAAATAGCTGGAAAAATTGCCAGAGATTTACCAAACTCGATTGATTTTGCGGACGCAGCAATAGCAGCAACCGCCATAAATTCAGCTAGCGAGTTAGTTACATTAAACGAAAAGCACTTCAAAGATATCCCTTCTCTAGATTTATTTAAGCGATAAGACAGCAGCCATAAAAAAGATTGCCCAAATTGCGGTGCGAAAGTCGAATGGCAGACTAAAGGCTTAATTTAAGATGGTGTATATCTAATTGAAGGGGTGCTTGTTTAGAATTTTTGGCAAATGGGACTCTTCCCGGCATCGAAGCTTTGAAAGTTTAAGCTTTTTCTAAAATTCTGATATTGTATAATGGAAGGTATGACAGAGGCACCTGAAGGTTCACCACAAACAAGGGAGAGACTAAGAGTAGGATTTACATATCTAGAACGCCTAGGTCTTTCAGAAAAAGATTTTTCTGCTAACAGTACTAAATTTGTAGAAGATATTAATGAAGACCGCGAAAGTTGCAGAACATTTTTTGATCGTGCTCAGTTTGAAAATGCTAAATATGCAAGAGCAACAGGAGAGCGAAGAGGCCACATAAAACGCATTGATGTGGGCATAATTCCAAACACACGTGTGCAAAACGCGGCTGTAAACTTTGTTAATTTTCAGTTTCCAGTTTCTGTAGATTATTATATGGGTGGGATTGCTGTAGAACCAGGTGAGGAAGGTCGCCCGGATGCATACACTCTGCTCATAAGTACACAGGAATCGATGGGAAGTGTCGAAATTCGTGTCGAAGGAGACAACTATGAGGTTTTCGCCTTAAGACGAGGAACTTATCCTGATGTTCCTGGAAAGACTCCGGAGGAAGTCAGGAGGGCCTTTGAAAGAAGCGAGGATGATCCCACCAAGAGAGTTACATATGAGAAAGTCGAAACAGAGCAAGGTAAAAATGAAATCTTAGACAGAATTGCAGTCAAACCGACTGAACTTACTTCCAAAAATATCGAATCCCAATTAAGACTCCAGTTATAAAAGATTAAGCCTATTTTGAATAGTTTCAGGAGTTTTCACCCCAATGAATCAACTATTTTGGTCTTCCCGAAAAATTTCATATCTTGCAGATCTCCATCGTTTGTCAAAAAATAATCACACTTCACTTCAGCAGCAGAATGTAGTTGGACATTATCTTCAAAGTCGGCAGTTGGCCCGCTCAGTGCAGCTAGCGCTATATCTCCGGACATAGGGGTAAATTCAATTTCAAGATTTTCAAAGATCTTAGCAAGTTTCTCGTAGGGCATTTTTCGTTTATAAAGATAGTTATAAATATGAATAGAAAGCGGGGAGCAGAATAGATGATTTTTGGCTAGCTCTCGAAGGCCGACATCTCTTCGTTCTTCAAAGATATCAAAAAGTATATTTGCGTCAAGAAACACGAGTGCCATATTTTTCTTCTAGGTTTTTTCTATATACCTCGTCCCTTTTGTGTCTTGGAATTAGTTTTTTGGGCTTCGCTGCACGAATTGCCGCCTCAAGCTCTCTGAGTTTTTCCTCAGTAATAACTTTGGGCTTTCTTTCAGGCTTTATAGTGCCAATTACTTTTGAACGATACAAAAGCGTAAGCTCTTTCCCCTCATCAAGAGCCTTAATCATTTTTCCAGTTTTTCTGGTTAATTCAGTCATGGTTACTATTTGCATATACACAGTCTAATACACAATTAAGTGTGTTGTCAAATAGGCAATGCATGAGTCTTAGTTAAAGGCTTAGTTTTCTTCTTTTGGAGCAGCTTGCTCTATTAGCTCACCCAAAAATTATCAACTTTGTGAAAATGAAGCTCAATGTCTTGAATATCCGATTGAATCCAGAATGGTTCCCTTGGCTGACCGACACAGTCTGAAGCTCGGACGCCGTCCTGCTTGGCTCTTAGTTCCGCCAAGGCCACCTTTTGAATTGCTCTTAATTCATCGGCAAGCTCTCGATCTGGCTCAAATGAAATTCTGTCCTCCTCACTTTTCCAGTAATTTTGGCCCCCCAGTGCTACTGCAAACGGGGTTACCTCAAAACGATATGGGTATTCCACTCTAAGCTTGTTAACATACTTTGCTGCTTCTTTAACATCTGTTTGAGAGACATTTCTACCATGCTCCAAGTCTGACTGGACACTTTGAAGTTGTTTTAGGCTATTATTTTTTGATTCTCCATCTACCATTTCCTGAAGAATACTATATTCGATTTTATAGCGCAATAGGTTGTTATTTTAGTCCTACTTTAGTAGGATGAAAGTATGGTTAAGGTTGGAATAAACGGTTTTGGGAGAATTGGCAGGCTAGCTTTTAGAGTTGCGCTTCTAAAGCACACTCAAGATATTGAGATTGCTGCGATTAATACTTCAGGCTCTATGAACGTAGCCGGCTGGGCATATTTGGCAAATTATGATTCTTCATATGGAAAGTTTTCCAAGCTAGTGGTCGCAGAAGAAGTCTTGGAGGACCCTTTAATCGGATACTTAAAAGTTGAAAGCCATAAAATTCCAGTTTTGGCCCAAAGGGATCCTGAAAAAATCCCTTGGGGTAAATATGGTGTGGATATTGTGATTGAGTCAACAGGGCACTTTACCAGCGAGGAAGATGCAAAAAAGCACGCCATTGGAGGCGCAAAGAGAGTAATTATTTCAGCACCATCTAAGGGAGGCAACGTGGGCACTTACGTAATTGGAGTTAATGAATATAAAGGCGATGCTATAGTTTTAAATAATGCCTCTTGTACTACAAACTGTATTGCACCAGTCGCTGCTGTAATGCACGCCAAATTTGGGATTGAAAAGGCTGCCATGACCACAATTCATTCTTATACCGATGATCAGAATTTAAAAGATAATTCTCATAAAGACCTCAGGCGCTCCAGAAGTGCTGCTGAAAATATTATTCCAACTTCAACTGGGGCTGCAATTGCAACCACAGAGACAATACCGGAATTAAAAGGACTTTTTGACGGAATGTCCCTTCGGGTACCAACCGCAACAGGGTCAATTACTGACTTTGCAATTATCACCAAAAGAGATACAACTGTCGAAGAAGTAAACAAAGTCTTTAAGGAAGCTGTTGAAAATCCAATTTATAAAGGCATATTGGCAGTTAGCGAAGAGCCGATAGTGTCATCTGATATCATAGGAAGAAGTGAATCCTGTATAGTGGACTTGCCTTTAACTCAAGTGATTTCTGGGAATTTAGTTAAGGTATTTGCCTGGTATGATAACGAGTGGGGATACACCAATAGGCTTGTGGAGCAAGCAGTCAGGGTGGGTAATACACTAAATAGCAATAGTGCTCCGACAGATCCCATAACATTATCTTTTCAAAATTAACCTAATTTCTAATTGCTCTAATTATTCTAAACAAACCCCAATACTCAATATTTAGATCAATTAGGTTAATTAGTATAATTAGAAATTAATGGTAACCATAATCCCTTCTATTTTGACGACAGACCCGCTGGAGCTAAGACAAATGCTTGAAAAATGCGAAGGCGTAGTGGATAGAGTTCATATTGATATTATTGATGGCAAATATGCCAATAATAAAACCATCGAACCTTCAAGTTTAGAGCGTATTGAAACAAGTCTAAATATAGACTTTCATTTAATGGTTGAAAATCCGATTGATTGGGTTGAAAAATGTGTAAGAAGCGGAGCTGATAGAATAATAGCACAGGTGGAAAAAATGAATGATCAGCTTGAGTTTTTTGGCAAAGTGCAAACCGCGGGAGTAGGAGTTGGTTTTGCGCTTGATTTGGGTACTCCAATTGGAATTATTGATGAGAGTTTGTTAACAGAATTAGATGTTGTATTAGTTATGAATGTTAAGGCGGGGTTTGGGGGACAACAGTTTGAACTCCAAAGTCTTGATACAATTAATAAGCTTAAAGAAATTAAGAGCAAAGACAGTAGCCCTTTTGCAATCTGCGCAGATGGGGGAATAAATTCGGATAATATAAATACAGTTTTACAGGCAGGAGCAGACGAGATAGTTATGGGCAGAACTTTTTTTGAAAATATAGAAAAATGGCTAACAAAATAAAACAGATTTCTTACTTTGGGTTTGCGGACGCAGCTCCGGGGGATCCACTATACAAAGATGCTTATGAGTGTGCTAAGTTTTTGACTTCCAAAGGCTATGTAGCCATAAACGGCGGGGGGCCGGGGACCATGA
>Ga0209518_1004883_pt1 | contig 10479 bp, 11 predicted proteins | sample RifGroB1_FD_183993 | JGI IMG/M metagenome (GOLD analysis project Ga0209518, IMG submission 183993) | Groundwater microbial communities from Rifle, Colorado, USA - Groundwater B1 (SPAdes) (version 2) | ecosystem: Environmental > Aquatic > Deep subsurface > Groundwater | place: Rifle, Colorado... | reverse complement strand
CCCCACGATTATGGTGGATTGGGAATTGGCCTGAGCCTTTCCAAGGAAAGCATCCTGAGGCACGGTGGCGCGATCGAGTTCGAAAGCAAAGAGAAGGTCGGTTCCACTTTCAGATTCGCTTTGCCAGTCGCTCACGAGGTTCGGAATGAACGAAGCGCGTGATTACATTCTCGTGATCGAGGATGATCCGAATCTGCTGCTGACTATCCGGATGATTCTGGAAGATGCAGGCTACCACGTGATGACAGCGATGAACGGACTGGAAGGCCTCGGGATAGCATCATCAGGATTGCCAAAACTGATCGTTCTCGACATGAAAATGCCAGTGATGGATGGGTGGGAATTCGCTCGGCATTTCTACGAAACTCATGGAAGAAGCACGCCCATTCTCGTTTTGACCGCAGCAGAGGACGCGAGGCAACGAGCAGCCGAAATTCAGGCGCCTGCCTTCCTCGGCAAACCTTTCGATGTAGATGAGTTTCTTGCTTTGATAGCGAAAACATCGAGCAACTTCTGACGAAGTTGATGCGCACGCCAGGACACAAAGACACTCGACCCCGTCATCAGAATAGCTGCAAATACGGGATCCAGCCTTCCTGCTGCGGCGACGAAAATGCCTACAAGGTTATAGGTGGCCGCCCAAAGCAGGTTGCCCCGGATGTTTCCGCGAATCAGAAGCGCACTGGAGCGCAGCATAGGTATCATTTCCAGTTGATTGCCCGACAAGGTGAACGAGGCCGCATCCGCTGGAAGACTTCCTGGCGCAGAGATCGCGATGGAAACATCGGAGCGCGCCATCGCAGGCGTGTCATTCAAACCATCACCGACATACAGTACGCGATGCCCGTTTGCGCGAAGCTCAGAAATCCTCTCCGACTTCTCCTGTGGCATACGACCTCCGCGATAACAGACGCGAAACAACTCCCTCGCTCGAGGCGATGGGTCTCCGGTCAGTATTTCTCCCGGGATACCGATCTTCGAAAACAGCAGGTCGGTATCCGTCACAACGGTTTCACGAAGGAGCGCGACAGCCGCCAGTTGTCCGTCGAGTTTGACATAAAGCTCTCTGAGGTGTGACCCTCTCATTTTCGATCGCACAGCGATCTGCCGCTCCGATCCTGACACCAGCAGACCTTCGTTGCCGATATCGACGCGCAGGGAACCCGAATCGTCAAACACGATGCCACTGATACCAACTCCAGGCAAAGGCGTCAGGGTATTTGCGTCAGCCCTCATCAGGCCCCTTGCCTGATATCGCGAAAATACGCGTGCATAGGGATGATCCGTGATGGCCTCCAAGGCGGCCACTGAGGCGAGCGCCCGGCTTTTTTCAAACCCGGTCATCATGAGAATATCAGAATCATCGAGAGATACCTGCGTGAGCGTCCCCGTTTTGTCAAAGACCACGTAATTGACTTCACACAGTTTTTCGATCGCCTCAGGATCCCGCACGCCGATCCCGGCCCGCGCATACGCGCCGATGCCGGCCCAGAGCATGATCGGCGTCGCTAGACCCATTGCGCACGGACACGCAATCAAAAGAACCGAAAGCCCGTTCATCAGTCCGGTCGCGGAATCGACGCGCGCGCCCCAGAAGAACACAGCTCCCGCAGCAATGAATAGAACCAGTGGAAAAAACCAGGCAACCAGCCGATTCGCCTGATTTGTCCACCGGCTTGGCAGTCCGGCCAAAGCGATAGAGCTTTTCAGGATAGCCTGAATTCGCGTTGCTTCGCCGGTCGCGGATACGCGCATGAGAATGTCACCATCGTAAGCCTTGGTACCCGCATACACCGCGTCGCCTGCCGCTTTGGCCTTCGGTAAATGCTCTCCTGTGAGAAAGGTTTCTCCGACATGAGTTGCACCCGACTCGATGATTCCGTCAGCCGGAATCACTTGGCTTGAACGCACCAGAACACGATCGCCTTCGCGGATCTGATCCGCTGAGACGGGAACTTCACCTTTTTCCACCGTCCGTTTGATATAGACGGAATCAAACGAGGAAATGAGATTCCTCGATTGATCGATTGCATGAAGACGGACCCGGGCGCCAACCCATTTTCCGATTGTATAGACAACCAGTAAAATACCGGCGGTATCAAAGTATATCGCGCCTTTGCCCGAGATCAAATTCACGGCCGATAGCAGAATCGCGCCGATAATCCCCGTAACGAACGGAAGCTCGATGACGACCGAACGGCGACTCAACGCATGGAACGTTTCCAGAAGCAAAAGCCGTCCAAGAAGAATGAAAATGACGGAAGTCAGCGCAAAGCTGATCCAGCCCACGGCAGGAATGGCGCCCCCGTTCGAAACCTCGTCGTTGTAACCAATGTTGACACCCATCAGGTTGATGGCGATGAATATTGAGATGATGATATTGCGGAGTATTTTTGAATCGGACGTGTTCGTTGATTCTGCCCCTGAATCCGCTCTGAATTTGAAGATCATCGAACAGCCGGAACAGCAGAATTGGTATTCAGGTGCATGAGCCCCTGAATGCGCGCTTAAGGCAGCCCCACAGGTTGCACAGCGCACACCAGGATTCAATGTGGCAAGCCGAGTTCCGCTGCTGTCCATGGTTGTCCCCGGCCCGATGTTGCCGCGCGAATCGCTTTGACCTGGTCTGGCGTCACCTCATCCCCTTTATTCCCCCAGGACTTGCGAATGTAAGTGGACACGTCTGCCACCTGAGCATCATCCAAAGTCCCGGCCCAGGCGGGCATGCTTCCATCATATCGTTTTCCGCCTATGACCAACGGACCATTCAACCCGTGCAGGATGATCTGGACCAGTTTTTTTGAATCACCGGTGACGACCGATGAACCCGCGAGCGGAGGATACTGATCGGGCACGCCTTCGCCATTAGTTTGGTGGCAGGATACGCATGTCGAAACAAACACGTTTTTTCCGCGGTCCATTGGCGATCCCTGGCTGGCGCCGTTACCAGATCCCGCGCCTTCTTCGATCGTTACCGGATCATAGGAGTTCGCGTCAAACGTCCCTCCATAGCGACCGATGTAATACCCCGCCCAAACAAGCAGACCCACGATGAGCGTCGGTAGCCACAGAGGCATGGGCTCATACCCTTCGTGAGGTTCGCCATGCTCTCGCGTCAAGCCAAGGTGCATTCGGGTGACGTCGATTTCATCCCCCTCGGGTTCATTCAGTCTGTGCTTCTGCTGCTCTTTTTCATGTCGAGGATCCGTCATTTCAATCCCTCGACCTTGTAATTGCGTTTGAGCGATTTGAGGTAGGCCACGAGATCAAGGGCTTCTTGAGTGGGAATCACCTGTGCACCGGCTTCCGGCGCGAACTCTTGCGGCAGATCCAGCGTCATTCCGCGGTCGTACTCACCCTGTTTCATGAAGAGCCAGGGATATGGCGGCATGATGGAACCTGGGGACGTGATCCTGGGATTGTAGAGGTGCTTGAGATGCCAATCGTCGCTCGGCTGCCGTACACCGATATTCGCGAGATCAGGACCAGTCCTCATTGTCCCCAACAGCACCGGACTATCGTGAACATAATCCTGAGCTACTGTCGGACGCTGCCCCCAGCCACGCTCCATGTCACTGCCGTTCTGCTTTGCGCGAATCTGTTGAGAATGACAATAAACACAACCCTCACGAACGTAGACCCTTCTTCCGCGAAGTTCCTGTTCCGTATAAGCATAGGGCAACATCGTTCCTTCAGGACGAACTCTCTCCAGCATGAACTTCGGAATCAGATTGATGCCGAAGAGCGCGCTGATATAAGTCGCGAGCACTCCGAAAAACATGAGGATACCGCGACTCATCATGAGAAGAGGCCCTCCCTCGCTCTCTTCAGCAACCGAACACAGGAAATCGCAAAAACGACGTGGCCGATGGCAATCAACACACCCGCCACACTTCTTAATTCAAGATAGGGGATCATTTCGTCCGTGATGCTCTGAAAAGAACGGGCTGGATCATTCAACGCGAGACCTTGGAAAAAGCCGCCAATCGTCAGCCCAACGACATAAATTCCGATTCCGAGGGCTGTCAGCCAGAAATGCCAGCGAATGGCGGGGGCCGATGGCCATTCGACCCTCAGAATCCGCGGAAGAATGTAATACATCGCACCAAAAAGCGTCATCGTGAAAAACGCGTACATCCCCATATGGGAGTGGGCAACCGTGTGATGCGTGAAATGGGTAATTTGCGCGACGTTTCGTAACGCCTGCATGGAACCCTGAAGACTCACACCCGTATAACTCATCGCCCCAAAGACAATGAATCGCAGGGTCGGACTCGTCTTCAATAGGGAAAAATGCCCCTTCATGGTCATGTGGTGATTGATCGCCACCGCCGCGACCGGAATGACCATCATGACACTTGCCGTGATCGAAGCGGTCATCAACCAGGTGGGCACGGGCCCACCAACAAGGTGATGCGAACCATTCCAATTGTAAAAGAGCGCCAGTGCCCAGAACCCAAGCAGGCTCAAGTAATAACTGTAAATCGGCCTTCCAACGATTTTCGGGATGAAATAGTAGGCTGAAGCAAGTCCGATCGGAGTGAACCAGATGCCAAGAACATTATGCGCAAACCACCAGTTCATCGCTGCTTGCGGTACTCCCTGATACACAGGCAGGTAAGCGACGACATAGATGGCCGGAAACCAAAAGGTCGCTCCGAACAAATACCATTGCGATACATAAGTTGACTGAATTTTTCTTTGGGCGAAGGTTTTCAGGGATACCCAGATTACCGGAACAAAGGCCGCCAAAAACAAAACTGGAATCGGAGTAGGTATTTCCAGCCACTCCGAGCCGCGCATGTTTCCGGCCATGATCTGGACGACGCCTAAAAGCACACCCAGGTTCCACAGGGCCGCCGTCGCGAGAAGAGCAATCCCACCCCTGAGAGGAACCCTCGCCAGTCGTGCAACCAGCCACGCCAACGTTGCGATCGTACCCAATGATGACCAGCCATAAATGACCGCATTCAGGTGGGCCGAACGAATTCTTCCGAACGTCAGGAAAGCGTAATCCCCGAGAAAGTCGGGCATGTGCATCTTGATGGATGCAATAAGCGCGAATACAGTTCCGACCAGCAACCAAAACAGCGCGCTCATATATAAGACGGTGACGGGCCAGCGCGTTGAGCGATCCACCTCCGTCGTATCATATTCAGTTGGCGCTGCTGTCCCGGTTTGCGGCATCGTTCTTCAGCCTCTTTTCAGGAAAGCGATCCGGCACGTCTTCCGAGTCCAGGACCGAGCTTGCGGACTCGTCCAGGTTTGAAAAGTGCCCGGACCTGTAAGCCCAAAGAAATGCGGCGATTGCCGTTGCCCCGAAAAATAACGCCGTTACTCCGAGAAACAAATAAGCAGAATCCACCGCGCGGTGCTGTCTGCAACCCAAGTGCCACAAAGATCAACAATCATCGTATGGGTTTACTTAACTCGGACAAGGCGATCGCCAGACATGCCTTGGCCCAAGTCAGCGGTGCAATGGGACTTGGTACAAAATACTGCGCGCCGTCAGAGACGATTGAATTATAACTTTCCGGAAGGGAGAAAGGGGGTACCGGTCGCCCATCCGCACCCAATACGCTTTCTCCCGCGGTTATCTGAGCCAGGGCTCGATTCAGGAACTGAAGCTGCTTCTCGCGATAAAAAAATTCTCCGCTCTGACGATGTAAGAGTCCCAGGGCCTTGGAGTACCAGGAATCAAAAAACCATTGAGCCTCAGTGCCGTCGATGTATTGCGTCCCTCGCGTCACGAATTCCGCTGCTGAGCGTGAAAGGCCCTTTCGCCGCGTGACGGGGACCCTCTCGCTACCAGAAAACCAGTAATTGCCCGATTGATAGGAATCACGGAAATATCGCCGGACCCCGACCATCCCGACCAAAGGCTGAACAAGCGCAACAACGCTCATTTTCTCCTGGAACGTCAACCTTTCCAACCGAGCAGGATAAATAAGATTCAACAGTGCGGCATCGCTTCCTCGATGGCGCGGATCGCAAACCGAATAAAGGGGGGACTCGCCGCCTCTTTCAAGCTGATTTCGTATGCGACGGTACCCTCTCGAAACCAGCCTTTCTATTTCCGAACTCCGCAGACTTTCCCCGACGCCATTCCGCCCTGCCGCTTCCAAAAGCGTTCTGGATATCACTCGGTCATTCTCCGCCTTCCTTGTCATCAGCTGCTGAAGCCGCTCCAGTGCCGACGTCACCAGGCCAACGGAAGACGTGTTTACCCGCTCAATCTCCTCCCAGCATCCGGCGTCTTCCGTATCTGCAAAGCGGATTTTTTCAAAGTACGCCGGCAGGAGTGCAAGCGAGTCCCAGCCGCTTCGAGGGATATCCGCTTGCGTCAGAAGACCTTCCGATAACGCACGCAACAACAGATCGAATAACAATCCAACCGCATCGTTCTGTTTATGATTCCACTGCTGGATTTTTCCGCCCTCCCGAACATCGGAAAATGTTTTCGATTCTGGATCGAAGCGAATATGCAGCGGCTTGCCCCTCCTCAACCTTCCTTGTTGTGCGGGCGTGCTTATGTATTGAAGAAGACAAAGCAGAATTCTTTTGGCATCCACAACCCGACCCTGCGCACGAAGACCGAGATAAGCCCAAAGGCTGTCACGAACCCAGACCGCATCATAATGCGTAGGATCGCGGGACTCTTCGAAGAACCTTTCGGCCGCAGGGACCATTCCGCGCTCATTCACCGCAATATGAAGATGGGGGCTCAAGTGCCTGATCAGGCTGAGTAGATCCGTAGCACGGTAATCCGGCCGTATGAATCGCACCAGCTCTGGCGCATGGACCACTACACTGTAATCATTGAAACGCACGTGCTTCGTGCGACCGGTCTGATTCAGCAGGGCGGCAAAACGTCTGAACGCCATTCGGATTTGCGCTGCAAGTCAGGAGGCATGATCTGCGCCTTTGACGAAATCTTAACCGCGTTAAGAGAAAAATGAGACACAATCTCACCAATAAAACGCGTGCTGAACCAAACAAATGTCTGGTAGAAGGTTCGCTTAACAACTAGGAGGCAACCATGGCGAAACCCACTCTGAAGAAAAAAACATCATCCTCGACAAATTCGTCCAAAACTTCATCAACAGCTTCTGCAATGAAAGAAATGACTCAGAGCTCCCGACCGGCAACGCAGATCAAAGCGCATGAAGTCGCGCTGCGCGCCTACTCCATCTATCTTTCCGGCCAAGGTGGCAGCCAACTGGACCACTGGCTCCAGGCAGAGCGTGAACTTCTGGGCAGCAACGAAGCTCGCACTTAATTCCGGAAGATCAGCAGGAAAATATCTTTACCATCCGCGCGACGGGTATCTGTCTGCGCGGAAAAACCAAGATCCCGCATCTGATCCACGAACTGCTGAAGATAGGGCCGCGCAGGATCAGCAATGATCACCGTTCCATGTGGTTTCACCCATGAGGAAACAGCACGAGCCACCGATACCGGGTGCGTCTTCTCATAAAGGATGTCACTGCCGATCACGAGGTCATAACGCTCTTCTTCAGCAAATGCTCGATTGGTCCAGTCAAGCGACACATAACGGATGTTTCGCAACCGGTTTCGCTCCAGATTTTTGCTAAGGAATTTTTCTACCTCAGGATGAAAATCCGCGGCGGTTACAATCGCCCCGAGCCTGCTTGCGATCATGGACGGAATCGCAAGGCCACAGCCCACCTCAAGAACCCTGGCGTTCTTCAACTCAATATCCGATTGTTCCACCAGGAATTCCGAAAGAGCTCGCGCGGAAGGCCAGACAACGCCGAAATAGGGACATAGCTCTTCCAGAAGTGCGGGATTCCCCCCCCGTTCGAGATAAGAAAAAAGCGCATCGATGGTCTCGTCCAGGCTTTTCAGGCATTCGACTTCAATGGATTCAGAGCCGATTTTCAGCCGCTCGAGTTTGAGGCGGTACTCGAAATCAGGGATCAACGATTGCATGTCCGCCGGTATAGCAGCATCCGCTGCTGGACGGAAAGCTCGTTCAGATGCTACGGAGATTCGATGCTCCTGGAAACAATCGACTGTGAATATCTGAATCCGAAATTCGCGGCCGCTTATCTGCTTATAAGCGGTCGGGAAGCTGCTTTCATTGAAACCAACACGGCTCATGCCGTGCCGAAGATGCTCCAAGCGCTTAAAAACCATGAACTCGACCCTGAACAGGTCAGATACATCATCATCACGCATGTGCATCTGGATCATTCCGCTGGCGCATCAGCTCTTGTTCGCAGCTGCCCTAGAGCGACTCTCGTGGCCCATCCCCGCGCCGCCAAACACCTGATCGATCCCACCCGGCTCGTGCAAAGCGCGCGCAAGGTTTACGGTGATGAAGCTTTCGAACGGCTTTACGGTGATATCCAGCCGATCCCTTCTGACCGAGTGAAAATCGTCGAAGATGGCGAAAAACTTCCCTTCGGATCAGGAGAACTCTCCTTTCTGCATACGCGCGGACACGCGAATCACCACATGGCCATCCATGTTCCGGCTCTTTCAGGGATATTCACCGGCGATGCCTTCGGGCTCGCCTATCCGGCGCTCCAAAATCAGGGCCTTGTGATTCTTCCCACAACCAGCCCGACTGAGTTTGATCCCGAAGAGGCGAAGCGAAGCGTCGATCGGATCATCGCGACAGGCGCAAAACGCGCATTCCTCACCCATTTCGGAGAGATCAGAGATCTCGAAACGGCAGGAACTCAGTTGCGGCAACACATTGAATTCAGCGGAAATTTAATGATCCGCGCAATGGAATCCGGAACCCAGGGTCAGGCGCTTAGTCAGTTTTGCGAACGTGAACTGAGGGGCTACTTTGTGTCTTATCTGGAATCCAGAAACATTCAGTTCACGCCTGAAAAATGGGAACTCCTTCGGCTGGATCTCGAACTGAATGCCGCCGGAATCGCCGCTGCTGCTGAACGTCGCACAAAAGAACATTGACTTGCCGCGTTACATTCAATAAATACCGCACATCTGTGTTTTTAACGATGGGAGTGACCATGGGCAAACTTCTCGGAATGGTGTTTACGGTTCTGGTGGTAATAACGTTCGCATCCCTGGTGATTGGAGAAGATCACAAGCGGAATCCGGAACGCCGCCGCCCCAATCCCGCGGTTTGATTTTTTCAATCTGCACACAGGTGACAACCATGAAAACAAATTTCAGATTTTTCGCGCTCTCGCTGCTATCGATTCAAGCATTGGCCACCTCAAGTTCCGCAGCGCCCGGGCCAGTTGTTCTCGATTTCGATTTCTCCCGAGGACACGATCACGAATTTGTCGCTCTTTTCAGAGATCTGCCAACCTCTATTCTTGACGAGTATACGCGCAGGAAAATGCAGGGAATCTCGCTAGGACCCGTGGCTCCGCTGGAAAGAGGAGCTGGCGAATATCCTGAGGATCATTCGCATTGGTTGCTGAATTCCGGGATTTTTCCGCTCCCCGACCGCCTGCCCGGTTACGGATTTTTGGTGCAAGGAACCAACCGCTCGGACGATCTTGATTACGGCCTGGGCAAGTTACTGGACCGCTCACACGGCCTTGAACCGAATACTGAATACATCGCGACGTTCAAAGTGGATATTGGCGGGAACGCAGGAGGCGGTGGCATCGGCGCAGGCGGGGGGCAGACCATCAATTTAGCAGCCGTAATGACGAACGTGGATCCAAACAAATACGTCGTGGCCCAAGGCTACGCAAAGTGGCCGCGAGAAATCCTCCAGCAGTTGTACAATGCTCCTGGAATTGGATCGAATGTCGTCTGCACGGTGGGCATGCCAATGCCCGGCATGAAACGCTGCCCTGCCGGCCGGATCCCGTTCCAAGTCAGGAGGGGCTTTGAATCCAAACCTCTTCGCTTCAGAACCGATGCGAAAGGCGAGGCCTGGCTGGTCATCGCTGGGCACTCGGGCTATGAAGCGTTCGCGGCGTTTTATTTCACCCGAGTACAGGTGAAACTGCGGAGAGCAGCTCAGTAGTACGCCGACCGCGAGTTATTTAAAGCACGGGCGACACATACAGTTTAAAGTTCTGACGGAATAATACCGATATTTAAAATCAGGAGAATCCGTCCATGATTCGTGAACTCGCGTCCACTTTCGCACTGTTGATGACAATCATGTTTTCATTCGCGGCCACAGCATACGCTGACGGCGGATCTTGTCCGACCTGTCCCGGCGCGCAGGGCTCCTCAACGGCTGTCAGTTTTTGCGGCCAGGATCTTTCTGAAAGGGATCGGGCAGAACTCAGGAAGCTGGAAATAGATCTTGCCGGCCTGGAGAAATTCAAAAACATGAAAGATTACGATCGCAAGCTCAGGGAAGTACTGGCAGGTCACCTGACGAAAATAAGTCCCCCAGCTGTCGTTGCTGCGATCGCGGAAATGAATGCCAGAAAAGCGGAAAAGACCATTGCGGATATGCCGAAGAGTTCGAAGCTTCCCGCGGAATTCAGAAGATTCAATGATGAAGTA
>Ga0209518_1004879_pt1 | contig 10487 bp, 17 predicted proteins | sample RifGroB1_FD_183993 | JGI IMG/M metagenome (GOLD analysis project Ga0209518, IMG submission 183993) | Groundwater microbial communities from Rifle, Colorado, USA - Groundwater B1 (SPAdes) (version 2) | ecosystem: Environmental > Aquatic > Deep subsurface > Groundwater | place: Rifle, Colorado... | reverse complement strand
CGGCGGCCTCTCGCGTGCTCAAGCAGCCATGCGAGCGTCGCGAAGGTCACCGTCTTTCCGGTGCCGGTCGGCATCACCAGCATCTGCCTTCGGATACCAGCCTCAAGCCGCGCGAGGATCGTGGACCATGCATCGAGCTGGTAGTAGCGGATGCCAAGTTTCGGTGCGCCGGGCGGGAGGCCCGCGTTGATGGTGCCGTAGTGCGCCGTGACGAGCTGCTCGACCTGGTGTCGGGGGAGGCTCACGCGGCACCTCCCGCGGAGGCCTGCGGCTGCGAGGCAAGCCACGCCGCAAAGTCGGCATCCTGGCGGTCCTTGGCCTGGAGCAGCACGCGTTCGAGATCGAACGGCTCAGCGGGGAGGTCCTGGGCGCCGGCGTGATTGCGCAGCTCCCAGAGCACCATGCCCGCGAGTAGGCAATCGGTCGTCGAGCGATGCGCAGATGCGGGTATCGGCAGGCCGAACCGCTTGGCGACGGCCGTCAACTTATGACGCCCGTGGCCCTGCCAGTATCGTCCGACGCCGTCCATCCGGATGAGGACCAGCGGGTCAATACGGGGCACGCAGACGGCCACTTCGGTCCAGGAGCGGCCGAGCAGCCGGCCGAGCAACGGCCCGTCGTAGCCGTAGAGGTTGTAGCCGACGAGCACCTCGGCCTGCCGGACGTGATCGAGGAAGCGCTCTGCGACGTCCTCGATCCGCGGGCAGTCGGCCACATCGTCGTCGGTGATGCCGTGCACCGTAGTGGCGTCAGCGGGGATCGGCACGCCGGGGTTGAGCAGCCGCCCGTATTTCGCGAGCGGTTGCCCCCGGTGAAACGGCACGAAACCGAGTTCGCACACGCGGGCCGTCTCGATGTCGACGCCCGTCGTCTCCGTGTCGATCACAAGCCATCGTGCGTCCCACAGCGTCACGGGCGCCCTCCTGCGTTGGTCACCTGCTCTCCGCCTCCGCCCCACCCGCAGGCTGTGTCACCGCGTCCACATCTCGTCTGTACGAGAGCGGCGACCCATCATCACCGCCCAGGGCTAACCTCCGCCCCAGGGCTCCCGTAAGCCGGAGTCGCTCTCTAGCGTTCGGTGGCGCGCTGTCGGGGCCCGCAACCCCGCGCGCGTCCGGAACGTATGGAGTCACCGTACGCGTTCGTGTCAGGCGGAACGCGGGGGCCTTGCAGGCCGTTGTCTGGTACCTCTGACTCGCGATCTCGCCCACCACGACGCAACAGCACGAGGCACAGCAAGAGCAGTACGATTAGCCACGTGGCCAATAATGCACATATGCATGTCGTCGTGATCACTCTACTCCTCCGGGGAGGCAGCCCGCGTCCGCGCTGGCGTGGGGGGCAGACATGGATGGCGCGTCTGCGGCTGTCCGCCGCGAAGCGGACTTGGCTTTTGCCGCTTCCAGCATCTGTTCCCAGGACCGCTTCTCGGCGACCTGGCCTGCCTCGGCGGCCTGTGCCAGAACCGCCCGAACGTCGTCCTGGGCCTCACGGAGCCGGTCTCCGGAGGAGCGCCGCAAGCCTGCTGTCGTCTCGTCAGCCTCTCGCGCGTTGGCCACCATGCGAGCCGCTCGATACGCGAAAGCACGGCTGTAGGCCTCCGTGATCACCGCGCGGCGCAACGCCTCCATGGCGTCATCGGGCTTGGGGCTGGATGAGTGACGCATCCCTCCGTCGCGGAGTTTGGCCTCCACGATCTGTATGAGGGTCTCGAGATCTGGGATCTTGAACAGCCGCATCCGACGCGGTTTTCGTTTGCTCACGTCCTGCCTCCTCGCCGCGTGATCCGTTCGAGCCGCCGAGCCATCCCAACGATCTGTCTTGCCCGCTGCATCAGGCGCGGGCTGCATCGGTATCCCGCCTGGTAGCGGCAGATCGCCTGAGTGACGTTGCTGCTCCGGCGCATCCATCGCTGAAGCACGACCACTCCGGCGACCAGTGGGTCCGGACCGTGGACACGGAGGTTGCGGGGCATGACCTGGAGCACGCCCCTGGCGCCTGCCGACGATACCGCGCCTGCGTCGAGCCGCGACTCGTGCCATGTGAGCGCAGCCGCGAGGGCGGGAGGCACGTCGTAATCCTGGGCGACCGAGACAACTCGATCGCAGGCACGGAGTGCCTGCTCGTGCGAGATGTCCGCCGAGTGGCCGTAGGCGTCGACCAGCGCGGCGCAGATGGATGCTGCAAGCGGGAGGGCAGACCCGATCATGCCGCCACCTCCCGCCCGTATCGTCCGGGCCGCCCGTAACGCTGCTCGAGAAGCCCGAGCAGCTCCTTTCGTACTCGCCACAGGTAGGCGAGGCGGTCCGACTCTGCGAGCACGACGGCCACTCCGGTCCCGTCCTCGCTCTCAGCCGCGAGACACCAGAGCTCGGCGTTGGCGGGTCGCACAAGCTCCAACGTGCGCGCCGCGTCGAGCACGCGGCCGTGCCGAGAGAGGACCCACAGCGCGGTCTGATACGCATGCGAGCTGAGCCATCTCACCTCGGGCACCTCTCACGGGACGCAATGGCCACAGCGCTCGTTGACGCCAGCGCCACCCAGTGGAGCTCGACCGCACCCCACGCGATGACACTGAGGCCGGCGTCTTCGGCCTGCAGAGAGGAGCTGTGCGACATCATCGGCTGCTCCTGCGTCGCAGCGTGGGAGCGTAGACCCCGGCGGTGATTGCTCTCCGAAGCTCCGCCTCGTGGATGGTCACCTCGCGTTGCCAGTACTCCGCCAGGCGGCGCGCATCCTCGAGCAGCTCGGAGCGTTCGCGCACGTCAATTCGCTCGTCCGCTTCGGCTGCCGCGGCCTGGCTTTGGTAGGTGGCGGCGCCTACGACGCCCTCCACGCTGCGGAGTACACAGCTTCGCTTCGCAAGGTCTGGGTCTGGGTCTGGCTCGGGGTCCGGATCACGGACGAAGCGCCCGCCGCAGAGGCGGGCGAGTACCTCTATAAGATAATCGTCGACGAGCTCATGGGTCACTGCGGGGACGTGGATGGCTGGAATGTCGAGGCCTCCGCGGGCTGATCCGCGGGTGTAGAGGCTTACAGTGGACTGTGATCTCCGGATCGCCCTGGCGACCTGGAGCTGCGTCACATCGGGGTCGCGAGCCAGCATCGCTGACAGAGCCCTCGATACCGCGTCACTGCTACCGCTACTGCCACTGCCACTGCCACTCATAACAGCCACTGCCCTTTATGCGTGCCGAAGCTCACCCAGCTCGGCACGATCAAACTGCCCCTCTCGTCCCCTCGCCCCCAAGGGAGCGCCATGCGTCACACCCTCGGACAGGCTCCACTGTCGCTACCGTCACTCCGGATGATCGAGTCTCCGCTCACAGGAGGCCACCTGCGGCGCGGAGGATGGGGCGGTCGTCTGTGTTGTCCGCGGCACCCGCCTCGTCGCAGTCGGGGTCCGCGGGGGGATGCAGACCATCGCCGTCACGGGCCAGCACGGCGCCGCCGGGGAGCCCGTGGGGGTAAAGCAGATCTGCGACGGTCAGGCCGTCATCTGGACGCCCAAGGCTGGCGGCGATGCGGTGTGTGGCGGCGGAAAGGACCGCGGCCTTCGCCGGGGTCGGGCGAGTCTTGCAATGCGCGTAGTCCGAGATGTGCGGCCGAGGTATCGAAAGCGCCGGGTTGACGATGATGCATTCACGTTCCAGGGCCACCATCTTCACGTCCATCTGTCTCAGCCATTGCATCAGGGGAGATGTTCGTTTCATGACCGGTATCGTACAACCGCTATACGGAAAAGTACAACCAAGATCGTACGCTCGGCAACCTGGCGCAACCGTACAAGAGTGGTACGATCCGCAGATGTCAGACTACCGCCCGCAACTGCGTGGTCTTCGGGGTGTCCGCGGGGAGCTCGGCCTTACCCAGGAGGCTGCAGGCGAACTGGTCGAGATGGCGGGCGACTCGCTCCGCCGGATGGAGAACGGTCAGCAGGGCTTCACGGCTGCAACAATCGAGCGCATTGCACTGCGCATGAGGCGTCCATGGTGGAGGTTCTTCGGCTACCGCCACCCGCCCGAGGCGACCCTGGCCCCAGAGACGCTCGAGGCCATCGGCATCCTCGAAGGCCTCACCGAGCAGGGGCGCAGGACGGCACTGGCGCTCGTCCAGACGGTCGCGGCTCAGCCTGGGATGAAGGGTGAGGGGGAGCACGAGCGCTGACGGAGTGGAGAGGAGATGATCCGGCCGCCCGACAAGTTAGACTGCATTGAAATTCGCGGCCGCCTACGCGGTGGCAACACGACTCCGCTGCTTGCCGTCGGCATGGATGCGGAACAACGCCCTCATACCATAGTGTTGAAGCTCCGAGCTCCCGAAGGCAAGCTTGGTTCCGACCACTTCGGAGGAATATCGCTGGCTTGCGAACTCACGTGCTCGATGCTTGCTCGGCTGCTTGAGCTTGGAGTTCCGGATTACCACATCGTTGAGATCGAACCCGCGATTACCGAAGCTCAGCATGATCGTGCGCTGCGCGAATTGCTGCGTCGGAACATTGGATTGAACTTCGGCTGCGCCTACCTGCCTGAGGCAGCCCCGTGGAGCCCCAGGAGAAGCATCCGGACCGAAGATGTGTTCAACGCCATAGAAGATGTCTTTGCCTTTGACGCTCTAGTCATCAACAACGATAGGCAGCGGGAAAAGCCCAATCTTCTGGCGACGCCTGCCGTAGTAATGATAGACCATTCCTTGGCCATTCCGGTTCACATCTGGCCAGAGGAGCGACATCATGTGACACTACCAGACGGGGAGCTTCGCAAGCACTGCGCTTTCGACAGCCTCCATGGGAACGAATGCGGCTTTGACCGTGTGACAGGAAGATGGACGGAACGGGTTGATGCCGTTGCTTTGGACGAGATGCGGCGCTGGCTTCCCCAAAGCTGGGAGCGGGTCGCCGGGGACGTCGAGAAGATCTACCGGTTCTTGCGAGCCAGGAGCACCCACGTGCTAAGCATTCAGGACGGGCTGCGACGGGTGACACGATGAAGGCCTACCATGCAACGCTTCTGCGGTACGTGCACGACGCGTCCTCTGAAGAGTTCGCCAACATCGGGGTTTTCATGTGGCTTCCCGATGACAAGACATCCATGTTTGAGATGACGACGCGCTACGGCCGCGTGTCCGAGTTCTTCGGAGAGGCTTTCGACGGCGACGCATACCGCACCTTGGTGGACAACCTGGAGCGTGTCCTGCGTGTCCGGCATGGGGAGCTGTTGCACGGTGATCTCTACCGCGACATAGATGACGTAGACGCTGCAAAAGGCTACCTTTTGAGGGATGACTCAACGTGCTTTCAGTGGTCGAGGGTGTTTTGCGGTGCTCATCCAAACCCGGAGCAGCGGTTCAGAGAGCTGCTGCATGAATTCGTTTACCGCTTTGACCAAAGTGGCAAGCGTGACAGGCGGGATGACAAGGACGTCGCTCGCGACGTAGACCGACATCTCAGGGACAGCGGTCTTGCTGCCCGCGTGGAACATAATCGCCTCATCCGAACAGAACTGGCCGAATACAGGTTTCAGGCTGCCTGGAGGAACGGGAAACTGCAAGTTTTGGAGCCAATCTCTCTGGATTACAGCAACGCCACGGATGTGGACAAGAAGGCGTTGCTATGGAACGGGCGGCTCCACGGGCTGAGTCAGGCGGATTTTTCGTTCAACGCGGTGGTGGCATTGCCTCAGGATGAAAAGCTCAGCCGAGCGGGGCAGCGGGCGCTGAAGGTCCTCAAGAGCTGCGAACTGGTCCGTAATGTGGTCACAGAGGACAGAATCAGCGATTTATTCGCTCAGATCGAACAGGATCTCGCAAGCGAGGCGTCGGAACAGCACCACTAGCTCTGACGATCGCGTAGAGGCCATAGCGCTGGCCCTGGCGAGCCACTTCTCACTCGTCGCAGAACCTCCTCCTCACCTCCACCACGACCCCGACGACCGCAACCCCCGGGTCCTCGCTCGTGAGCGGCGCGAAGCCCTCCGCGCAGGGGAGGTAGAGCCAGCGGTTGTTGGGGAGCGGGAGGCGCTCGGCGACGAGCCATTCCGTCATCCCATCAGGGGTTCTGTGCGCGACCACCACGAGCTTCCCTGCTACGCAATCTCCTTCGATGACAAAAATACGATCTGTGCCCAGCACCGGAGCGGTCCGGCAGTCGAGAGCTCCCCGAAAGCACCCCTCACGATCGATGAGCTCCTTGCGCGGCAGTCGGTGCCCCCCAATGACTATCCAGCCAGCACTGCGTAGCGGGGCGCCATCGCCCCTTGTTGATCTGTCAGACATCATCCCACTTCCTTCCGTATTGTGGCCGTACTATCAGGCTTGACTCTAGCGTACATCGGATGTACGGTTAGCACATAGCTCGTTGTCGCTCTCTGACAACCCATCCTCCTCCCGCAGCCCTGCCACCCGGCAGAGCTCCTCGCGCGGCCGACCGATCGCCGTCCCTGCCCCGAAGCGGGCACACGGCCCGGCCGACCGCACGAGCGGCACGCGGGGAGGGGACACCACCGATGCCGGTAGGAGCGCCTGGCATGCCATCTGGCACGTCCAGGCCCCGGCCCCCTGGCGGGGCGGACCGTACCGAGTGCGCGAGGGCTGATCCAGGTTGGCCCGTGGACCGCAGCGGCGGAGGTGGTGGGAGGTTGTGGCGAGCGAGTGGGGTTGTCATGGCTATTACTGTACACCAGTACAGTAGTAGCGAAAAGAAAGCACGGGAACGGGAGTCAGGAAAAATCGAGTGCGGAACAAGCGTTCCGTGCGTAACCCATGCCCCAGGTCGGGCTCGACAAAGCTCCCCTGACTCCCTCCACGGCGGCCGCTTGGCGACCGCCGAGAAAATCCCGTGCGACAGCCTCACTGGTCTCGCGGGCACTCGCCCGCATCAGCCGCCCGACCTGGGGCGCCAGTTACGCCGGCGCGAGGAGGTAGCTCCGCCGGCAGGGCCTGCGGATGCGCGGGCCCAACCAACGCAGCGGCGAACGCCGGCCCACGCGTGCGCGCACCGGGACCCGGAGAGACGGGCACCGCATCGGGAGGGAGCAGAGCAGCAGTAGCAGCCCGGGGCGGTGGCACCGATGAAGCGATACCGCCGTCCCGGGGGAGGGACGAGATGAGATTCGAGCCCTACAACAGCGACATGCCCCCAAGATGGGGGAGCGAGGTCTACGTGGTCCTCCTGCCGTACTGGCGCGATAAGCGACCAGCGGTACTTCTCGGCCGTGACTACGGTTGCGTAGGCACGGTACCGCGCCGGGAGGCCATCGACCTCATGCGTAGCGCGCGGGTCACTAGTCACTGGCGGGATTACACGGGCGGGGAGCGGCCGGAGGGTTTCGCGGCCGATGAGCCGCTCAATGGGGTCTGGCTGGATGCTGCGCCGGTGGCCCCCGCGGGGTGAACGCTCTGGGGGACGGAATCCAATGAGACGCCGGCAACCCACGCCCCTTGTCACTCGCCGCTACATCGAGCGCCTGTTGCGCCTCGAGGTGGCGCACGGCACGACGGCAACGCTCGGCGAACTCCGAACGATCGCGCGAGATGACCACTTAGCCGCCGCTGCAGAGGTACTGCGGGAGTGGCACGAGGATCAGGAGCTCGTCGCCGGGCGGCGGGCGAGGCACTGAGAAGGAGGACACGTGGGAGAGGCGCAGCAGGAGCGCGAGCAAACGCTGGACTGGTCAACCGTCTACGAGGACCTCCGGGCGCTCATCCGTGCCACGAGGCCCGAGGACTGGATGGACTACGGCGGGGGGCTCCCCTACCTCGTGATGTCGGGGTGCGGGAAGGCCGAGGTGATGTTCCACATCAGCTACTCCGATCTCCGGTGGGAGCCGCCGGAGATACTCGGCGACACCGATGAGAACAGCGATCGGATCGTCAACTACACCGTCGCTGCGAAATTCCACCGAGCAGACGGAGGTAGCGTCCGGGACGTGGCGGCGGTCGGCACCTCGTCCACCGACGAGAAGCAGATCGTGGCCGCCCGCCGCCCCTGGACGATGCGGAACGGCCAGCGCGTCGAGCGCACGCCGCCGCTCAACGTCGGCGAGGCGCGCACTCGGGCGAAGGACCTGGCGCTCGCGAGCTGCCGACACCGTGGCATCTGCGCAATCCTGGGGATCGGCACGATCACCTGGGAGGACCTCGAGGCCCATGGGATCACGCGCGACCAAGTGCGGCAGCGCGACGGCGGCGCCCGCGACGTGTCGCGCGGGGGTTCGTCCGGTGACAGCAGCCACAACAACGGCCTCGGCACCGTGCCGCCGATCAACCAGTCCGGGGCGCGAGATGCCAAGGACTACGTATGGAAGACCTACAACAAGGAGTTCGCTGGTCAGGGCGACAACGGCTGGAAGATGGTCGGCGACGCCGGGCAGGCCGTCTACGGGCGGGAATGGCGCAAAAAGCCGAAGGACATGGCCCCAGAGGAGTTCGAGCCCGTCGCCCTCAAAATCGAAGAGCTGTTCGGTAAGCGCCCGGCCAACGGTACATCGAACGGGACCGGCAGTGGCGGTTCTGCCACCTCGAAGCAGATCGCCGACCTCGGAGCCTACGCCCAGGCCCTCCATCTCGACCAGGCGGCCAAGGGCCGGCTCCTGCGAGAGTGCGGCCAGACCGACAAGACGCTGACCATCGAGGTCGCCTCGCGCGCGCAGGAGAAGCTAGCCGCGGAGTGTCGCACCCGCAAGATGGTCGACCCGGTCACCGGAGAGGACCACAGCGCCAACGGCGGTGCCGCACTGCAGCAGTCGGGCGGAGCACCCAACTTCAACGACTCGGACATCCCCTTCTGACGGAGGCACCATGTGGACCATCATGCACCTAGCCGACATCCACCTTGACGACCGCCGCGAGGCGGGCGAACAGGAGCGGTGTCTCGATGCCATCGTTGAGGAGCTGACCCGCCGCAGGGACGCCGGCAGCCCAGTCGACCTGCTCGCCGTCTGCGGCGACCTGGTCGACCCTGAGCGGGGGCGCCGGCAGCGGGAGTGGGAGCGCAACACCTGGCGCGCGTTCCTCCGCGCGTGCGCCGATGCGGGGCCGAAGGTCGCTATCATACCGGGCAACCACGACCGCCCGGCCGACATTGCGCACTTCGCCGACATCGACGGCGTGCACTACTTCGATCGGCCGACGGCCTGGTCGTTGACCAACAAGCACGGGCACACGCTCGATGTCTACGCGCTGCCGTATCCGGAGACTCGGTACTGGCTCGACGGCACCGGCGCCGGCATCGAGCCGCACGCGCAAGTCTCTGGCGCAGACCGGATCACCGCCATCGAACGGCGCGTGCGCACCCAACTCGCCGCATGGCGGAAGCGGGGCTCGGCCGACCCGGCCGTGCTGCTCTATCACGGGGCGGTCACCGGCGCATCGGTCCGGCTCGGGCAGCCGCTCGCGACGTCAGACGAACCGAAGCTGTCCGTCGAGGACCTTGACGGGGTGGCCGATCTGGTCCTGCTCGGCCACATCCACTTCGGCCAGGAGCTGCCGTCGGTCTCGGGTCCAGTGGTCTACGCCGGCTCGCCGTGGCCTCACTCCTTCGGGGAGGAGGGCCAAGCCAACAAGGGACCGCTCATTTGGACGGTCCAGCCCAATGGGTGTGTAGCGTCCGAACGCCTCGCGCTCCCCTACATCAAACGTGTCACTTTCGAGCTGCACTGGCGCACCAACGAGGCCGGCCGCGGCCGCCTCGTCTGGATGGAGGGCACCGACTACCACGGACCTGACTCCGAGCCCCGCGGCGCCGCCCGGGCGCTCGTGCCTGGGTCGCGGGTCCGCATCCGCATCGTGCACCCGACAGCCGCCTCGTCGGCGATCGACTGGCGCGGCATCGAGCGGGAGTTTCTAGTCGCTGGCGCGACGGCGGCCAAGGCCGTCCCGATTCCGGTCCGCAACGCGAGCGTCAAGGTGCCTGAGCTGTTGGATCGGCGCGCCAGGACGGTCTGGGAGGAGCTCGATGCCATGTGGGCGGCGACGGGGACAGGCCCCGCGGGTGCGGAGCGGGCGCGCTTCCGCAATGCCGTGTTGCACCTCGACGAGCTGGCCTTGGCCGCATGAGCCCCGAAGGGCCACGGAGGAGAAAATGAAGCTGCACCGCGTCGCCTACAGCAACCTCGGCCACAACCGCCCGTGGAACGGCGTGCGGGAGGTCGACTACGACACACACCCGACGGGTATCATCCGGCTCGCCGGCCCCAATGGGGCGGGCAAGAGCACGCTGCTGTCGTTGAGTGGCCCCGCCCTGCTCTACCTACTTGATCCGAACCAGGGCGACGTGCGAGCGCTCGTCAACGCCGGGCATGCCTGGGGCGAGATCGAGGCGAGCATCGGTGGACACCGCTACCTCGCCCGCGTCGACTTCGAACGCCGCGTGATCACGCGCGGCAGAAACAAGGGCAAGGAGACCGTTGACGTCTCCTACCTGCTCCGAAAGGACGGCGATGTGGTCGCGGACAACGCGACCGCCTACAAGACGGCCGTTCGCGAGGCCT
>Ga0209518_1004873_pt1 | contig 10500 bp, 16 predicted proteins | sample RifGroB1_FD_183993 | JGI IMG/M metagenome (GOLD analysis project Ga0209518, IMG submission 183993) | Groundwater microbial communities from Rifle, Colorado, USA - Groundwater B1 (SPAdes) (version 2) | ecosystem: Environmental > Aquatic > Deep subsurface > Groundwater | place: Rifle, Colorado... | reverse complement strand
TGGGGTTAATGGAAATGCAGGAGTAAGTATTGGAGGATTAGCTTCTGAGGTTAATGGAAATGCAGGAGTAAATATGGGATTATTTTCTGAGGTTAATGGAAATGCAGGAGTAAGTATTGGGGGGATTTATGCAAGGTCAAAATCAGAAGATTATACTATTGGAGAAATTTGTCCGAGAATTACAAAATATCTTCCAAAATGTTTAAGAGATATTGCTCTTCCTGCTGTTAAATTTGGATTACTTACAAGCACTGAACGTGCAAGAAATTCTTTAGTGTGCGGACCAATTTTTGGTTGCGCTTTATTTAATCATATTGTAGACCATGGAGAAGATTATCTTGCTCTTGGACTTGTTAATAGAATAACAAATTATGAAACAGGAAAAACAAGATACACCTTTTTAACTTCAAACAGAGTTTCTATTGACGGAATATTTAAACACAGAGAAGATGGAGAAAGAGAATAATGAGACAAGATTTAACTTCAAGTCCTTCTTCAGTTATAGACAATATTATCGCGCAAGCAAGAGAAGAGAGGGCAAGAAAATTGCCAGAATATTTTAATTGGATGGGAAGATCTGTTGCAATTTATTTAGGTTTATCTCCAGATAACATTCCACAACTTGCAAAACTAAGAGGAGTTGCAGGATATGTTTTAAACAAACAAGAAGCAATAGCATGCGGAGCAAAAGAAAACGCAATAGGACTTTCAGATTTGTTTTTTTCTGAATTAACATTAGAAGAACAAAGCATGATTCTTCCAGCAGAATTTTACCAAACAAAAGGAATTCAAGTTCCTCAAGATTTTTATAATTGTCCTGAAAATGATTTAAGAGAATTTCCAGAATTTAAATATCAAGGAGGAAGAAAATGAACAAATTAGAAGAAATTCAAAACGCATTTGAAATAAGATTAGTTACAGAAGTACGTGAAAAGGGGGGGATAAGAGGATTGTTCGCATTAGCATTAGATTATAAAGAGAAAGAGGATGATAAAGATACCTATGAAGTTGATATTGAAATTCAAGCTCCAAGAAGAACTGATGAATGTTTTCCAAATGGAGAAATAATTTTTAATAGCGACCCTCTTGTTATTTTAAAATCAACAATCAAGGGCAGAGGAGATTATGCAAGATATGATTTTGAAAGAGTTGGGGAAAATGATGCTGTTTTTTATAGAGCAGAAGTAAATTTTTCAAAAAAAGGACAAAAAGGAGCCCGACAATGATAGTCAAACAAGAATTAGTTTCAAAAATCAGGGACTTTTTTGGTTTGAATGTTTACGAAACAAAGGTCTGGTTGGCCTTGCTTGGAAAAGGAGTCGCGTCTGCTGGTGAAGTTGCAGAAATTTCTGGAGTTCCTCGTTCAAGGGCTTATGATGTTTTAGAGTCATTGGAAAAAATGGGATTTGCAATTGTTCGTCTTGGAAAGCCAGTAAAATATTTAGGAGTAAAACCAAAAGCGATTTTAGAAAAATTAAAAAATAATGTCAAGCTTGAAGCAGAAGAAAGAATTCAAGGACTTTCAAAAGTCAAGGAAACAGAAGAATATTGTCAACTTGAAAATCTTTACAACGAAGGCATTGCTCCGATAAGAAGAGAAGACATAACAGCGTCGCTAAAAGGCAAATCAAACATTTCAAATTATCTTCGTGAAATAATCGCAAACGCAGAAAAAGAAGTTATAATTTGCACAAACGCAGAAGAGTTTAGTTCAAAGTCAAGCTTGTTTCAAAAAACTTTTGAGAATTTAAAAAAATCAAACATCAAAGTCAAAGTGGTTTTATCAGGCGACAAAGAATTAATTAAAGACATTTCAAAAAGATTTGAGATGAAAATAAAAGAAGCAACAATTGACGCGAAATTTTTCATAATTGACAGAAAAGAAATTTTATTTTACTTATCAAAAAATAATAACAACGACGATGTCGCGATTTGGTTGAACTCTGAATTTTTCGCAGAAGCGTTCGCGATGTTATTTGACAAGGCATTGCAATAATTTAAAAATAAGAAAGAATTAAAAATAAAATGTCAGGAACAAAACAAAGATATAAATGGGAAGGAAAAAGAGTTAAATTTAGAGGAAATCTTGGTTATCCATTATGTAATGTTTCTTCCTTTGAGACAAGTTATAGAATTGAAAATGGAAGATTATTGGAGAGAATATGAGAAATAAAATTATTGGATATCATTGGCCACATCACTGCCTTGCTTGCGATAGTGGAAATGCATATCCAAAAAGAGTAATTAACCCCTCCTCTCCAGAAACTCCTGAACAAATTGCAGACGGATTTAATTTTAGAAGACATCTAACTTGCAGACCTGTTGATGAAGGGTTTTCCCCTTCTCGATTGCCGGGCGATAGATTTAGAAAAAAATATTTAGATCTTTATTAAATTAAAATTTTAAAAATTTAATTTTTGGACGAGAAATATGCTCTTTTCAAACAATTTCTTATAATTTGCAAAATTTTTTTACAGATTAAAAACTAATAACCCTGCGTAAAATTTTTTTCATCTTAATAATTTCTCTAGATTTTTTCTTGCTCACGCTGGCAAAAAAATCTAAAACTAATTGCGACTTCGTTACCTTTATTTGAAAATCTTAATTAAAGTTAGTTGCGAATAAAAAGAACCCTCTGGTTCTCTCAAAAATTTTCTTTTTTATTTTTGAAATTTTTGGGACTCAAAAAATCTTTTGCGAGATTTTTTCAGTTTTTTATCTCCTCAAAATACTGAAAGGCGATATCTTTTTATGCCTCCGAGGATATCGCGAGTTTTTCTGATTTAATTATCACACTTTATCAGAGTTTAATTTTTGAATTTTCTCGTCGGTATTTCAGAATTTTTTATCTCGCAGAATCAGCCTGCGCCTCAGATTCTTTTCTTCTTCTAACTGCAAAACTCTCGCCGTTTTCTTCTGAGGCCAAAATAATTTCTTCTGCTAAACTTTGCGCAAAAGTTTTTTTCTTGTTAAATGCTTTGTCTGATGCGCCATGCGAAATCCATTTTAGCGCAAGGTTTAATCTTCTCAAAGGCGAAACATCAACTGCTTGCGGATATCTTGCCCCGCCATATTCAATCACAGTTATCTCGTCGCGCGGAGCAGAATTTTCAATTGCCTTGACCAAAACTGCAACAGGATTTTTTCCAGTTTTCTTTTCAACCATTTCAAGAACTTCTAAAATTATTCCCATATTTTTTGAATATTTTCCAGTGGAAGTTCCCTTTTCAATTTTGTGTTTTTTATTTCTGTGTCCTGATACTGAAATTTTATTCATCAATCTCTCAACGACATTTACTTTTGTCTGGCCGTGCTTCACAACATTTCTTCCTTGTGATTTTAAAATCAGTTTTGGTTTTAGATTAATTATTTCTTTCAACCCCAAATCATTTACAACAATTTCTTTTAAATCATATTTGTCAAAAATTTTAAAGTCAGGCAAAATTAATTCTTGTTCTGTCATTGTAAAACCCTTATTAAATTTCTTCTTTTTAATTCTCCGTCGACAATTTCATAAGTTTGAGAAAAATCTTCTGCTTTACCTAAAAATAATTGATCTGCTTCTCCATCAATGCTTTGATCATAGTTTAGAACTGCACTTTCCCGCTGATGGTTTAATCTTCCTACTCTCCCATTATATCTAACTTGTTGTTCTTCCCAAGAATATTTTTCATCATCTTTTTTTCTTTCAATTCCTCCAACTAAAACCTCCTCTTCTAAAACTCTTCTTGCATCTGTAGTAATTATCATCTTCTACCTTTTTGTATCTTACCGCTGACAAGTCGCGCGAGCGGTTGGTCATTTACTTTAATTACTTGAAATCTAATTCCTGGGATGTCGCCCTTTGAACGACCTTGTTTTCCGCCGATTCTTTCAATCATAACTTCGTCGTGCTCGTCGATAAATTTCTGCGCAAGATTTCCTGGAATAAAAACTCCGACGACTTTTGAATTTTTTGTGAGCTGAACCCTGCAACATTTTCTCATCGCTGAGTTTGGCTGTTTTGCTTCTTTTTGAAATTTTGAAAGAACAATTCCTTTTGCCTGACTCGCACCTTTTAGCGGGTCTGCTTTTGCGTAAAGATTCAAAGTTCTCACTTTATAATTTCTGTCTTTCCATCTAAATTTTTTTCTATCTTTCTTTTTTTTGTCTGCTGTCATTAATCCCATCTTATTCTTAATATTTATTGAGAAAGTGGTTTAAAAAGGTTTTGAAATAAAGAGTATGAAATAAAATAATTGCTGTAAATAAATTAGATTATCCTAATCTTTTAATTATTTCTTTCTCTAGCAATTCTGTTTATCTCATCACAAAATCTGTTATAGATATATAGTCTCAATCTTTCCTCTTCTGTTAAACCCTTTCCGCCAAAACTAAATTTAGTTTTTAGCATCTCCCCTTTCCAATAGATTTTATCTTCTGGAGGAATTTCAAAATCAAAACAGACTACTTCACTTAAACTTAAATTAAGAGGAAGTGAAAGTTTTTCTAAATCAGAAGTGTCCCATAAATAATCTTTACTTCCCGATGAGAAAACGACTAAATCTTTTTCTAATCCAACTTCTTGCATTAATCTTTGCAAATCTTCGGCTGAAGCATCGCTTTGCCAAATTTTTTTTTTAATTAAATTATTTAATCTTCTTTGTAATTCATCAAAAGTAAGTTCAACATAATCCCCTAAACTTTTCATTTAAATTATCCTAAAATCTTTTCCAAAAAAATTTTTTACAATCAACTGCATTTCATTTAGTCGTCGTTTGTTTCTTCCAATCAACGCCGCCTTGCTTTGCCTTCCAGAATTTAAAATAACTTCTTTGTCAGAGACCTCTATTTCATTAAACTGAACAGGCGAAGTAATTGATTCAATAAATCCTCTAATGTCTTCTATTCCTCTTGGTTCTGGAATTATTTTTATTTTTTTACCAAGAATGCTGTACATTTTTTTTACATTTTCTCCGTCGCGTCCGATTGCTTGCGAAATAAGTTGTCGCGGAACGCAAAAGAAAATCATTTCGTTGTATTTAAAACAAAATCTTGTTCTTATTCTTGTTATTTTTCCAAACAAGTTCAGATGTCTCATTGTCTGCATATCAATTGTCTGTGTCATCTTAGACGCCGTCGTAAATTTTGTTTATAAACTTTTCCAACTAATTTTTTAGGCATTATTTTCTTCCCAAAATTTTTCACAGATAATTTTATTAACCTTATTTGATTTGATTAATTATGCCTCACCAATGCGTTCACTGCAAAAGAATTATTCCTGTCGCGAGCAAAGAACTGATTGAAGGGTGTCAAGATTGCAAAGGTCATTTCTTTTTTTACATTCGTGAAGAGCAACTTGAAAAATTAAAAAATCAGTCGCAGATAGAAATTCCGCAAGAACAAAAAGTCAACATTGAAAAAGATATTCGCGAAATTGCGGGAATTGTTGAAGAAGATGTTCCAGTAATTTTAGATATAGAATCAATAAGAGTAACTGGCGACGGAAAATTTGAAATTGATCTTGTAAATTTATTCAGCAAAAATCGTCCGCTGGTTTACAAACTTGAAGAAGGAAAATATATTATTGATTTGGCAACAACTCTAAATAAAGATTTGAAAGATCTCAAAGAAATTAAAAACACCGACGATAAAAACCCTCTTGAATAGTCATGAATAAAAATATTTTGAAAATTCTTAAAGAAGTTTTAGAAAAAATAGATCTCTTTCCAGAAGAAATGGAAATCATTAAAGAAAAACTCGACGGATTTTTAGAAAAAATAAAAAAAGAAATAAAAGAAAATTCTATTGGCGCTGAAATTTTTGTTGGCGGGAGTTTTGCAAAAAAGACAATGATAAAAAAAGAAAAATATGATATTGATGTTTTTGTAAGATTTGATAAAAAATATTCTGACGAGGAAATGGTCTTGGTTACAAAAAATCTTCTTAAAAATTGCGAAGAGGTCTTAACAATTCATGGTTCAAGAGATTATTTCAAAATAAAATTAGACGAGAATTTATTAATAGAATTAATTCCAGTAAAAAAAATTTCAAATTCTTCACAGGCAGAAAACATAACCGATTTATCTTACAGCCATGTAAATTACATAAACAAAAAAATAAAAGATAAAAAAATTCTGCAGGAGATAAAAATAGCAAAAGCATTTTGTTATGCAAATAATTGTTACGGAGCGGAATCTTACATCAATGGATTTTCAGGATATTCCCTTGAACTTTTAATTTATTATTACAAAACATTTTTTAACTTTCTTAAAAAGATTTCAGACATAAAAGAAAAACAAATAATTGATATAGAAAAAAATTACAAAAATAAACAGGAAATTTTTATGAACATGAACAGCTCCAAATTAAAATCTCCAATTATTCTAATTGACCCGACTTTTAAAAAACGAAACGCGCTTGCAGCTTTGTCTCTGGAAACTTTTGAAAAATTTCAAAAAATTTGCAAGAAATTTTTAAAAGATCCTGACTTCAAATTTTTTGAACAAGAAAAAACAGACCTGAATAAAATAGAACAAGATGCGATAAAAAACAAACAAGAATTTATTTTAGCAGAAATTAAAACAGAAAAACAAGAAGGGGATATTGCTGGAAGCAAACTTTTGAAATTCTATAATCATCTTGTTAAAGAATCAGAGATTTATTTTGAAATAAAAAATAAGGGATTTAATTATAATGGGAAAAAATCCGCAAGATTTTTTATCGTCGGAAAAAGCAAAAAAGAAAGATTATTTGAAGGGCCCTTTGTAAAAGACAAATCAAGTTTGAAAAAATTTGAAGAATCTCATAAAAACTATTTTATAAAAAACGCGCGAGTTTATGCGAAAGAAAAAATTAATTTTAATCTTAAATCTTTTTTGGAAAGCTGGAACAAGAAAAATAAAAAGAAAATTAAAGAAATGTATATTGAAACGTTAGAAATTTTGAATTAACGCGGGGGCATTTTTCGATCAAGGTCTCCGTTAATAAAATTATTGAACAAAGTTTTTTTATTTTTCAAAAACACCGACGACAAATTAAAACTTTTTTCTTTTCATTAAAAGAGTGTTTACAACAACTGAAACAGATGACAAGGCCATTGCGCCTCCAGCAATTATTGGAGAGAGAAGCCATCCAGTAAAAGGATATAATGCCCCTGCTGCGATAGGAATTCCAAGAGAATTGTAAAACAAAGCCCAAAACATATTTTGTTTTATTTTTTTAATTGTTATTCTGCTTAATTTTATTGCTTTTACAACATCTGTTGTTTTGTTATTCATTAAAACAATATTTCCTGTTTCCATTGCAACATCTGTTCCGCTTCCAATTGCAATTCCAATATCTGCTTGCGCAAGCGCAGGAGCATCATTAATTCCGTCGCCAACCATTGCAATTTTTCCTTTTTTCTGCAATTTTTTTACTTCATTAGCTTTATCTTCTGGAAGAACTTCTGAGATCACATGATTAATCCCTAATTGTTTTGCGATTGCATTTGCTGTTCGTTTATTATCTCCAGTAATCATATAAACAATTATTTTTTCCTGTTGCAATTTTTTCACTGCTTCTATAGAATCGGCTCTCGGAGTATCTGCTATTGCAAGAATTCCTAAATTTTTTTTATTATAATTTACAACCACAACGGTTTTTCCGTCTTCTTCCAATTCCCTAATTTTTGAATCTAATTCAAATAATTTAGAAATTTTTTTTATGAACTCAGGTTTTCCAACAATTAATTTTTTAGATTTGTAAATTCCCTCAACACCATGTCCAGGAATTGCTTTAAATGATTTTATATTTTCTAATTTTATATTTTTTTCTTTTGCATTATTTACAACTGCCTGCGCTAAAGGATGCTCGCTGTTTTGTTCCAAACTTGCTGCTAATTTTAATAATTCTTTTTCATTAATATTTTCGTTTGCGACAATAATATCAGTTACTTCTGGTTTTCCCTGGGTCAAGGTTCCTGTTTTATCAAATACAACTGCATATAATTTATGGGCTGTTTCTAGCGCGTCTCCACCTTTAATTAAAATTCCTTTTTCAGCGCCCTTTCCTGTTCCAACCATAATTGCCGTCGGAGTAGCTAAGCCCAATGCGCATGGACAGGCAATAACTAAAACAGAAACAGCAATGATAAGTGAAAATGAAAACTCTTTTCCGACGACAAAATACCAAATTAAAAAAGAAATGATTGCGATTAAAATAACAACCGGAACAAAATAAGCTGAAATTTTATCTGCGAATTTTTGTATTGGAGCTTTTTTTCCTTGCGCATCTTCTATTAATTTTATTATTTGAGCTAAAGTTGAATTTGCCCCTATTTTTGTTGCTTTAAATTTAAAACTTCCGTGTTTGTTTATTGTTGCTCCGATTACTAAATCATTTTTATTTTTTTCAACAGGCATTGATTCTCCGGTTATCATTGATTCATCAATTGCGCTTTCTCCGTCGATAATAATCCCATCAACAGGAATTTTTTCACCGGGTTTTACAATAACAATATCCCCGACAATTACATCGTCAATCGGAATTTTTTCTTCTTTTCCGTTTCTTATAACTGTTGCAATTTTCGGAGAGAGATTCATTAATTTTTTTATTGCCTCGCTTGTTTTTCCTTTTGCAATTGCTTCAAGATATCGTCCAAGTATAACAAATGTTATCAACACCGCAGCTGCTTCAAAATACTGGTCCCCCATTGGATTAAATAAAATTACATACAAACTATAAAAATAAGCCGCACTTGTTCCAATTGCAATTAAACTATCCATATTCGCTGTTTTATTTTTTAATGCTCCGAACGCGCTTTTGTAAATATCCCATCCAATAATAAACTGAACAGGAGTCGCCAGCAAGAATAAAATAAAATTTTTATACGGAACATCTATCCCAAACCACATTAAAACCATTCCAATCATTAAAGCGGGAAATGCAAAAATTAAACTAAAAATAAATGTGTTTCTTAATTTTTTAATTTCTTTTTGTTTTTTTTGGTTTTCATATTCAGGGGATTTTTCCGCGTCTGATAAAACCTTTGCTTTATATCCCAAACTTTCTATTGATTTTATTATTTGATTTTCAGAAATTTTTGTTTCATCAAATTCAACAGTTGCTTTTTCTGTTGTCTGATTTACATTCACATATTTTACTCCAGATTCTTTCTGAACTTTTTTTGTAATAATGGCTCCGCAACTTGCGCAGTGCATTCCAGCAATATCCAAGGTAATTTTTTTAAAATTATTTTCAGTCATAGTTTAATCCTCCACTTGTTAGGGGAATAATATGAATTCTGTCAAATATATTATCTGATTTTTTCATCACTCCAACGACTGCAATATTTTTTCCATAAAAGTTTTTAATAAAATCTCCGACGCTGTTGAATGTTTTTTCTTCTCTCATTATTTTTGCTTCTTCATATCCTAAAATAACAGGATAATAATCTTGACTCTCAATTGCATACATTTGATAATCTTTTATCTCCCCTTCGTCTAATTGAATATTTATTTGCTCATATCCATCATAATAATAAAATAATTGGATTGAACCATCTGCATCTTTTTTTGTAAAAATTTTATTTTCTTGCAAAATATGATTAAATAATGAATTGGAATTTTGTTCTTTTATTTCAACAAAAATTTCATTCTCTTTGAGATTGTCTTCAGAAAACATTTGTTCCCGAGTATTTGCGTCTGTTAATTTTGAAGATTCGGTATTGATTGCATTAAAATAAAAAAATGTTCCGAAAACTAAAATTACAATTGTTAAAATCAGAGCATATACCTTCCCATTTAGGGGGCTTGTCGAATTATTTTTATTTTTCATTTTACTCTTTTATTTTATACCCCATTTTTAAAATAATATCTTTTATCTCTGATTCAGAAATTTTGTCGTCGTCAAAATCAATTTCTGCTTTGCCTGAAATAGAATCTACTTTTATCTTATTTACTTTTTCTTCCAATTCCATCTCAATCATTTTTGCGCAACTTCCACAATGCATTCCTTGTATGTTTAATTTTATTTTTTTTGTCATTTTCCGCATTTTTTACATTTAATTTTTATGTTGCTGTTAAATTGTTTAAATGCGTCTCTTAATATGCACCAGCAGAATTTGTCAGAGAGTTCAAAGTATTTTTCCTGACCTTCTTTATTTGAAGTTACAATTCCCAAATCTGAAAGTTGTTTTAGTTGATGAGAAATTGCAGATAAGGTCATTGTATCCCTTCCTACAAAATTATATATTTCTCCAACATTTCTTTTTTCATTTGATATGCTAAGCAATATTTTTAATCTTGTTTCATCGGCCAAACTTGAAAAAAAGTTTAGAACATTTTTCTTTGCAGTTTCATTAATTTTAGTTTTATCCATAATAGTTGAGCAATTGTTCAAGTATTTAAATGTTTTGGTTTAAGCAGTATCTCCGAATAAACCATTTTAAACTGGTTTGTTAATTCTAAAATTTTAATCAAAGTTCTTAAAAAAATTAAATTTTTGCTATAACTTTTTTATATTAAACTCAAATACTTT
>Ga0209518_1004871_pt1 | contig 10503 bp, 9 predicted proteins | sample RifGroB1_FD_183993 | JGI IMG/M metagenome (GOLD analysis project Ga0209518, IMG submission 183993) | Groundwater microbial communities from Rifle, Colorado, USA - Groundwater B1 (SPAdes) (version 2) | ecosystem: Environmental > Aquatic > Deep subsurface > Groundwater | place: Rifle, Colorado... | reverse complement strand
AAGAAAAAGGATTTAAGTCAAACTGCTTGCGCCTATCCGTCGCTTCATTAAAAGCGCGGCATATTGTAGTAAAGTATCAAATATGCCCCAAGTATATCTTAAAAAAGTTATTCTTCCGCAACAAGTACGCCAGGCGGACTTTTTGCGATTCATGTCGGCGCGTCAAAAAAAAGAATTATTGAAGCAGGCTTTTTATCTGCGGGGCAAAAGGGTCGTGCACATCAATGCCGTGGCGGATGGCGGAGGCGTCGCCGAAATACTCACAAGCCTCATACCATATTTGCGTTCTTTGGGTGTTGAAAGCGACTGGTATTTTATCAATCCCAATGCCGGTAAAAAGTTTTTTGAGATAACCAATAAAATCCATAATGCTCTGCAGGGCGCACCGGTTAAAATTAACGGTCAGGAGTGGGCTGAATATGAACGGGTGGGCAGATTAATCGCCTCCGAATTAGATAAGATTGACTGTGATGTTTTGGCCACAAACGATCCCCAGCCGCTTCTTGCGGGACATTACGCGCATCTTACCAAACACAAAATATATTTCAGCCACATTGATACATCCTCGGTTTTTGAACCGGTTTGGAAAAAATTTCTTCCCGCCGTCGCGTCTTATCATCGAATTGTTTTCAGTAACCGCGATTTCGTGAACGGAAACCTGCCAGGCCGCAAAATAAAAATTTTTACGCCGGCAATCGACCCGTTGGCTCCCAAACAAAAAATTGTCTCTCAAAAAGAGGCCCGTCTGTATCTTAAAAAACACGGCGCCATTGCCCAAAATTGCCCTCTTATCGCGCAAATATCGCGTTTTGACATTTGGAAAAATCCAATGGGAGTTATCCAATCTTTCCGAATAGTTCAAAACGCATACCCAAACGCGCAGCTGGTCTTGGTTGGTTTCAACTCCGCCAAGGATAATCCCGCGGCGGCGGTGATTTATAAGGATATTGCAGCCATTGCCGGCAAATCCCGCGATATCTCTTTGTTTTTTCATCCTAAGGGAAAAGATGTTTTAGCATTTACCGTTATGGCGCAAAACGCGGCTGATGTCATTATTCAAAACTCCACCAAGGAAGGATTCGGTTTGGTGGTGGCGGAAGCTATGTGGAAACGTCAAGCGGTAATCGGCGGCCCCGCCTCGGGCATACGCAAACAGATACAAAACGGAAAAAATGGGTTTATTGTAAAAACCCCGGAAGAGTTGGCTCAAAAAATAACTTTCCTTTTATCCAATCCCAAAAAAAAGAAGTTGCTGGGAGAGGCCGCCAGAAAAACAGTTTTTGAAAAGTTTTTATTCCCGCGTTTGGTTTTGGATCATCTTAAGCTTTACCGGTCTTGTTTGAAATGAAGTAGAATTTTGATATATTCCAAACAATGAAAGAATACATTTTTGCGTTTTTTATTGGTGGCGCGGTAACTGTCGCCATAACATATTTTGAGGCAAGCGGATTATCAACGCTTTCGCGTCTTGCCGCTCTATTTCCAATATTTACCTGGCTCTCGTATCTTTTTATCGGAAGACTTTCGGGAGCAGAGGCGGTTTCCCGCCACGCTCTTTTTGTGTTATTCGGCACCATCGTGGCCTGGTTTCCCTATATGTTTGCCATTTACTATTTCGCGCCAAAAATCGGACCAACTAAGGCCGTGTTTCTCGGAATCGCGGTTTTCCTTGTATTGGCGTTAACGTTTATAAAATTATACAAAGGATAGTCGCCATTTCGTTTTTTTGAGGAAAAATGTTAAATTATAAAAACAAAGGTTGAAGAGGCGCTAAAGCAGCTGGAAAAAGACGCGGAAAAATTAGCATAAGCCGTTTATCGCCTGCGGCGCCGTCCGTGGAAAGCCCGGTGGACATCAAGAAGCTGACGGTCGGTGATATGGGTGTAAATTTGGGTTGTGCTGATGTTTGAATGGCCCAGCATCGCTTGAACGGAACGTAAATCCGCTCCTCCCCTCAATAAATCGGTGGCAAAGCAATGGCGCAAAATATGGGGTGTAACTTTTTTAGAAATTCCGGCTTTAATGGCGTAAAAACGCACAATTCTCTCAACCGAACGGGACGTCAAGCGGCCTCCTTTCAAATTGGCGAACAAAGCCTCTTCGGTGATATCCTGTTTATCTTTCACGGCTTTAACAAAGGAAGATTTTTTATTGAGATAATTTTTGAGCGTTTTTTGGGCGGTATCGGATAAAAAAACCGGCCTGATTTTATCGCCTTTGCCGCGGATGGAAAACTCTCCCTTGCCGCCTCGGGCAAAAGAATCCAGGACATCCCTGTCCAAAAAGCACAATTCCGAAACTCTCATTCCGGTTGAAAACAATAATTCCAAAATCGCCTTGTCGCGCAGGGATTTCAGGCTGTCTCCCTTGGCCGCCGCCAAAAGCCGCTCTAATTCGTCTTCGCTAATCAGGTCTAATTCTCTTTCCGGAACTTTTGCCAGTTCAATTTTTTCGGGGGTCATCGCTTCAAATCCCCTTTTCGCCAAATATTTCAAGAATACCCGCAAAGCAATAAGATAGTAATTCTGCGTTTTCCTCTTGAGATTTTCGCGGTTAAGGTAAAGGCGGTATTTCCGCACTAATTCGTCGCCGATTTCATCGGGATTCGCTATTTTTGAAAATTCCAAAAATCGGCGCAAATACCGGCCATAATTATCAATCGTTTTTAGGCTTCGTCCCCGTTCTATCTCCAAATGCTCTAAAAATTCTTTATAAAGATTATCAATTTTGTTCATAGGGCCTGCTCTGCCAAGGGCAGGGTCGCACAATCTAATTATACACCATCTTGTTTGCGCAAATCAAAAAGATTTAGTACAATAATGAATTGATTATCCCGACCTGGGTCGGGATACTCAAAATTTTTATTCACTAAAATTCGTAAAATTTTGGCATGCTAATCTCAAAAAAGAAGAAGAAAATCATTGAAGAGCACCGAATCCACGAAAAAGACACCGGTTCGCCCGAGGTCCAAATCGCGGTTTTAACCGAACAAATAAAAAAATTGGTCGGGCATCTCAAAAAAAATCCCAAAGACAACCTCTCGCGCCGGGGACTTTTAAAAATGGTTTCCAAAAGGAGATCTTTTTTGGATTATTTGAAAAAGGGGGATGAAAATAGATACAAAAATCTTATGAAGAAAGTGGTTATAAAAACTAAAGAGAAAAAATAAATGAGCGTGCCAAAACACAAAAATCAGCGGGTGGCGGTTTTAATTGATGTCCAAAATATGTACCATTCCGCCAAAAATATTTACAAAGCGCGGGTAAATTTTAAAGAGGTAATCAAAGCTTGCGTGGCCGGCAGACAATTAATCCGCGCCGTCGCTTATGTGATTAAAACGGAGGCCGGAGAGGAGCGTCCTTTTTTTGACGCTCTTTCTAAAATCGGAATAGAATTAAAAGTTAAAGACTTGCAGATTTTTCCCGGAGGAATGAAAAAAGCGGACTGGGATGTGGGAATAACCATTGATGCCGTTCGCCTCGCGGATTTAGCGATTGACGCCGTTGTCATCGTCACCGGCGACGGAGATTTCGTGCCGCTTGTTGAATATCTGAAAGGAAAAGGAAGGCTGGTTGAAGTCGCCGCCTTTGAAAAATCAACCTCCAGCCGGCTCAAAGAAGCGGCGGACGATTTCATAGATCTGGGAAAAAATACCAAAAGATTTCTGATATAACAATATATAATATATGCAAATAAAAAAATACACCACGGAATTCGCCGGAAAAACTTTGACGGCCGAATTCACCGATTTGGCGGAGCAGGCAAACGGTTCGGTTTTGATTCGCTACGGAGAAACGGTGGTTCTGGCAAACGCGGTAATCTCTTCCAATGTTCGCGCGGGAATTGATTATTTTCCGTTAACCGTTGATTACGAAGAAAAATTTTACGCCGCCGGAGAAATTCTCGGTTCGCGATTTATGAGGCGAGAAGGCAGGCCGTCGGATGAAGCAATTTTGGTCAGCCGCTTGATAGATCGCACAATCCGGCCTCTTTTCAATCAAAAAACAAGAAACGAGGTTCAAGTTACTGTTTTGGCTCTGGCCGTTGATAAAGAAAATGACCCTGATATTCCGGCTATTATTGCCGCGTCTTTGGCTTTGGGAACTTCGGACATTCCCTGGGGCGGGCCGATTGGCGGCGTCCGCGTCAGCCATCCGGATTTCATCGTCAATCCGAGCTACGAACAGCGAGAAAAATCCGATTTAGACGCCGTTATCTGCGGCAAAAACGGGCAAATCAATATGGTTGAAGCGTCCGCCGGCGAAGTTTCGGAAAAAATCATGGGCGAAACGTTTGACCGGGCAACGGAAGAAATTGAAAAAATTCAAAAATGGCAGGAAAAAATTGTCGCGGAAATCGGAAAGCCGAAAATAATCGCCGACATAAAGCCGGCTCCGGAAGGAATGAGGCAAACATTCAACAAGCATTTTCATAAACGGGTGGAGGACGCGCTTTTTTCTCCTTCTTCTTCAAAAGAGCTTAGCGAAAAAACTTCCCGCAATCTTGCCGTCGCCAATCTAAAAACGGAGTGGAAAGAAAGCGTCGTCAATGAATTCGGAACGGATGTTTTAAGCCAGGCGGAAGAAATTTTTGAAGAAACCATTAACGACATTATTCATTCAAGCGCCATAAAAAACGAAAAAAGAGTTGACGGCCGGAAAATAGACGAAATCCGAAATATTTCCGCTGAAATCAATATTTTGCCGAAAGTGCACGGCTCCGGACTTTTTTACAGGGGAGGGACTCACGTTCTTTCCGTTGTAACCTTGGGCGCGCCCGGCGATGTCCAGCTTATTGAGGGAATGGAAATCAAAATAAAAAAGCGCTTTTTCCATCATTATAATTTTCCTCCTTTTTCCACGGGCGAAACGGGAAGAACCGGCTCGCCCGGCCGTCGGGAAATCGGCCACGGCGCTTTGGCTGAAAAGGCTCTTTTGGCGGTAATTCCCGATGTTGAAAATTTTCCTTACACCATCCGCCTCGTCTCGGAATGCCTTTCTTCAAACGGCTCTACGTCAATGGGCTCTGCCTGCGCCTCGTCTTTGGCCCTGATGGCCGCCGGCGTGCCGATTAAAAACCCCGTTGCCGGAATTTCAATAGGCATAATGTTAAACGGAGCGAAAGACTATAAGCTTTTAACCGACATTCAGGGACCGGAAGACCATCACGGCGACATGGATTTTAAGGTTGCCGGAACAAAAAACGGCGTTACGGCCATTCAAATGGACGTAAAAGTGGAAGGGATAAAAGCGGAAATATTGAAAGAGGCGCTTGAAAAAGCGAAAAAAGCGAGATTGCAAATTTTGGAAACAATGGCAAAAGCAATTTCGGAGCCGGCGAAAGAACTTTCCAAACAAGCGCCAAGAATTATCAAAATCATGATTAATCCGGACAAAATCCGCGACGTTGTCGGCCCCGGCGGAAAAATGATAAACAAAATTATCAGGGATACCGGCGCGGAAATTGACATTGAACAGGACGGCACGGTTTTTATTACCGGCAAAAACGAGGAAGGCGCGAATAAAGCCGCTCTAATCGTTAAAGAAATCACTCACGAATACCAAGCCGGAGAAATTTTTGAAAAAGGAGTCGTGTCAAGAATCTTTGAATTCGGGGCGATGGTGGAAATCGCTCCGAGAATCGAAGGATTGGTGCATATTTCCGAACTTGCTCCTTTCCGCGTAAATAGCGTTGATGATGTGGTAAGCATCGGAGACGTTATCCCTGTTAAAATTGTCGGCATAGACGAAATGGGGAGAATTAATCTTTCCCTCAAAGCAATTGACCCAAATTATGCCCAAGGAAAAACAAAGCCAGGGGCCGTCGTCAGCGACGGATGGCAGCCAAAAGAACGGAATAAGGGATATGAGCGAAGAAATACGGGAAACAGCCATAATCGCCCCGGAAACCCGAGAAGCAGAAGTTAAAAAGATTGCTAAACCGGAATCATCTGCGGTCGGCGGACTCCATACTTTAAAAGGAGATATTTCAACCTATATCAAAGAAAAGGACATATCTCTGACGGAGATTGCCGCGGAAATGACAAAACGGCGCCGGCTTGAAAAAGAAAACGCCGAACCTAAAAAAATATTTTTATTGGCCGGGGGAACGCTCTTAATTATCGCGGGCTTGGCAACGGCGAGCTGGCTGATTTTTTTTCGCGAAAAAACGCCCTCTTTAAAAGATGAAGATTTCAAATCGGTCAAATCATTGGTTTCAAGCGACAGAAAAGAAGATATTGTTTTAAAATCGGAGAACCGATCCGAACTCATTAATCTTATCCGCCAAACAGCGGAGTTAGCCATTCCTCTAAATTCCGTCTTATACGCGCCTATTTTTAGCCAAACCCAAAAAGGCAAAGAATTTATCAACGCCCCAAAATTTTTTAAAATTCTCCAAATCATTCCCCCTCATAATTTTGTTCAGTCCCTTGAAGGAAATTTCACTCTTGGAATTTATTATTTGAAAAAAAACAGCCCGTTTCTGATTTTTGAAATCCGCTCGTTTGATTTGGCTCTGTCGGGAATTTTAGCGTGGGAAAAAAACATCGGCCGCGATTTGAAAAAAATTTTGCTCTTTGGAAACATATCCTCTCCGGAAAAAAAGTTTGAAGACAGGCTTTTTAAAAATCGCGACGTAAGAATTTTATATGACGCCGAAAATAACCCCCTTATCATTCACGCGTTTTTTGACAAACAATATCTGATTATCGCCTCCGATTTAGGCGCGATTGATGAAATTTTTGAGAGACTTATCTCCTTTTCTCCGCGTTAGAATATTTGAGATTTATATTAAAAATGGTAGTCTTTTATAATATGGCGCTTGATTTGGATTATTTCAAAAATAAATTAGAAGAAAATAAAAAGAGCCTTGAGGTCCAGCTTTCTCAAATCGGCCGGCGCAATCCCCAAAATAGCAAAGATTGGGAAGCCATGCCGCTTGAGGCGGACCAGAACATCAGAATCGCGGAGCAAAGCGAATTGGCCGACGCTTTTGAAGAATTTCAAAACAGGTCGGCGATAGAAAGCCATCTTGAAGAAATGCTCGGCGCCGTGGAGTCGGCTTTGGACCGCATTGCCAAAAGCGCTTTTGGCATTTGCGAAGCCTGCGGAGAAAAAATCAACGAAAAACGGTTGAAGGCGAACCCCGCCGCCTCCACTTGCGTAAAACACTCAAAAAGGTAAGTTAATCCTTAATGGCCACTAAAATCCAAGCGGGGCAGGTTATCGGGCTAAAAGGCCACATCATTGACGTTGAAATTGACATCACCGGCCGGGCTCTTTATAACTTCGCGATAGTCGGCTTGCCGGACAAGGCCGTTGAAGAATCAAAAGAAAGAATTTCGGCGGCGATAAAAAACGCGGGGTTTCTGTCTCCAAAAAGAAATCAACGCACCATTGTTTCTTTGGCGCCGGCCGACATAAAAAAAGAGGGGCCGGTTTTTGATTTTGCCATTGCCTTGGCATATCTTGCCGCTTCAAAACAATTAAAATTCAACGCGGATGAAAAATTATTTTTAGGAGAGCTCGGGCTTGACGGAGCTCTGCGGCCGATAAAAGGCGCCGTTGTTCTTGCTCAATCCGCCAGAGAAAAAGGAATAAAAGAATTATTCCTTCCCGAGCAAAATTCCGATGAAGCCGCCCTGATAAAGGGATTAAAAATTTTTGGCTGTAAATCTCTTTCTCAAATAATCAAGCATTTCAGGGGCGAAAAAATAATTGAACCGAAAGAAGCGATAAGGATTGAAGCGGAAAAAAACGAAAACAAATTCCCGATTGATTTTTCCGATATCAAAGGCCAGGAAACCGCCAAGCGAGGATTGGAAATCGCCGCGGCCGGCGGCCATAACGTCCTGATGATAGGACCGCCCGGCACCGGAAAAACAATGCTGGCAAAGGCGTTTTCAGGAATTCTCCCTCCTCTTTCTTTTGAAGAAATTCTTGAAACAACCGCCATCCACAGCATCGCCGGAATTCTCAACGAAAACTTTATGACTTCAAGGCCGTTTAGGAATCCCCATCACACCGCTTCCTATATCGCTTTAGTCGGAGGAGGAGCTTGGCCAAAACCGGGAGAAATTACTTTGGCCCATAGAGGAGTCCTGCTTCTGGACGAATTTCCGGAGTTTGACCGCCGCGTTATAGAATCCCTTCGCCAACCCCTGGAAGACGGCTTTGTCAGTATTTCGCGCAGCCGCGGCTCTTTGCGGTTTCCGGCAAGATTCATTTTAATCTGTGCCATGAATCCCTGCCCTTGCGGCAATCTGGGCTCAAAAACAAAACCTTGCATCTGCGGACAAAGGGACATTCTTCGCTATCAGAGAAAAATTTCCGGGCCGATTATAGATCGCGTTGATTTATGGCTTGAGGTGCCTCAAGTTGAGCATTTTAAGCTGGCAGACGAAGGCCAGACCGGAGAATCTTCGGAAACAATCCGGAAAAGAATTATTAAGGCGCGAAAAATTCAAAAAGAAAGATTTTCCTCCGACGAAGAAGGCGGTAAAGGCGTTTTGACCAATAGCGAGATGGGCGTGCGCGATCTGAAATTATTTGCCCCTCTATCTGAACACGTAAAGCAAATTTTGATTTCCGCCTCCAAGCGGCTAGACCTTTCCGGCCGGCTTTTTCATCGCATTATCAAAATATCCCGCACCATCGCGGATTTGGAAGGCGAAAAAGACATTAACGAAAGCCACGTCTTTGAAGCCCTGCAATATAGACCAAAAAATCAATAAAGATTAAAAAGACAATTAAAAAGACCCTAGCCAGTCGGCAGGGTCTTTTTTACGTTAAAAATATTTTTCCAGCTTTTCCAAATCTTCCCAGAAAGATTTGATATTTTTTCTGACTTGATTTACTTTTTCCTCGTCTTTCGCAAGCTCGGCAAACCTTCCCTGTATTTTCAAATAATCCAGAATGTCGACTTCTCTTTCGGGACGATAGGTAATTTTCCATTTTCCGTTTTCGTATTCGTAAAGAGGAAAATCTTTTGTTTCAACGGCAAGATATGCCATTTTTATGGCGTTTTCCGGAGAAAATTTCCAGCCGGTGTTGCAAGGCGCTAAAACATCTAAAAATCTGAGTCCGCGTCCTTCGTGGTCTTTGCATTTTTGAAGCTTCATCTTGAAATCTTCCAAATTATGAACGGAACATGTTGCCGCGTAAACCACGCCGCTATGCGCCGCCATTATCTTTACGATGTCCTTTTTTTTCTGACTTTTGAAATTAGGCCAAGGAGTGGTTTCGGTAACCGCTCCGTAAGGCGTTGCCGAGCTTCTCTGCCCGCCGGTATTCATATAAGCGCCGTTGTTGTAGACAATAACGATAATATTTTCTCCGCGCTCGGCAGCCGATGACAAGTTGGCAAACCCGATATCGTATATCCCGCCGTCTCCCCCAAAAGCAACCGCGTAGACTTTTTTGCCGCTTTGCCTTGCGGCATGTTTTATCCCGCAGGCCGCAGAAACCCCTCCCGCGAAAGGAACATGGACCAAGGGCACCTTAAACGGCGTATAAGGATTCGGTCCGGCTATAATTGACCCGCAGCAAGCAGGCATCGCTATCTGGGTATCTTCGCCAAAAACATCAAGCATATGGCGCATAACAACGGTTGCCGTGCATCCGCCGCAAGCCCTGTGGCCGGAACGCATTAATTTTGCCGAACCGCATTGATTTTCTTCTTTTTTTGATTCTTCCGTATCCGGCGTATCTTTATCTTTTTCTTCCGGGTCTTTTTCTTCCGGAACCCAAATAGAATAATCATATCGCGGAGAACTCAAATAATAAGCTTCTCTGATTTTCTCGGCCAGAATTTCGGAAGTTGCCTGAACTCCGCCAACGGCGACGGTATAACCGTAAAGAACAATTTCTTTCGGATAAATTGACGCCTTTAATTCGTTAAGAAGAATTTCTCTGGTGTTTGCGTCAAAAACAACCGCCTTTTTAATATTTCTCAAGGCCTGGTTCAGCTGGACAACGGGGAAGGGCCTAAAAACGCATATTCTTACAAGGCCCGCCTTTATTCCTCTTTCCCGAAGATCATCAACGGAATCTTCAAGGGTCGTTGTGATGCTTCCTGTTGAAACAATCGCTATTTCAGCGTCCTCCATTCTATATTTTTCCACGAAATCATATTCTCTGCCGAATTTTTCTCTAAACTCTTCAAATGCGTTTCTGATGTATTCCTCGCTTATTCTCAAGCTTTTTGCCATTTCTCTCTTTAGGCTATTGTAGTATTGGGCGCTTCCCGATGCTCCGTATGATCTTGGATCTTTGCAATCTAAGGCATGAACATATTTTATCTTCGGAAGAAAATCGTCAACAACATCCTGGTCAGGCAAGATAACCGGTTTTTTGTTATGGCTTAATATAAATCCGTCTATATTAACCATCGCCGGCAAATAAGAATTTTCCGCCATTTTAAAAGCCATGAGCGTTAAATCAAAGCACGCCTGATTGTCTTTGCAGTAAAGCTGTATCCAGCCGGAATCGCGCCTTGACAGCG
>Ga0209518_1004869_pt1 | contig 10504 bp, 14 predicted proteins | sample RifGroB1_FD_183993 | JGI IMG/M metagenome (GOLD analysis project Ga0209518, IMG submission 183993) | Groundwater microbial communities from Rifle, Colorado, USA - Groundwater B1 (SPAdes) (version 2) | ecosystem: Environmental > Aquatic > Deep subsurface > Groundwater | place: Rifle, Colorado... | reverse complement strand
GGGCGGCGTCGGCGACTCGACGAGCAGCCATGAGCGGGCAGTCTGCGGAGTGATGCAGATCGCCGAGCAGCGTCCTACCCTCGCAGCAGCCCGTGTCTGTGACTCGAGCGTGCACGTCCCGAATCCCGACCAGCGCCGCCCGCATCCCCGCCTCCCTCGCCTCGGCTGCGGCGAGCCGAATCGCCAGTGCGTCACGCTCGGCGAGAATCGCTATCGTCTGACTGCGACTGTAGACGGCGCGCATCCGCTCGCTCTCGGCCCGCGCCTCGTCCCGCTCGGCGCGGAGGTCGTTGCGCTCCTCGACCAGCATCGCGGCTGCGTCCGCGATGTCATCCGTTTCGCACTGGCGTTCGCGCCCGAGGATGCCCAGGAGCGCCATGGTCCTGTCTGCCTTAAGTGGCCACGTCGGGCAAGGAGTCAGTTCTCCGGAATTTCCGGAGGACTGCGCCGTCGCGGCGGCCAGCTCCAGGGCCGCGATTCGGGCCAGGTACTGCGCTCGTTCGTCGATGGTCATGGAGCTACCTCCAAATTCGGGCAAAGGCACATCCTGCGCAGCTTCGCCTTCTCGAAGGAGCAACGCTCGTAGCGCAAGTTTGCCGTTCGCGTCGCGTTCTGGGAGGACTTCAGTGCCGCGCTCATGAAGTTCATGTAGTTTACCTCGTACGCATCAAGAACACGGACCGTCTCCTTGTTCTCGTACTCGGTCCACAGCAACCCGCCCCCATACCCTAGGAACGCACAGATGGTGCTAGTCATGTACAGTTTCATTCTCCTACCTCCTTGTTCTGTTCGATGCAGAAGTGCCTCTCGACCTTGTCGTTCTTAGTGATGTGCCCTTCGTGAATACCGTGCAGCCGGTAGGAGCACACAAGGCAGACGCCAGGGAACGCCTCTCTGAACTCCTTCGCGTGTTTTCTGTGCATTCTTCGTATCTCGTACTCGAACCACAACTCGCCCGTCACCAAAACGACGAGCATGACGATCGTGCACAACGCGAACCATGGTTTCATCACTGCTCCTTTCGTTGTTTTGCGTAGTCGCGGAGTGCCGTCAGCAACGCCCGCTGTGTCTTGTCCTTGCTGCGGAGCGCGCACATAATGGCCACATCCACTGTATTCTTGGCGACGATGTGGTGGACCACCACGCGCTCCTTTTGCCCCTGGCGCCAGATGCGCCGCACCAACTGCTCGTAGTCCTCAAGGTTGTACGTCAGGCTGTGCCAGATTACTGCTGCCCCTGTCCCCTGCAAGTTCAAACCGTGCGCCACGCTCTGCGGCTGTGCCAGTAGCACGGGCAGCTTACCAGCGTTCCAGGCAGCCTCGATGATCGCCTGCTGCTTACCGGTCACACCTCCGCCCAGGTGGGGCACGTCTTCCCCTAGCGCCGCGCGTAGACGAGCCAGGTCATGCTTGAACTCGTAGGCTATGAGCGCAGGCTTGCCACTCAGCTCCTCCACAAGCTCGACCACGGCCTCGGTCTTGATATCGTGAATGTCAACCCACCCCGCATGATCGTCCTTGTAGATGCCTCCGTTGGCGATCTGCCTGCATTTGATGCTCGCCGCCGCCAGGTTGGCGGCCGTCACGGTCTCATCATCAACTGCGGAGATTAGGAGCTCCTCCATCGTGTCGTACACCCGCCGCGCGTCTGCATCCAACTCTACTTCAACAGTGTTGTTCACTAGCGGCGGTAACTTCAAGTAGTCCGCCGCGTCCATACGCAGGACCAGTGGGGCGAGCTTCTTGTAGATGCGACTCTCGGCTTCTCTCTTAGGCTGCCAGGTGTAGCCACCAAAGCCGGTCGCGTCGAAGTACTCCATACGGTAGTGTGTGATGTACCTGCCCAACGCGTTCCCCATGTCCATCACGTACACCTGGCCGAACAGATCAAGCAGGCCATTCGGGGCGGGGGTGCCGGTGAGGATGTACCGCCTGCGAAACCAGTCCAGCACGGGTTTCAACTCCTTGAAACGCTGGGTGTGGGTATTCTTGAAACGGGTTGACTCGTCTATGACGAGCATCTGCCAGGGCCATTCGTTCTTAGTTACCTGACGGAACAGCCATGGTAACCCCTCTGGGTTTACAACATCTATGTCCGCCTTCCCACGGAGCAGTTTATCCTTGTTGTTGCCATGTAGAACCTGTACTTTCAATCCGGTAAAGTCGTCCCACTTGCTCGCCTCTCCGGGCCACACACTCCGTGCCGGGCGAAGGGGCGCGATCACCAGTGCCCGGCTGACCAGCCCAGCCTTCTTGAGCAGCTTGAACGCAGCCAGGGTGCAGGACGTCTTCCCCATGCCGGGGTCGATGAACAACCCAGCACAGCCGCGTTCGATCATAAACTTGATGGCCTTCTTCTGGTAGGGGTGGGGCTCGTACTTCATGTATCACGACGCTTTTGAGTGTCGTCGCACTTCATGTGCAGGACGTGCTTCTCGCTCTTGAACCAGCGCGGCCCGTCGCCCGACCATGAGTGACTAAGTGGGCAGTAGCCCCACGAGAACCGCCCGCCGCAGACGCAACACCGGCTAAACAGCCAGCGCTTCAGGTGCAGCAGGGCATCAATTCTGATGCTCCAGTGCCAGACGTGCCACCGAACCGGGATTCGCCACTTGCTGCGTCGGAGCCACTCGCACTTCGCGGCCTTGATGACCTGGTACTGCTTGTGCTCAGGCGAGTCCGGGTAGTGGGGCCGGTTGTCGAGGAGGTGCTCTATGTTCTTAATCTCCGCCGAGAGCAGCGCCTCGCGCGGGTTCAACACACGGTGCTTGCCCCACCAATCGCACGAGTCATCATCACCCTGGCGTTCCGGGTCAACGTGCCAGATGGTGATGCCGAGAAACGAGAAGGCTACGGTCATTGGGTCGTACATTTGTCCTCCAAGTGATGTAGTAAGCTCAAGCGTCTACGCGGCGTTCATACTGGCATCGGATAACTGAGATCGTCGCGCCGAGACTGGCGCACAACGCAGTCTATGACCTTCTTTCCTTGCTTCACATCGTCCACTACATGGACCTTGAAGCCAAGTGCTTTCCACTTCTTATGGAGATGCGCCTGTAATGGGGTCGGTTCTTCGCCCTCACGCTTGAATTCGATGAACAACACTAGCCCCGGTGGGAACAGGAACATACGGTCGGGGTGGCTGCGCTTTCCCATCCCATTGAGCTTCACAATCTCCACCGTAGGGCAGCGCTTCTTGGCGTAGCGGATCACCGCTCCCTCGATGACCTTCTCCAGTACCTTGCGCGCTTTCAAAACCCGCCCCACTTGCCAGCGCGCAAGGCGTGGCAAAAGACCGCTGCCAGCGCCCCCAGGCCCGGCGTACACGCCTCAAAACGCAGGCGCGCTACCGGGGTTAGCATCCAAGCGTTGCGCTTATGTGGTTCTGTGTCCCTGGGGCGCTCCGTCAGTCCAACTGGTACTAAGTACAGTGTCATCTCCAAATCCGGCAGCAGTAGGAATCCGCAGGGCTTGAGCCTGCTCTGGTCCAGTACCAAGCCAGTCTCTTCGCGCACCTCCCGCACGGCGGCTGCGCCTATGTCCTCTCCATCCTCAGCAGCGCCGCCCGCGCATTCGAGAAGCCCTGGCATAGTTCCGTGAACCGAGCGCCTGGCTACCCAGGCTTGTTCTCCACACGCCAGCAACGTGATGCTGGCTAGAACTCGCATGGCCCACCCTTGTTCGTGCTGAAGAAGCACCAGCGGCAGGTGTTACCCGGGCGGCAAGGAAACGTCGTGTCGCTCAGACACGCCTTGGCCTTCGTATCCCAGCGCTTCTGCTCTTTGGCCAACCCAGCGAGGACCAGCGTGCCGGCCGGGCGGGTCACGGGCTCACCCACGTCGGTAAACATCAACTGCGCAGTGGCCTGCTCGACTAACCCAGAGCTCAGCACTCCGACGGCGTAAGCAGCCAACTGGTCGTCGTACTCGCCGTCTGGCTTGAACTTTCCGGTCTTCCAGTCAATCAGGTTGGCCTTCCCACCAGGTAGCAGATGCACAACGTCCACCTTGAAACGGCAGTAGACGTCCTGTGCCAACCATCCGCACATCTTCCACTCCTTAGTAAAGGCCAATTCCATCTCCACCCGCACCTTCTTCAACTTGTAGTCCTTGCGGAGGAGCGCCAGCAGCTTCTTGACCTTGGGGTTCTGGAGCGTGCCCGGCAGCTTGTCCGTGCGGTGCGTGATGTAGTCCTCAGCCGCCTTGTGGATAGCCGACCCACGTGCCAGTGGACCGTTCGGGTCCTCTGGCTCCTTCAATTTATCGATGTACTTGTACTTCGCTTTGCGTGGGCATTCTGCGTAGCAGGACAGCTTGGACGGCGACCACGAGGTGATGCGCTTCGGTTCTAGTTTGAAAGCCATTCGGTCAAACCTCCACGAACTTCGTTAAGGTACCCCAGGTAAGGCCAGTCTTCGCGTCTGAGACCATCGGTACGTCGAACTCCACATCGGACATCGCGTCCTTCAGAATTTTCATCTCTCGCTTGATTGCGCTCTTGGGTGCGCTGATGTTGATTTCATCATGCACCGTAACCAAGAATCTTCCCTCCCGCTTAGTGTTGTCGTAGTTGATGACTGCCTGCTTAGTGCAGTCTGCCGCACTGCCTTGGATCAGGTAGTTCAGCAGCTTGTACTCGAAGGTACACATTCGGCCGCCAATCAGCCTTGGCTCCTCGCAGTAGTACAGGCGCCCGCCCCAGGTCTTCACAGGCTGGCCCATCTTACCGCGCATCTTCGTCTCTTGTTCGATGACTCGCAGGCCGGGGACCGCCGTATACATGGCGTTTCGGATCTTCTTCGCCATTTCCACGTCCACACCCAGCCGTTGGGCCAGCGTGCCGAGCCCCATGCCGTAGATCATACCAAGGATGGTCGTCTTCGCCGCGCGCCTACTCAGCACCAGGCCAGTCAACAGGCGAATTTGTTCATTGACGTAGCTGTGGACGTCCGTAGTGGGGTCGTTGTTGTACTGCGCGCACAGCTTGTCGTTCTCAAAGTGCCCCAGGATGCGAGGCTCTTGCTGGCTGTAGTCACGGTGTCCGAACAACCCACCCTTGTCGGGTAGGATGTACTTGCGCATGAACGGGAGCTCGAGCACGCCCAGGAACTTCGGGTGCTCGTACCCGTCGAGCTTGTCATGCCAGTCCTTCGGCACGTTCATGAAGTTGGGACTGCACGACAGCCGGCCGGTGCGCGCCCCCACATTACCTTCGTCACCATGCGTCTGGCGCACTTGGTTCCAGTTCGTGAAGATCATGCCCTTGTTCGAGGTAGCCATGGAGAGCCAGGACTCCATGAACATAGACATACAGGTGCCGATGCGCCCCCGGTAGCCAAGCGCGGTGAACACCTTCTTGTCGTCGAACAAGTCCACCGTCATGTTCTTCTTGGCGGTGCTCCGCTTGCCGGTGGGAGTGCGTATCCACCGCGTCACCACCTTGTTCTTTTCAAGAGCGTCCGCCAACTCCACGTCGGAGTCGATGTTTAACAGCGGGGTCTTGAGCCGCTTGCGGAGCCAGGCGTCAGCCTTCACCTGCGCCGCCTGGTAGACTTTCAGGTCGGACTCAAGCGCGTTCACGTCTACCCGCATTCCAGCGCGCTCATTGGCCAGCAGGATGGGCATCAAGCGTCGCTCTCGGTTGTACGCACCGAGCATCCCAGCAGCGTCGATCTTTGGCAGCAGGAAGTCGAACAGCTTTTCAGTGCGAATGCAGTCGCCGTTCGCGTAGGGCGCGACCAGCTTGCCGGGCGCCTTGCTGATGAACGCCCCGGCCTTTTTCCACTGGCTCTTGATGAGGAAGCTGTGCTCCACAAGCCAGTCGAACACAGCATCGCGCTCCTCCGGCTTCATACCCAGCAGGGTCTCTGCCGAGGGCTTCAAGCTCAGGCTGCGTGCGTGGGGGTTGTTCAGGAACAGCAGATAGAGCGTGTCGTGCAGGCGCTCCCAGCTTGGAATTTTCAAGCCGAAGTGAACCTCGGCTACGTCCACGTCGAACTTCAGGTTCTGACCGAGCAGCGGCAGCCCGCTCTTGTATGCTGCCGTCAGCGCAGCCTTCGCTTCAGCCTTGGTGGAGTTGTTCTCAGTGGGGTGACCGAACGCGAAGTACCGAGCGGCCTTGCCCCTGTACTTGATACTCACCCCGCAGGGCTTGGGCGGGTAGGATGGTCGAGCCTCGATAGCGTCGGTTTCAAAGTCGAAAGTTACTAAGTTGATAAGCTTGCTCACTTTTCCACCAAGTCGTACGTCATGGTGAAGATGTCGTTGCGACAAGGGTAGAATTCTCCCTTCACACCTTTTATAATCCAGTCGCCAATATTCGCACGCATCTCACCTTCTAGCGTCTGAATATCAATACAGCGCTGCGACTCGGTAAGTTTCACGCCCTTTATTGATCCACCACACCACCCCTCTAATTCGCGCATGTTTTCTACAGATAGACGTCTAGACTCAACCATGACTGGCTTCTTTCGAAACATGGGCACAGTGCTACTCCTAGAAAGTTGTGGAAAGAAAGCGAGCGGGAATTCCAACCCGCTCTCGCCCGGTTTGCCTGGAATGAGTTTCCAGTTAACTAAGACCGCACATGCTGTGGATGGTCATCCCTTGCGGGAGGTTGCCACGGGCTTTCCAGCGACGCGTCTTAACCATATAGGGATACGGGCGCGACCGCCGTTTACAGTCTCATGTCAAGCTAGAACTTCCGCTTGCCAGCGGGCTTTTTCTTCTCGACCGTCTCGGTGGGCGCAGAGTAGGCGAACATGATCTCCTCCATCACCTTTTCGCGGCGCTCCATCACCGCACCCATCGCCTCGTCCGGCACCGGGCCGACGCACGAGAAGTTGACCTTGAACTGGCTCTTGGGGTCAGGGACCACGGCGATCTCGGTGATGACACCGAACGGCGGGCGGCGCACGGTGGCGGCCAACCCTTTGACGTAGTACGCCCAGCCCTTGACACTGGTCACGGGGATCTTCAGGTACACAAGCTCGCCCTTTTCAGCGCTGTTGGCGTTCAGCCCATCCGCACTGATGAGCGCCAAGCGCCGAACGTTCTTGCACGCCTTGCCCTTGCCCTTTTCCGCACTGCCGAATACGTTGTTCGGGCAGCCCTCACACATCTCCGACTGCGGCTTGCTCGCCTTCTCATGCGGCTTGAGCTCCTTTTCGTCGCGTCCGAAGGCGTAGCAGCAAGGGGGCTGAGGGGCGTCTGGGTCGTAGTCGCCCTCGTAGTGAGCGTTCTCGTAGACGTGATCGATGATCACAGCCTTGAGCTTGTTGTCCTTGACGGCCTGCCCGGCGATGGTGAGAACCCCACCACGAATGCTGATGAAGCTGCCTGTTGGCATCTGCTCTTTGTCGGCAGCTTCAACAGCATGCTTGGCGAGCTCATCGTCCCACTTCGTGATCGCTCCACCCTTGGTCTTCGCCAACTTGTTGTTCTTTGCTTTTGCCATGTTTCAGTTACCTCTTCTTCAGTGAGAGTTTGATGACAGTGAACGCTTCGACTCCGGGGACAACCACCTTGTCGTCCCACCGCTCCCGGAATGCAGTGGCGCTGGCGCGTTTTTGTAACAGATCCCACGCCTTGTTCTTCAAGATGTAAGCGTACAGCTTGTCCCAATCCTTTACCGTTGGGACGGTGGACATATTGACCCCAGCCACGGCGAGCTTGCCCCTCGCCCCTTCCAAGTCCGTCTTGGCGAACGTCTCGAGCAGATGCTTCTCTAGGCTGTTCTCCTGCTCCTTCACAGCCTCTGCTGTCTTCTCGATAGCAGCCCTTTCTTGTTTGAGTTTATACATCAAATCGATGCACGCCCCCAGGGTTTTTGGAATCTTCATGAATCCACTGCTTTCCTTGAGTACGTTCCTTTGCGAACGAGCTCCATGTACTTCTTCAGGAAATGGTCGGCTTTCTCCAAGTCCTGAATGCCATTCTTGTCCTTCCACCGCGAAACATACTTGGTGATCTGTCCTTGGAAGTAGTCCAGGTCGTTAGCTGCCACATAGTCCCAGTGTTGAATGGATCGGTTCTTGTAGTGGCTACCTCCCACCTGTATGTCGTTCGCTTTTTCGTCTGCCATTTCAATCGCCTCCTCTTGCCAAGTTTTCTTCAAATTCCACTCCACTGCGCCGCGAGTAGCACGCGGATTTCACCCACACCTCCCACCTTGCCGGTCTGCATAAGTGTGTAGAGCATGACGTTGTCGTACACCTCCTTGAGAATAGGGTGACAGTTGCCCATACGCCGTTCGCGCACAATGGTGAAGCCAAGGTCCAACGTGTCGCTTGCCTTGACTATCGCTTCCTCCAACTCGTTTAGGTACGGAAACTCCATGTCATGTTCGTGGTAGAAGTCATTCTCCATTTTCGCGTGGGCATCGTCCACTGCTGGAAACGCGCGCTTGACTGGCGCTGGTGCGTCGCCGGTGCGCAACTCCGGTGCATCGTGGATCAGCAGGGCTTCCATCACCTTTACCCGGCTGACATTCAGCTTGCTCTCTGCCGCCATCTTCACGTTCAAGGTAACGAGCTCTGAGGCAATAAGCAGGCTACCGTAGACGTGTTCTGCGATGGTATGCGGTCTCAGCATGGGTACGGTATGCAGACGGGTCACCTCGCCCGCGTCGTACAGTGCGCTTAGGCGTTTTTCCAAATCGGAGATTCGCGCTGGGGCGACCGTCTGTTTTGCAGAGCGGGCAGTCAATCTTTTCACCCTTATCCTTGTCATGGTCGGAGACCATTCGGCAGTTGGTACACTCATACAAGTAGTGGAAAACTATTTCGCTCTTCTTTGCAGCCACTCCACGCCAGCCTTTCTCCAGTCGCTGGCAGCGCAGAGCTCCAGTTCAGAGACACTCCTGAACTTCCACCCCCGCCACATGGGAACGGCGACGTGCTGGAAGAAGTCCGTCGAGTAGTGTTGTGGAAACAGCCGCTTTCCTTCGTCGTAGCAGTGGAAGAAGTTGTTCAGGTCCATGTCCCACTTCGCTTCGCCAGCGTTCATCTGAAACGGCTCAACCTCTAGCAAGCGGTATGGGCACATATAGAATTCATCAGACTCAACGCTCTTTATCTTCGCCCACAGTGCTCCGCCCTTATCATCAAGGTAGACGTGCAGGCTGTCGCTTACCTGAGTCATGGGGCCGACCCGCACACCCAGCTTGCCAGCCAAATACTCTTGAAGCATAGACATGTGAACGGCGTTCGCCCCATAGGCACCCCAGAGCATGTCGTTACTGCGGCAGAGCACCGTCATCCGCAGCGCACCATCGCGTATCTTGAAGTACAGGTGCGTATTGCAGGGAACGTCCTTGCCGGTGGGGCCGCCTAGAATGACTTCGCCGTCGTGGCCGGTCACCCTGCACACTTGGTCACCATCTGGCGACCACATCGCCACCACACCCCGACGACTGGCCGGGTCGGCCTTCAGCAAGTTCACCAATTCTATCAATTGGTCATGCCCGAAGTGGTTCCGCCAGCGCTGCCCATAGGCACCCCAGATGCGCTTACCGTCGTCCGAATACGCTTTCATCTGCGGGTTGAATTGCTCCACGAACCCGACGTCGTTACGCCCGGCCAGCATCCACAAACTCTCGAAGAAGTGGAAGAACGGGTTGGCATCCCTCACCGAACTGAACAGAACGCGCTCCGTGGGGTGAGTGTACACAGTGGTCACCGGCTCAGGACACTCGATGGTCCGAAAGCCCCGTGGACTAATAGGGCTCTCGAACTGTTCGAGTTCCTTGAACAGCCTGATGCCCTTTTCGAGAGCGTTGTTGACATTCGTCGCATTGATCACATGCATTGCGGCGCTCCGTGCTTGGCAGCTTGCTTCCAGAACACCGTCACATCAGTCATGGTGGCAGCGCTGATACCCCGCCACGCCTTCTTCTCGCGCAACTTGACGAACGGCGCGTGGAGCTTGTAGAGCAGCCGCGCCGCATGGCTCTGCCGGTCGCCCTTGCGCTGGTCAAAGCACCCGCCAGGACTGTTGCTCGCGCCGGGGTTCATTCGCCACACCAGGCTGATGCAGTTTGGGTGCCCAGCCTTCAAGAGTTGTAGCGTCATGTGGAAATCATCCATGGGGAACCAATCTGGCACGCTTTTGTCAAACCTGCACTTGCTCTGCCTCAACATTTCTGTGTTGAAGCCCAGCGCTTGCATGGCCCGCCCACCGACTATCTCGCTGGCGGGGTCCGCATAGGCCAGCGAGCGCGTACCAAACGCTGCGCAGGTGAACTCGCTCAACCGATCCTCCATCCAGCGAAACGCCGCAACGAACTGGCCAGGCGTAGCGTTGCAGATCTTCATCGTAGCAGGGTCGCGGCGCTGAAGTTGCAGGTCGTCATCCAATATGGCGAACTTCTCCAAACCAGATTTGAAAACGTAGTCCTGAATCCAACCACGTATGGCTGCCATCCCCAACCCCTGCCGCGGACTGACAAGCACAGGCCGCCCTAGCTTCTCGTGGCCCTTGGCCTCAGCCTTATTCACTACCAATACG
>Ga0209518_1004868_pt1 | contig 10506 bp, 9 predicted proteins | sample RifGroB1_FD_183993 | JGI IMG/M metagenome (GOLD analysis project Ga0209518, IMG submission 183993) | Groundwater microbial communities from Rifle, Colorado, USA - Groundwater B1 (SPAdes) (version 2) | ecosystem: Environmental > Aquatic > Deep subsurface > Groundwater | place: Rifle, Colorado... | reverse complement strand
CGATGGTATGGATTTCGTCAATGAATAAAACCACCCGTTCGTCGCGTGCTTCGTCCAGAATATCTTCCAGGCGCGCTTCAAACTCTCCACGGTACATCGTGCCGGCGATGAGCGAGCCCATATCCAGCGCGAATATCTTTTTATTGGAGAGTTCCGGCAAAATGTCGCGCGCGGCGATTTTTTGGGCGAGCAGGTGGACGATTGCCGTTTTCCCGACGCCCGCTTCGCCGATGAGCAGGGGATTGTTTTTTGTTTTGCGCAAAAGCGCGCGGACGACTCTCTGCGCTTCCTGAGCACGCCCGTGGATAGGCGACAACTCTCCGTTTGCGGCTTTTTGCGTGAGGTCGGAGCAGAAATAAGACAGGGCGGGGAATTCTTCGGCGTGCGCCGGAGAGATTTTTTGCCCGCTTTTTTTGCGCGCGAGATCTTCTACCTGCGCGGGCGACAAGGGCAGTGTTTTGATGTTGTGAAACTGCGCCGTGGTTTTGAGCATATGCTCAAGCTGAGAGGTGATGCGCGGGAACCTTTTTTGTTTTTTCAACAGATCCGAGTGCGCGATGATGCCGAAAAGCAGATGCTCGCTTCCTATATAGCGGTATCCGTAGAAAGCGGCGATGGCGGCGGCTTTTTTGATGATGTTTTTGACCGCTTCGCCCGGCGCCGGCGCCATTTCAGAATTAACGACTTGCGATGTCGTTAATTTGGGTGAGCGGGAGCTGACGCCGTTGAGCGTGAGAATGTTGTAAGCGAGGCATCCTTTTTCGCGCGTGATGGCCGAGAGCAGGTGGCGCGGATCAATCATGGCCGAGCGTTCTTTTTTTGCCGATTCCTCGGCGCGCGCGAATATGTTTTTGGCGTGAGAGGTGAATTTAGCGAACAAATTTTTTGACGTTTCCATGTTTGGAATATAGCACTTTAGCGAGGGAAGTCAAAATAGTTCATAAAGTCGAAAGTTCGTAAAGTCCATAAAGTCAAAAGCCATGGAGTCGTTTCGTGGCATTTTCGGAACGCCTGACTTTATAAACTTTTAACTTTATGAACTTTATAACTACTCAAGATGGTACTCGTCCTGCACGGTGATGGTGAAGTAGTATTGGCCGGCGTAATTGAGCGCGGTATTGCCGTTGTATGAATATCTTATAATGGAGCCAGAATTAATGGAGTTCCCATCTTCATCTTCGTAAGGCATGTATTTACCGGGATTCATCATGTCCGGTTGAGCGTCAAAGGGGATGGTATCCAAGAGAGAGTTATCGGAAGCGTCATATATTTTAATTTTATATTGGACCAGCGGGTCGCCATCTCTATCTTGATAGGTGCAGCTAATTTTTGGTTTGAATGGGGCGCCGCAAATATCGTCAAAAGATACGGTCATGTCTTCACAGCTTGGCGGGGTGTTGGGCAGTTGACCCTTGAACCACACATGGTATTCGTCAGGGTGAGTGGTGGAATTGTGAGCGGGAAACGGTGTTGCGCCGTCGCCCCCGCAGTTAATAAACCCCGCCGATGAAGCGGAGGCGAGCAGGCCGTTGTCATCGCAATTTTTGCTGGAAAAGCTGATCCAGCCGAGCGCTTTGTCGCCCCAAGCAAAGCCGGAAAATTCATTGGCCCCCGCTTTACTGACATTGTAAATAGAATCATCTGATGAGGTGCCGGAAAGCTTAATCCAGCCCCATTGTTTGTCGTCGTCGCATTCACCGGTATCGTTCCATGCGTCATAGGTGCCTGTCGTGGGATTATAATTTGTGTAATTGCCGCAACTCACCGCGCGCCCCCAGCCTTCCAGCGTGCCGGCATTCATATTCATTTTTGCCATATATGTCTCGGCTCCGTCGTAAGGCGCTTTGGGCGGTGGACCGGCGATGCTTTTTTCAAGAGTAATCCAGCCGATATGCTCTGACCAGGCGTACCCGGAAAGCTCGTATGTGGAAAGGTCAAGATACACGCCGTAATTCGGGGTGGACACGGGAAGAGTGATCGGGTTGTCGGCAGAGTCCATCGGCTGGCAGGCGGCCGGAGCAACCGGGTGCGGATTCGCGCCGCCATCCGTGAAATCGTCATCGTCAATTTGTCCGTTCCAGTTGGTGTCGCAATTTTGCGAATTAAAGCTGATCCAGCCGACGCCGTCCGACCAGGCCCAGCCGGCGACATTATAATTAAGCGGAGGGATAACGACAGTGAGCGCGTAGGAGGCGGTGTGCGTGACGCCGCTTCCGGCATCGCCGGTGATCGTGACCGTGAAATTTCCCTCGGCTGGGCTTTGAGCATTGACCGAAAGCATTACCAAAAGACAAGAATCGTATGCCGCGCAGGAAGATTTGGATAAACTGGCGCTAACGCCGGAACTAGCCGGAGATGCGGTCGCCGACAAATTGACAGCGCGGTTCACTTGAGAGTTGTAGCTAACTATGAAATTGGCGGTTAAAGAATCGCCTTGATAAACCGTGCCGGAAGACGCGTCTTGCGGATTCGCGGCGGGGTTGAAATTGCCCGTGTCCGGCGTGAATTTTAAATCAAAATCAAACGGCGGATAAATGGTTAAAGAATAGTTCGCGGATTTTTGCACGCCTCCGTTGGAAAGGCCGGTGATTGTGATGATGTAGGTGGTTTGCTGGGTGACGCTGATTGATGGGGCGGAAATTTCAATCGGCACTGGGTAGGTCTCGCCTATCGCGGTGAAAGAATGAGACGGGATGCTGCTCGGGTTGATAATAATATCCGGATCGTGCGGCGCGATGGAAAAAGAAACCGAATCGGCCGATCCGCTGACATATTTCGTGTATAGCGTGGCATTAAGAATGGTTGGGTCTCCGGAATTAATACTGCCTGATTTTGTTGTGGTCACCAAGCTTTCATCCCAGCTCAATGAAAAATTAAATCCTTCGGTTACGGCAAGATAAAATGTGATTGATCTTTGTAGGCCACCCGCGGTCGCGCCGGTGATAGTTATTATGTGAGGCGACCCTGATGTTACCGGAGTATCGCCTGCTCCGCCGGTGAATGTGGTGCGGATGGTGGCCGTAGCGGAACAGGAAGGGGATGGGTAGCAGTTGCCGGGTGAAAATAACACGCTCACGCCCGGAACGCCGGTGGTAACAGGAGGATAACTAATTGATTCAGTCGGGCCGATTGATATTTGTAAGGCCGAGAGATCAGCAGAAATGCTTTCTCCTTGTTTGATCGAGTCGGAGCAGCTGGTTCCTCCGGAACAGGGAGCGGTGTTGGTCCAAGTCATATCGTAATTAAACGGCTCTGTTACTTTAAGCGTAAATGTCGTCTCTTTAGTGAGAATGTTGCCGTCGGCATCCGCCACGATGCTCGCGCGTATCGGTATGACAAAAGTGTCAACCGGAGTGGTTCCAAAAGAAGTCGGGCAAAAGAGCGTTGGACTGTCCGTGCAGGAAGAAACATTCGTGTGAAATGTCGGTACGACGACGCAAGAGCCGGGAGTGCATGGGTCGGAAGGAGTTATCGGTGAGAATTCCACGCTCACGCCTTTGGGTAGATTAGTCGGGTCCGCGCTGAACGCGACGGGATTGGGCGCTGTGCCAAAAGTATTCGCGGCGGTGATGCCTGGTTGATCAACAGCAATTGACCCGCCCGACGAAACTTCTCCTTCCGATGGGCCGATTGTGACGGAAAAATTAAAATTGGTATATGAAATATATCCGATTCTTATCTCCCCCATCATCGGACTATCGCTATTGCTAAGCGTAGCGAGCGAAACTCTGTATCTCACCCATTGGTTTGCCGGGAGAGTTGAGATAGACACCGATGTGTTTGTTTGAGAAACGGCTCCCGATGTCGGCGCGGAGTAAGCGGTTTGCCAGGTATTCGCTCCGTCAAACGATGTCCAGTTGGATCCGTCCGACGATGACTGCACCTCAATCTTCATCGGCGAGTAATTAATATTAATACTCACCGAATCCAATGAGGGTGTGGCGGTGCCGTTACTGGTCATCTCGGTTTTGTATTGAATATATTCGTCTGTATCATTGGTGAAGCCCATACTGGCGATACTCGCTCCGTTGACTATGGCTTGCGACCAGTTGCCGGCGCTTGGATTGATAACGGTAGCTCCGCGATCCGAACAGTCTGCTTGCGTGCAAGTACGCACCCACATTGTGATGCCGGTGCCGGCCGGACACGCCACTCCTCCGCACTGCACCCAGCTCATTGTCCCAAGCGTATGCGGAGTGGGTAGTTGTTTGACCGCGGAGGCGTAGGTGCCAGAGGAAGAATAAGCAGAGATATTGCCAACAGTGGAAGTAGCGCCAGGATTGCCCGGAACGCCGGCAACATTACCAGTGCCTACTGTGCCGGGAGAAACATCCCAGCTGCTGCCAGGAATGGAACCGTCAACATCTTGAGCGAATATTCTGCCCCCGCCTCCGCCGCCTCCGCCGCCTCTGCCAGCGCAACTTCCATTTCCTCCCCTTGCTTGGACCGCCCCGTCATTAACCACACTGCCCATCGCTTTCAACACCACACTACCGCCGGATCCGCCTCCTCCACCAGCCCAGCTTCCAGAACAATTGGAATTAGTAGAATTACCGCCATTAACGGTGATTGAACCTCCCGATCCAATATTGATATCACCAAGACTTTGGATGGTGACACTGCCTCCGCCTCCTCCGCCTCCGCCTCCGTTTCCTCCGCCTCCTCCGCCTCCCGAACCGGCGTCACCCCAGGTACCGTATGAAATGCCACCGTTGCTACCGGCATTCCCCCCTTTTCCTCCAATGCCACCGAAACCGGCTCCCCCACCTCCATTAGAACCTCCGCCGCCTCCGCCTCCGAACCCGAGACCAAGCCCATTGTTCCCGTTTGAGCTTCCACCGCCGCCGTTTGCTCCTCCGGCTATACCGTTCGCACCGGTAGAAACGCTGGTGGACAGACCATTCGCGTTCAGCACCCCGCTTATCGTCACATTGCCGGTAGCTCTGATTACTAGCGGATTAGAACCAGTAACGGCAATGGTGCCGATCGTAACATCTCCAAGACAGTTATATGTGCTTTTAGTATTGGTATTTATGGAAGTAATTGAGCAGGTTCCGTCGGAGCTGTTGCCGAAATCAACATTGCTGAATAATTTCACACTCCCACCATTACCGCTACCGGAGATTGCTGTATTAGAATTAGTCCCTCCCCCAAAATCAGCGTCCGTGTCTTGTATCCATTGGTTGTAATTAGCCGGCACGGTGGAAGAAAATGTCAGGTTGGTGAAAGTGCTGTTTTGAGCGGTGTCGTATATGGCGGAGGCGTAGGTGCCGGAGAGATAATTAACAAAGCCATTTGAGAAGTTGGAAACAGAGACGGGGGTCGGCCTGTTTGTTGTAGAACTGTCTCCCAGTTGGCCATAACCATTATACCCCCAGCATTTAGCAGTGCCATCGTTTAAAAGAGCGCAGTTGTTTTCTCCTCCGGCAGAAATTGTTGCCGCGTTAGAGATGCCGGATACCGCTACAGGATTCGAACTATTTAAAATTGCCGAATCATTGCCTAATTGACCGGCACCATCATTCCCCCAGCATTTTATGGTGCTGTCGTTCAATAGGGCGCATGTATGATAAAGACCGGCGGCGATTTTTGATGCGTTGACTAGGCTATTAACTGAGACCGGCGACACGCTGTTGTTGGTAGTGCCATCTCCCAGTTGATAATATTGGTTATATCCCCAACATTTAGCGGTGCCGTCGGTAAGAACAGCGCAAGTATGATAGAAGCCGGCTGAAATGGATATCACTGTTCCAGTTAAGCCGGAAACCGGAATCGGAACGGAACTGTTATCGGTTGTCCCGTCGCCTAACTGACCATAAGTATTCACCCCCCAACACTTTACCGTGCCATTATTTATTAAAGCGCAACTATGTTGTGAACCAGTGGCGATTGCCACCGCTCCTGTCAAACTAGAAACCGAGACCGGGGTTAGTCGTTGAATTGTTGTCCCATCACCCAGTTGGCCATTAAAATTATACCCCCAGCATTTGGCAGTGTCGTCATTTAACAGAGCGCAGGTATATGCTCTTCCTTGAGTAATTGATACCGCTCCGGTCAAGCCGGAAACAGAAACCGGAATAGAACTATCAGTGGTGCTATTATTGCCAAGCTGGCCGGTGCTATTCATTCCCCAGCATTTAGCAGTGCCATCGGCAAGAACGGCGCAGGAGTGTCCGCCATCAGTTGATACTGACACCGCTCCGGCCAGTCCGGAAACGGAAACCGGAATAGAACTATCAGTGGTGCTATTATTGCCAAGCTGTCCGCGAATATTTCTCCCCCAGCATTGGATTGAACCGCTAGTCAGTACAGCGCAAGCGTGGTAACTATCTCCGCTTATGGAGATTGCATCATTGTTATATCCCAATCCCACCCCCGCTCCGGTGCCCGTTCCCCGGACGCCGGTTTGAGTTTTTGTTGGTCCTGGGGGCGAACCGCTGCCAGGAAAATTAAACCCATCCGAGGCGGTGGAGGAGTCGGTGGTTTGGAGCCAGGAGCCGGAAATTTGCACCGCCAACGCGCGATTGATCTGATTCAAACCGAAAAACACCAGCGCCAAAAACGCTATGGCTAAAAATATGATCGGTAGATTATTTTTTATTTTTTTAAATTTAATTAGCATTTAAAATAATTGTCTTGCAACAATCTCATTTTACCGCAAAAACCGCAATAATTCATCTTTGATCAACAACCTTCTTATATCGGCATGAGCAATTAAGCCAAAAGAAGGTTTGCTGCTGAAACCGATATACTCAACTTTCTTTCCCATAGCGCGAACTTTGGCGATGGCCGGAATAAGATCGGTGTCTGAACTGACCAGAACCGCCGTATCATATAGATTCTCATACGCTCCGATGAGCAAATCAATCGCCATCAGAACATCAACGCCTTTCTCGTGATAACCGTCAGTTTTCAGCATATGGCCGAAATGAACTTGCCATCCGCAGATTTTTAGTCTGCCGATCAGCTTCTGCTGATTAATCATAAGCTCTCTGCTTTTTTGATTATTCGGTTCTTCTCTTATCGCTCCGATATAATAATTGCTGACAATATTTTTTCGTTCACCTGTTAGAAATCCGGCAAATTCTTTATAATTAAATCCGAGCAAACCAGACAAACCAGCTTCCTTTAGCCTGTGATAAAAATTACTGCCATCAACAATAATAAAAATTCTTTCTTCGTTTGAGCGTTTCATTTACCAATAAAAAACCCCGCACCTACCTATTAAGGTAAGCACGGGGGGGGTTAACTAAATTAAGTATAACAAAAGTAAAAACAATGTCAAGCGCCAAAAACGCTATGGCTAAAAATATGATCGGTAAAAATTTATTTAAACGCATAAAAATGACATTTATTGCAATCCTTTCCTTAACGCTTCTTGCAATGATTCCGAAATGATCGTTTCCAATAAAGCATAGTCGCCGCCATCTGCCCTTCGCATCGCCGTAATATAAACATCCCTGTCCTTTTTTGATTCAACTTTTATTTCAACGGCCGGCAAACCAAACTGAATAAATAATAAATTGGACAGCAACCGCGCTGTTCTTCCATTATAATCATTAAAAGGATGAATCCAGACAAATTTATGCTGAAACCATGCTATCAGCGACACAACTTCCTGAAGAAATTTTTCCGGTTGAGATTTCGGCGGGATATGTTTGAGCCGCTCCCCGAGATCGTCGCATAATTCTTTTATCATCATCGGCACCTGAAAAAACGCTGGCGCTTGTTTGCCGGAAAATTCAACTTCTATCTGCCTGAATTTACCGGCCCATTTTGGAAATATCCAGCCAAAAGATTTTTTATGGATACTCAAAATTAACTCTGGCGTTATCTCGGCTCTTTTCTTCGCTAAAGAGCTGATCAATTTCAACCCGCGCTGAATACCCTGCGCTTCTAACTTTACAATCTCGCGCCGCGACAAAATACCGAACTTTGTTTCTCGGAAAATGGTCGCGCCTTTTGGTTTTGTATGCGTTTTCTGACCCATCTATTTGTGTTTTGCTTTACGCCGCAATGCTGACTCTATGAACCATCGTGTAACAAACGGCTCTTCAATCTTTGTCGTCCTGTAGACAATTTCCGGAATATTGCGTTTATTCAAATCTTTCTTTTGCCTCTCCGGCATCTTGGTATACTGAAACAGCAAAAACAGCCTGGCAAGCTCGTCTAAATTTCTAATTCCTTTTTGCGTTCGCTTTATATTCATAGCGTTAACTTAAACTAAATTTAATCAATTCTTTCCCAATGGTTTTATCGCTCACCTCAAAGCCCTTCATATATTCCACCGGCTCAGCATAACTAACATCGACGAAGTAGGCCATCTGGGAGCGAAACAGCTTCTCATTGCATTCGCTACCGAAAATCTCTTTGCTTTTTTGAACAATATCCGCGATAGTGTAATGATTTTTCAAAATAAAATAAACATCAACGTAATCTTTCCATTTGGCGCGCCGGCCCAAGGCGAATAATTTCATCGCCGCCAAAGTCAAAAGATCAGGCATCTTAACGATTTTATCCAGCCGCTCCGAAAAAACAATCGGATAATCGTAATGAAAGAAAGTCACTTTTACTCCTTTGATAAGCATAGTGAATTCTCCGCGTCTGTTGACTATCACTTCATCAATTTTCGCGTATCGGCGGATTTTTTTATCCAGCGATGATCCGTTGAACCCCTCTAAACTGAATAAATCAAAATCTATGGAACGGCGATGCCCTATATGCAAAGCGATTGCCGTTCCGCCGACCAAACCGAACCTTCCTGAAAACATCTGAATCAAAGGCAATAATTCAAGCTGTTCTTTGGTAAGAATTTCTTTGTGCATATTTTCTATCGTATTTATTGAAATAGAATTGAAAATAATTTGTTATCTCCGGCCGATAATTCGTCCGCCCGATTTTTGACGGCTTTGACTTCTCCCGAAAAATGCGCGCCGTTTCTTTCATCCCCAGAATTTTTATCAGTTCCTGCACATCGTCCCAATCGCCATAATTCAAAGTCGCCTCCACGATCGCCGCCGCGTCAAGCGCTTCGTATTTTTTCACCCACCAGATTAAATAGGGCCTCTTTTTGATAAATTTGGTCAGTTTTTGCTTGGTGGTCATTAAGATGCTTGGAAGATTCTGAATAGTTAATTAAACAGCGCTATAAACTCTTCAATATCTTTGAGCCCATTCTGTAAAATATCGTATGTTATATCGTAATTAATCCTGTCGTAATCATGCGCTACGACATTTCTAAACCCGACCATGCCAACCATTTTTTCGGTTAATTCATTGGGAATCACCCCTTCTTCATTTAAGATATAAAAAGCGTCAGTCATGGTAGTCGGCTTGCGATAACGGTGATAAGCAATAACCGCCTCCGCCAAATCAATGGTCGCCTGGGTCGCCAAATAAAGATACCGCTCAACCGCTCCCCTAATGTCCACATCCTGTTCAATCTCTTGGCGCGAATATTTTTTATATCTTTCCAATATGTTTAAATATTTTCTAATCGCGCTGATTTTATTTTCAATAACCGACTGATTGGTCATAATGTTAGACTTTAGTCAAATGATATCTTAAAAGCAAAGAACGAAAATCAAAATAATCATTGAGAATCCGCGGCTCCACTATCATCCTATACGGCTCTTTCTCATAGATTAAACGGCCTTGAGTGATAATATTATGTTTTAATTCCGGACTATCCGTCAAATTCAAAATCACCACATCCACTTTGTCGGTTTTAAAAAGACGGCCGATTTTATCCATTAGCGCCAACTTGACACTGAAAGCTTTGATCTTGTCTTGCGTTGTCAAATAAATAGCAAAATCGTAATCGCTCATTGGCCCGGCATTATCCTCCGCTCTGGAGCCAAAGAAATACACCAGCGCTATCTCGGGATAGTTTTCAAAAATCGCTCTTAACTTTTCTATGCGCTCTTTATTCATTCTTATAGTATACCAATTATTATTGGCACAGGCAAATAATAAATGTTATAATAGATTTATATGTTTCTCTTCAACCGTAATATATTGATATTGGCGCTCATCGTGTTGGGAAGCGTGTTTTTTGTTTCTTCGCCGGCGTTCGCGTCTCACTTCACGATGAGCGTCACGCCTCAATCGGGGCAAGTAGATAAAGGCGGTTCGGTGAGCTTTGTAGTAACAGCCACCTGCCAAACCGGCCCTTGCGAAGAAATAGGGTTCAACATTTCCGGCCTCCCTGCCGGCGTCTTTCCGGCATATTCAACTGGCAGTTGCGCGCCGACTTGTTCCGCCATTATTACTTTGAGCGTGGCGCTGACGGCCTCACCGATTATTAATCTCCCCATAACGATTGAAGGGCAAGGCTCATCGCACAACTCAAGCGCCACATATACACTTACAATCATTGACCCGAGTGCCGGCGCTCCCATAGACAATTCCTGGCTCCAAACCACCGACTCCTCCACCGCCTCGGATGGGTTTAATTTTCCTGGCAGCGGTTCGCCCCCAGGACCAACAAAAACTCAAACCGGCGTC
>Ga0209518_1004867_pt1 | contig 10507 bp, 11 predicted proteins | sample RifGroB1_FD_183993 | JGI IMG/M metagenome (GOLD analysis project Ga0209518, IMG submission 183993) | Groundwater microbial communities from Rifle, Colorado, USA - Groundwater B1 (SPAdes) (version 2) | ecosystem: Environmental > Aquatic > Deep subsurface > Groundwater | place: Rifle, Colorado... | reverse complement strand
CTCTCAGTCGTTTAGGTAAAATCAAGCCATAAAATTTCTTAATGGGATTTTCACTTTTCCCCGGGACAGATCCCACAAGCCAGAGTCCCCACCATAAAAGCCCCAAGATAATCCCACACCCCAGGATTGCCAAAAACCCCTCCAGAGCTGAGATCTTAAGGGTCCCCAAAACCAGGGATGTGAGCTCCCATTGACCCTCAATTTTTTTTAGTTGGAAATTAAGGAGGGCTTGGGCTATCAGGGGCACGAATTCAAACCAAATGCCTTCTTTCGCTGGCAAGGGGAATTTTTGAATAACCCTCCCCAAACCAAGGACCACTAAAAGGATACCGAACATCCAAAGCAACCCTGGGACCTGGGAGGCCATGACCCCAGTGAACACCAAAAGAACGAAGAGAATACTCACCAAGGGCCTTCGGAATCCCAAGCTCAGGGAGACCAGAAACCGGTGAATAAAGGGCACCTCAGAGCTGATACTTAAGGGTTGGTGCCACAGCCCCCCTTCCAGTCGGGAGGCATTAAAAACCAGAAACAAAGGATAGAATAAGGCCAAAATATAAAACTGTTGAAAGAGCAGGTCCCCACGGGTCCCTGGGGGGGAGTAGGAAAATATCTCCCAGAGATTCACCACCGGCCGGAGAATAAAAAGAAAAAGCAGGTAGGCTAGAACCAAACCGGTCCCCTGATCCAGCCGATTTCGATTCCCCCGGCGACTTTGGATCAAACTAAAGTAATGGAACCAGGGCTTTAATCTATCCATGAAAGCCCCTGGGTATGGGACTTCTCCCCCGCCGCCTTCAGTAATTCCGTTATTTTTCCCTGGTCCATCTCTAAAACGCCCTCGGCCATCCACCCCCACCGGTCCGCCAGGTCCTCCAAAGGAGTGAGAATGTGGGAGGCCACAATGATGATCCGACCGCGACTTTTAAGATATTTCAACACCTCCCGGAGGATGCTTAAACCTTGCGAATCCAGTCCATTGAAGGGTTCATCCAGAAGAATCAGTTCCCGGGGAAGCAGGAGTCCCAAGGCCAGGGAGCATCTCTTCTTTAACCCTGTGGACAGGTCCCGCACCAGGCGGTCCCGGTGGTCTTCCAGCTCCCAGGTCCTTAATAGGGTTTCCCGGCGGGTGACCAGATCTTGTGGGCTCAATTGCAGAACCAGGGCTGCAAAATCCAGGTTTTCCTGCACGGTCAAATCTTCAAAGGCCTCCCCTAGGGCTCCTGCATACCAGCAGTCCTGAAGCCCTAGGGATTTTTCCTCCCCACCGGACCAGGTGCAGGTCCCCTGCTGAAGGGGCTGAAGGCCTGCCAAAGCCCTCATAAAGGTGGTCTTCCCTCCCCCGTTGGGCCCTGTGAGCCCTAAAAGGGTTCCACTTTTTAGGGTGAGACTTAGGTCTGAGACCCGAAGTAGCTTGCCGTAAGCGACCTGCATTCGGCTAATTTCCAGAATTCGGTTCATGAATGATCCTCCGGGATACGCAGAGAGTGGAAAAATTAGAGTTTCAATTCACCCTTTTCGAGCAGGACCCGAGGTTTCCCCTGAATCATCAGGGTAAGAGTGGGTTCTTGGACCAGGCAATCAAGGTGTATCAAGGCTTGGGCATCCTTATCGTAGTTGGAACCGATGGCCAGATGAATAGTCCGGAAGGCCTTTTCATCCACCAGCATATTGCCGGTTATCCCTGCCTTGGGGTTCAAACCTATCCCCAATTCCCCTAAATGCCGGGCATTTTGCTTATACCCCAAACCTTCCCCAAGTGGGAGTTTTCCCTCGGCTTCCCATTTCATGGCGTTCTCTTCCCCGGTGTGAATGGTTTTTTCCAGGGCCGATGCCGCCTCCCCTTCCCGCCCCAGGGCTTTTATGGTGGTGAGGTACCCACCGCGGAAACAAACTTCCACGGGAGAATCCACCAACCGCGACCCATCGTAAGTGGAAATGGACCCGTCAAAAACCACCTTTCCCTCGGTACTTCCGTTTACCGGGGAAATATAGGCCTCCCCCGCCGGGAGATTCCCCCCGTGACCGGGCTTGGAAAAGTCCCCATCGTCCACGTAAGCCTTGCGGCCTTCCAGGGAAAAAGTGAGGTCTGTCCCCCCTGGGGAGGAGATGTGAACAGATGTTGCCAAATCCAAAAGGCTTTTAAGTGCCCTAGCCCTGGTTTTTAAGAGTTTATAGTCGATGGGAATGGCCTGTTTAAATAAATCTACCGTGACCCCCGGTGACCAGAATCCCCGGGTTTTCTTTTTCCCGTGGATCAAGAAATCCGCCACGGAGCTGAAGGTCTGTCCCCTCATTTTATAAGGTTTCTTCTGTCCAAAGGGGTCCTTTCCTATTTTTTGAGCGCTCATGGACACGTAGATATCCGGGACAGTTTGAAGAGCGCCAATGACCGCATCCTCGGCAAAATCCAGCTGGCTCTTGGTTTCTTGGTAAATAAGAACGGGCTTGGCACCGATTTCCACAAAGGCTGCATACAGACTTCGGGCGATTTCCGACACGTCCCCTTCCGGATTCGTGATAATGACCGCCGTTTCACCCGGCTTGGTTTTTAACACATCCCTCACGGCAATTCGAGCCGACAGCAACAATTCCAGATCGTCCATGGCGTCAAATCTCTTCATTTGTGTAATCTACCAGGAACATACAGGTTTTCCAAGTGGGCGTTTTTTGATAAGATGATCCCCAGACCCGTTATCTGGAGTATTTGCTGATGAATAATAAAGTTATTGCACTCTTTCTGAGTTTTGTTGCCCTGGGCCTCCTTCCCCTCAATTCCCAAGCCCCCAGTGCCCTGAGATCTTCACAACCAAAACTTGTTTCTGAAGTTTCTGGGTTAATTCAGCCCGTAGCCTTGGCGGCCTCCCCCGACGGAAGAATTTTCGTATCAGAACAAGGCGGGGCCATCCGTCTCATTCGTCTGGGAACCCTGGAACCCCAAAGTTGGTTTACCCTCCCCCAGGGAGAGGACACGGATCAGCCCCCCCGGTTTGGCGGCATCGCCCTGGACCCGGATTTCCCCCTTACACCCAAACTTTACCTCACCGCAGCCTACACCAAGGATGATCTGAGATATGCCTGTATTCTAGTTCTGGAAGAAGTGGGAAACCAAGGCACCCTTTCCTGGTTTCTCTTGGATGAAGTTCCTATCTCAAAAAATCAAGATCCCGGGCGGGTGAAGGTGGGGCCTGACGGAATGATCTATTGGGCCATCTCCGACGATCTGGAATCCACAAAAGCTCAAGATCCCACCAATTACTTGGGCAAGATTCTCCGCATCACCCCTGAGGGGAAAATACCGGAAAACAACCCCATTGCCGGGTCTTATATATACGCTTCCGGGTTTAAGGCTCCCTTCGGAATGGCCTGGAGCCCCTTAAACGGACAGTTTTTTGCCACCGACTTTGGCCCTGGGAATTACAACCTCAAAGGTCCCGGGAGGGACGAGGTGAATATCATAGAACCAGGGAAAAATTACGGTTTCCCCTTGATAAAAGGTGCGGAAACCAAGGCCGGTTTAGTAGCACCCCTTCAGAATTCCACCAGCGCCCGGGGATGGGCCACCAATGGAGCCGCCTTTGTGACCACGGGAAAATGGCAGGGGTCCTTTCTCATGGCCGGCGGGATGGGAACCGAACTCCTTTTCCGCTTCGTTTTTGACAAACAGGATCCCCGGAAAACCCTCTGGGGCGAAGAGCATTTAACCAAGCAAAAAGGACCTTTATTTGATGTGGTCACCCTCCCCGACGGAAGATTTCTCCTGCTCACGGCCACAGCAGTCTTGGAATACACTCCATGAACTTGAAAATACTTCTCATCGAAGACAATCTGGTTAATCTGGATGTACAAACCCGGATGTTGGAAAAAATCGGCAACCAGGTGACAATCGCTCCGTCAGGACAAGACGGTCTGGAAATTTATAAGCCGGGGAAATTCGATCTGGTTTTCATTGATTGGCAGATGCCCGGAATTGACGGTGTGGAAGTTGCCCGAGTTATAAGAAAAACCCCCGGGGCACCGGTGCTGGTGGTGCTCTCAGGACATGCCTTACCTGGGGATAAGGAAGAACTTTTGGCCCACGGTTTTGACGACTATTTATCTAAACCCGTGAGAATCGCAGATTTTAGGCAATTATTGGAACGATGGTTCCCTCAAACTTGAATAAGACCGGGCTTTTTGGTAGGCTCTGGTTTCGGAGGTACAATTTGAAAAAGGTTTTTATCCTTTTCCTCACCGCGGGACTTCTTTCCTGCGCGGATAACACTACGGGAGCCCAAGGGGCATCCTCAGGAGCAATTATGGAATTTCTCAAGACCCAGCCAGACGGGCTCTATGCCCAAATGAATACGACCAGGGGGGACATCATCCTCAATCTGGAATTCAAAAAGACTCCCTTGACCGTGGCCAACTTTGTGGGCCTGGCGGAGGGAAAACTCAACACCACCGTGAAAGCGGGAGAACCCTTTTACAACGGTCTTGTATTTCATCGGGTCATCAAGGACTTCATGGTTCAGGGTGGGGATCCCAAGGGCAATGGGTCCGGCGGTCCAGGATATAAATTTGCGGATGAAATTGTCCCCGAGCTAAAACACACTGGTCCTGGAATTCTCTCCATGGCCAATGCGGGACCAGGAACCAACGGAAGCCAATTCTTCATCACCCACCTGGCCACTCCCTGGCTTGATGGTAAACACACAGTCTTTGGTAAGGTCCTGCAAGGTCAGGACGTGGTGAATACCATTCAACAGGGGGACACCCTGAACTTTGTGGCCATCATCCGCAAGGGAAAAGATGCCGAAGCCTTTCAGGTAACTCAGGAATACTTCAATAAGCTTTCCCAGGACCTGGAAAACAAAAAAGAATCCGCCTCCCGAAGTGCTGTGGAAAATGACTTGAGAGCCATTACCACCCGGTGGCCCAACGCCAAGGTTACGGGATCCGGCCTGCGTTACATCGTTAAAACCCCAGGATCTGGGCCTAAACCTTCCCGGGGTGCTAATATTAGCGCCCACTACGAAGGCCGTCTGCTAAACGACCAAGTTTTTGACTCATCCTTTGCCCGAAACGAACCCATCGACTTTTCCGTGGGCGTGGGTCAGGTCATTCCCGGTTGGGACGAAGCTTTGATGGATATGGCCGTGGGTGAAGAACGGACCCTGATCATTCCTCCAAACTTAGGTTACGGAGACAAGGGCGCCGGTGGGGTCATACCTCCCAACGCTTGGCTGATATTTGACGTGAAGTTAGTGGCCATCAAGAAGTAATACTTTGTAATTTTAAGAGGAGGCTGGCTAAGGTCAGCCTCTTTTTTTTGGGGGAACCATGGCGGATAAATTTCCTGTGACCAAGGCCATCCGGGTGCTCCGGGAAAAAAGAGGCCTCTACAAGGAGCATCTTTACACCTACGAAGAAAAAGGTGGCACCCGGGCTTCCAGTAAGTCCCTTGGGGTCCCTGAGAACCAAGTTATTAAGACCATCATCTTGGAAGATGAAGGGGGAAAGGGCCATGTGGTTCTCATGCACGGGAACAAGGAAGTCTCCACCAAGACCTTGGCACGCATTTTAGGCTGCAAATCCCTCATTCCCGCTGCTCCCGAGAGGGCGCAGATCCTCTCTGGGTACTTAGTCGGGGGCACGAGCCCCTTTGGTTTAAAAAATCCCCTCCCCCTATACCTGGAAAAAACGATCTTAGACCTCCCCTTAATTTATATTAACGGGGGAAAACGGGGATTTCTGATTTCCATGAACCCTTCGGAGGTCCTTCGTATCCTCAATCCCATCATAGTCGAGACAGCAGCGGAATAATTTTAACCTTACCCCTTTACAAAAAATCCCCCATATATTATTGTATGTACAAGCATGGATAAATTAAAGACTGAGCACCTTCTGAATCACTGTCTTTTTTTCACCACCGGCAAGCTGGATCGTATCCTGACCCGGTGGGCTCAGGAAGAATTTGCTTCCACAGGTTTGGCACCATCGGCGGCTTTCGCTGTCATGGTGATTAACGATAGGCCAGGGATGAACCAAAATGAGTTAGCCGGAATTCTCCATTTGGACCCCTCCACCCTCACCCGGTTCGTAGACAAATTAGAAATCAAAAACCTTATAGTGCGCCGCAAAGAGGGCCGGATGACCTACCTGGACACCACCTCCAAAGGATTAGCTCTTCATAGGGAGCTAGCCGACGGTTGGAAACGGGTCTGGAAAAAGTATTCCGATCTCTTGGGAATGGATCTGGGGAATGACCTGGCGTCCCGCATTCATCAAGCAGGATTAAAATTAGAGGAGTCCACAGGGTAAAGGGGAGATCTGAGGGAAGGTGGGAGGTCTAAGTGGAGGTGTGTCCCCATTTAGTCTATGTTAAATATTTGCATGTACATACAAGGGAATTAGATGAATACCACGCTTTATCACGAAAAAATACGAAATCTCAGAAACGAGGGCACCTTTGACGATAAACTCCTCTCCGCCTTTACCCAGTGGATGATAAAAGCGGAGGATTGGGATCTCTTCAGAATCAACCCCGTTAAATTGGCGGCCTCTTTAGAACTGCCTGAACCAAGTATGATTGATTTTTTTGTCCACGGCTCCCGAGTAGGCCTTTTTGACTTCTCCTGGAGTATGATTTGTCCCTCCTGCGGAGAGATACAGAACAACGATCACTCCCTCAATGCCTTGGAAGGGGAATTCCACTGCGTGGTCTGCCAGGCACCGGTCCAGGTGAATATCGATGATACAGTGGAAGTCACCTTTACCTTGAATCCCGCCATTAGGAGTTTGAACCTGGACCCCTTCAAGGATGCGGGAACCTACAGAGCTGCTTTTTTTAGCGCTGCGGTGGACCGGAGTCCCGCCATTTTGGAGTATATGAACACCATTTGGGTGGGTTTTGAAGCCATCCCCCCCCAGGAAACCCTCATCATCGACAGGACCTGGAAACGGGGAAAGTCCTATCGCTTTGTTTCCGCCGGGGTCCATTCCCAGTTTGTTTTCCATGTGGATCCCGAGGCTTCCGATGTACAGGAAATTTACCCCGTGGATTTTGGGGAAAACGGGATGAGTCCGGAAGAATTGACCATTAAATCCACCAACGGACAGTTTCGCATCCAGAACAGGCGGTACGATACGGTGGGACTGATGATGGTGGAAGCAGACTTTCCCAAACTTCACGCCCTTATGAAGTCCCATCCCGGTAAAATGTTACCCATGCTCACGGGAAATCAGCTCTTGAGTAACCAAAAGTTCCGGGAACTCTTTAAAATGCAAAATTTATCCCCCGCGCTTAGGTTAAATATCCGCAGTTTAACTCTCCTGTTTACTGACCTCAAAGGTTCCACCGAACTTTATGACCGAACAGGGGACGTGGATGCTTACAACCTCATTCAGGAACACTTTAAATTATTGGAAAAAATCGTCTCCCGCCACGGGGGTGCGGTGATAAAAACCATGGGTGATGCAGTCATGGCCAGTTTTTCCAGACCCTCCGATGGAGTCAACGCCGCTATTGATATGCTCAGAGAGAACATGGAAATGACACAGGGGCAGAAACCTTTGGGTTTAAAAATTGGCCTCCATGAAGGCCCGGCTCTGGCTATCAATAATAGGGGGGCCCTGGACTACTTTGGTCAAACGGTGAATATCGCCGCCCGGGTTCAGGGATTAGCCGGTGAAAACACCCTCTGGATGACCGAGTCCGTGCTTCGGTCCCGGGGTGTGGCGAATAATCTGAAGGAGAATAAATATGTGGGCAAAAGGTACCAGGCCTCTCTTAAGGGTGTGGGTGAACGAACGACGGTCTTTGAATTAAAGCAAAAGGAGCACTTATGAAAATTGCAATTATCGGAACAGGAATGGTAGGGCAGGCTTTGGCCGCCCAATTTTCTGAATTGGGACATCAGGTTACCGTGGGAACCCGGAATGTCGCCGCAACTCTAGCCAAAACTGAGGCCGATGGAATGGGGAATCCCCCCTTCAGCGCCTGGATTAAGGGTCACACCTCTGTGGTTTTGAAAACCTTCGCGGAGGCTGCCTCACAAGCGGAACTGGTGGTCAATGCCACCAGCGGTCACGGTTCTTTGGAGGCTCTAAAATTGGCCGGAACCGAGAACTTGGCAGGGAAAATTCTCATGGATATAGCCAATCCCCTGGATTTTTCCCAGGGAATGCCTCCCTTCCTATTTGTGGCGAACCAAGATTCCTTGGGAGAGCAAATCCAAAAGGCCTTTCCTGAGGCAAAGGTGGTAAAAACCTTAAATATCGTTACCGCGGCTTTGATGGTGAATCCAGAAATGGCTGCCGGTGGTGACCACAGTATGTTTGTCTCTGGAAATGATGCCCAGGCCAAAGCCACTGTAATTTCCATCCTTAAAGATTTCGGATGGAAAGACATCATCGACTTGGGAGACATCACCAACGCCCGCGCAGCCGAAATGCTGCTCCCGATCTGGATCAGAACCTGGGGAGCCATTGGAACCCCCTTTTTCGGATTTAAAATAGCGCGGTAAAAGGTTACCTAAATTTCCGTTCCATCTTTTCGTACTCACCGAAAAGATGGACCATTTGTGGAACCGGGACGGACTTTCCATCCCGGCCGCATCACAAAGGAGTATCAGTTAACCGGTATATCCGCCAGGGAGTCCAGAGTCGTTTGATCCAGAGAAAAAGACACTTGCCCGTCACTGCTTATGGTTACAATAATAATTACACGCTGATCGGTAAACTTCTTCCCTGGGGGTAAAAGGCTTGATTTTAAGGGGTCGTAAGCTTCGATTAAGTTGGCCTCTTCTTCGGTTGTGATGTTCGTGTCATCTATCCAAAGGCTGTAGAATAAACCGAAATATTGGGGAGTCTGGTCATTTGAGAATTCTTTAGGCCATCCAGCAGCGGTAAATGTCCCCGAGGCTAAACCGGTGATCTGTAATTTATAAGATGAGGTTGTAATTCTTTTTCCTGGACTATTATCATGGTTGTATTTCCAGCTGAGCTGTTGAGTGTGTGCTGTAAGTGAAACCATGGTTCCGGGTAATACTGTAGCTTTCACGACTGAACCATTGGAATAGTCAATCATCTCGGTGGTGGTGAAAAGAGATCCCACGGTCATTTCCACCGGCATGTCAGAAAGATTCTCTATTTTTAAAAAATATGCATCATAATCTTGGTCCCATACCTGTGAGGGCAATCCGGAACCCAGGTTACAGGCTGTGACCAGAACTAGGGTCAGTAATAAGAGGTAGTTCATGGAAATGTCCTCCTAAGGAACAATCGGGACAGACTTTCCATCCCGACTGCGTCACAAATAAATCTCAGTTAACCGGTATATCCGCCAGGGAGTCCAGAGTCGTTTGATCCAGAGAAAAAGACACTTGCCCGTCACTGCTTATGGTTACGATAATAAGTACATGTTGTTGATTGGTGAACTTCTTTCCTGGGGGTAAAAGATTTGATTTTGTATAGTCGTAATCTTCGATTAATTTGGCTTCCTCTTCGGTTGTGATGTTAGAGGTATCCGCAGCGAGGGTGTAAAATAAACCAAAATATTGGGCCGTTTGATCGTTTGAGAATTCTTTAGGCCATCCTGCGGCAGTGAAGGTTCCCGAGGCGAGACCGGTGATCTGTAATTTAAAAGAATGGGCTGTTACTCTTTTTGCGGGTCGGTTATCTACGTTGTATTTAATACTGAGAAACTGTGTAGGAGCTGTCAGTAAAGCCTCACTACCCGGCAATACGACTACTTTTACGACAGAACCATTGGGATAGTCAATCATCTCGGTGGTAGTGAACAAAGATCCCACGGTCATTTCCACCGGGATGTCAGAAAGATTCTCTATTTTAAAAAAATAGGCGTCAAAATCTTGGTCCCAGACCTGTGCGGGCAATCCGGAGCCCAGGTTACAGGCAGTGAACGCGACCATGGTCAGTAATAAAAGGTATTTCATGGAAAGATCCTCCTCACGGTCTCAGCGTCCCGTGGTGTTATATAGAGATCCGCTTGATTGATAAACCATTTTAGGTAGGCGGGTGAACCTTTCTCAGTTACAAAACTTGGTGCGGCGTAAACTGTTGGTTTTCCATACATGTCCAGTAGATAGGGATCAGACTCCGCAGGAAACGACTTTTTAGGGAAAATGAAATGGGGGATATTTGAGGCGTACATCATGATTGAATGGTAGTCGAAACTCCCCACCATGGAACTAACCCGCTCCTGGGCTTCCCGATAGGTCCAGGCTGGAATCCAACCCCAAATGGGAGTGTACTCGAACCACCAGATGGTTTTAAATTCAAGAATTTTTTTGTAATCATCGCCGCCTATCGGAGAACTTGGAATTCCAAAGACATAGAATCCAGAGCTTTCCACGTAGGTGTCCCGATCGGCCCGGGGAAATTCATGTTCCAATCCCAGGACGTGCCCCAGTTCATGTTTAGCCGTGAATAAGTAATCGCTGTCACTATTTGAAACGTTCATATCCAGATCGTCCCGATCTCCGCTGACAAGCCCCTGCTTTGC